>Ga0307507_10000267_pt1 | contig 102427 bp, 35 predicted proteins | sample 7_EM_MG_FD_207223 | JGI IMG/M metagenome (GOLD analysis project Ga0307507, IMG submission 207223) | Populus trichocarpa ectomycorrhiza microbial communities from riparian zone in the Pacific Northwest, United States - 7_EM | ecosystem: Host-associated > Plants > Roots > Unclassified | place... | reverse complement strand
GCTGCGTGTCAAAAAAACACGACATAGGCTAGTCGGTCGAGTTGCCAAATGCCCTCAACTGCGCGCCAATTGCGTCAACCACCAACCATTGAGGCCATTGGTAGGGTACCATATTTTGCCGATGTTATTACCTTTACGCCTTTTTATTTACAGAACTGGGTAAAATTAACGGCACGAGTATATTTAATGTTGTTTAGGTTAGGGCGTGTCTAGTTCTCTAGTGCTATAGCTAGGCTAGCACGGCTTGGTTGGCCTAGGGGGGCGGAAATAAGGTAGTGGCCTTACACGGTACGCGCGGGAGATAGGTATGAGGTTGGGCGTTATAGAGGGGAGGTCTTAATTGCTCTAGTTTTAGTCTTGGCTATAACGCCCTTGGCTATTATACGTGCGGTTATATATGCGTACGGTAAATAACTTAAAGTTAGGTATCTTATTGGCTGACCTAGGTTAAGCAGGTGTATATAGGGGACTTATAGTTTTGGCGGTGTTTATTTTTTTGGGAATAGGACGGTAGTCTAATCTTCCAGAATCTCTGCTTTATTTACTACGTATATTAGCTTACTAGTATTAGGCACCTCTTTTACTATTAGCTGACGGTATCTAAGCATTGGCCATGTAATGCGTCCGCGTGGTGCTACTTAGTTACAGTTAGGAATATACTATAGGAGATAGTTATAGGTATAGTAATTGGAGTTAAACTTAAGCTCTAGAGTAGGGAAGTCTGGTCTTAGGTTATACTTTTTAAGCTAGGGCATTCCAAGAATTACTAGTATTAAGGGTAATAACTTTATAACGTAGAAGAGTATAGATTCTATATAGTGGCCGATTGTTATTCTTGCTGTAAAGTAGTAGGTAATAAAGCTAGATGGGAGTCTATTAGCAAGGCGGAGTGGTTTTAGGACTAGAAGTCTTTTTGTTATAATATTATGCTTTTTTATAAGCAAGTCTTCGTCTGTAAACACTAGTGCTGTACTACTACTGTTAACAAGGCTTACTGTTTTAATGAAAACTTATAGGAGTAGGTTGCGTAGTAAGGAGAGGTAGGTCTAAATAAGGATAGTATTCCTATTATTATTTACTATTCTAAGGTTAAGTAGCAGCTGGCTTAAAATAAGGTCTAACTAATCTAGTAGTATAGATCTAATCCTTTTGTCCTCCTCCTTATATAGTTTTAACCCTTAGAGGCAACTTAGTCTAAGGGTTAGTCTTTTAATAACTGGATTATAGGGCTTAGCTAGTAACTGTAGTCTTAGCTAGTATATCCTAATATATTGGTCTCCGACGGTGTATATATACTAGGGGGTACTTTGCCGAGGACATAGCCGGTCTTACAGTTAGTAGCAGCACGGAGTACTTATCTATAGTTTATATACGGGACTATTGGCTAGGGCTGTATTAGGGAAGAGAATTATAGGGGTAGGTCTCTGTATCTAAACCCACGTCCCCGTCTATAGTTATTACTTTAGTTACTAATCCCTTTGCTAAAGAATCCGCTGCGGCTAGGAAGGGGTTGGCGCGGTAGCATTAGGAGGAGATTTAGGTTTGTTTTAGGGTTGTGAGTATCTTTCTAGTAGCTAGGTTAACCATATGCTAGGCAGAGTCTATTATCTATATAATATCTTTAGACGTTGTTAGGGAGGCTACTACTACCACTGCCGAATTTAACGGCGTTAAGGTCTATTAGGTTATTCTATAGTGCTAGTGCTAAGGTATTATTATTAGGTAATATAGGTTAATAGCCGCCAGCGGTACTTAGCTTAGTAGTATTTAGCTTAGTATAGTGGGCGTAGTTCTATAGGTTATAAGTGAACACGTCTATTTGCTTACTCTAGCCCTTATAGTCAGTATTATTAATTTTATAGCTAAGGGTAAGGGCTAAGTCCTTTATCTTAGATAAAATATTCTTCTTAAGTAGATCTACCTTTTGTTCCTTAGTCTTGTTTGCTTTAATTATTAACTTATTAAGCTCTACTTTCTAGGACTAGTAATTACGCTTACCTTAGCTTAAGATATTTAATTTATTCTTAGCCGCTTAGGTTATATCTATGGTCTTATAGTGCTTCTTTATGTACGCAAACATAGACTCTTAGTTAGAGAAGGCCTATTTGCTTAGGTTGTTTAGGTATATGCATAGCATATTAAGGCCATGCTTAATATAGTTATAAGCCTTATCTGTTAGCATGTCTAATATATAGAGAACTTCGTCTATTAGGGTCTTAAAGCACTTTGCATCTCTATAGAAAACGCCTTGGATCTTTATTTCCTATATTTTAAATTTTTCTTGCTTTTTAGTTGGCGATCCCTTGCCATTAAATAGGGTTAGGTTTTTTTTGCTTTACGCTTTTTTCTATAGGGCTTAGCTAGGGGAGGAGAGCTAGTAGCGGTGTTCTTATCGGTAATGGTTTAGGTAAGTGTAGTGATCTAAGAGCTTAGACTTTGTATAGTCTTAGTATATACCAAAGCTTACTATTTATATTGCTTTATATATAGTTTAAGTGTCTTAAGGGAGTTAATTCTATGCTAAGCTTCTTTAAGTTAGGACTTTATAGTCCGGCCTTTATTATAGACTGTTTAGAGACCGCTCTTAACGCTAGTCAAAAAGGTTATATATATAGAGAGGTGCTGAAATGTTCCTACCATATTAAGGTCCTTAGGGTACTCTGGACCACTCCTAATTGCCCAGGCGATGTTGGTGTAGGAGGTATTAAAGAGGCGGGCGAGCGCTTTGCGTATATTCGCCAACGGGGTATTCTAGTTACCCATTTCGGGGGATCTAGGTAGGGTAATTGAAATCTATAAGGCTAGCTGTGATGCTAAGATTGTCTGGGACTGTGGTACGGTGTTGTCGGTCGCGCCAGGTCGCGATTATACTGGGAAAACGGAGATAGTGGACTAGGGGGAATAAAGATCGCGATGGGGCGTAAGAGGAGATACTATAAACTGTTACAGTGCTATAATGCTAATAGGCCGAATAACTACATTGTGGTATAAAGAGGAGAAGGAGGTAAAAGGGGGTATTATATATAAATAGTAGGGGCAGCCGCCAAGGCGCTAGTGGTGGGCTAGCTAATAGTAGGAAGCAGTACGAGACAGTACGAGACAGTATGCGTCAGGACAGTGCCGTGACATAGCTAGAGCTTAAGTTAGCTCACCATCAAGTTTTATAGCGGTAGATTAAACTTAAGACCCTAGTAGCAATTAATAAGGGAATTTAAAGACAATTAAGAGTAATAGAACGCGCATATTTAGCGTTAAAGATAGAGCGAACGTCGCAGGACAATTAAATATTTACTTTAGTGTACTCTAAATATAAAGAGTGTTGTTAAGATAAAGGACTCGCTAGCGCAATATAAACTAGCCCCTTTTTCGTACAGCAAGAATATAGAGATAGCATTATCTCGCTAAGAGATAGTATAGAAGCAACAGTATAAGTATGGCGTTGTGCTTGTAAAGAGGAAGGAGCTTTAGGTATAATAAGTAAAAATATTAACCAAGTTAATTAGACAGACATTACACCTCTAGCAGATAACTTAGAGATATTAGAAATCTTTAAGGACGAAGATAAGGAGGAGGGAGATGGTATTATAGACGCGTTAAGTATAATATTATAACTACTTAAAGAAGAGTTAGAAGAAGCTAGTTGGTTAATAAAAGTATAGTCTAGAATAGAACAAGTGGAACTATATAACAAGAAATGGTAAGCGAGTTATATAATATTATACGTAGTATATAAAGGGAATAAAGGAAATGTATATATAACCTATATAACACATACCTTACATATAAGGAGGATTTCTTAGGAGTATAGATATATATTTAAAGGACCACAGTCCCTACCTAGATAGTTCTTTCCTTATAGTAAATCTTAGAATATAATTAGAGTTAATCTATTGGGCAACCACTCCATTAGTTATTATCTATTTATTACGTTATTAACTTCCTATTTACCTATACAACCTAGCCCAATAATAAGTCTACTGTGGTATTTCCTACAAGGCTTTGTTATAATAGGTAATACTAAGCAGCTAATATATTTATATAGCTTTATGCTTTTTTATACCGTGTAAGTAAAAGGTTACGTCTTAAAAAGTGGTATAAATAGTTAACGGAAACAAGAGGAATTGTAGCGCCTTTACCTATAATATTGGGTTAATATATACTTCTCGCACGTCTTTTAGGTGATTAACTTCCTAATTAACCTCCTTAATTTTATCCTTATGCTTGTCTTCTGGTTCCTTATTAGTTACAATAAGGTTAATTATGGTATTAAAGTGGCGGCGCTTTTATATACGGTTAAGATTAATTGCCCTAATATAGATTAGGTTAGGGTTATTATTTATATTATTAAATAATATATTAATAAACATTTCGCGATTAGACTTTGGCTATTTATTATACTATCCTTTTATCTTATCCTATGGCATTATCTTTAATATTTACACTTTATCTAGATCTACGCCTTTTAAGAGCTCTAATTTATTTAGTAAGGGCTGGTCTTTACTACTATAGGTCCAGCTATAAGTAGTTTTAATTATAGCTAGCCGTACAGCTAATAATGCACTAGTAGGTATAGATGGCGTAGACTTTAGGGTTAATATATAATTTAGATTTAACTGCTTAGGTATAGGTGGCGTAAACTCTAAGGTTGACTGCTTATAACTAGTTTAACCAAGAGTAGGTATGCCTATTTTTCTCCTAGTTAGCACTAGCCGTGTAATATTAGGGTTAGAGTTAGACTTAAAACTACGTTTATTAAATCTTGTACCTATAAATATATATTAGACAGATCTATATAATTTTATATAATTTTATATAAATTATAAAATCTCTTATGCTTTATAATCCAATTAGGATCTTTAACTCCAATTATAATTATATTAAGTCTGGCCTTTTTTATAAAAAGTACTGTAAATGCTAGGTTTATGTAGTTAAGAATTAGTGTACTAGTAGTTAGATCTACTATAGTCTAGCCATCCCTATATTTATCCACTAAGAGGTTTATACTTATCGCGGCCTACAGCTTGTTATATTTATAGTAATATATATTAATTTTCTCTAGAGAATCAGATAATAGATACTTATACTTAGTTTTTAATACAAATCTATATGGAATGGAGGCTCTATTTAATGCCCGTTTGTCTAGGTAACTATATATAGTAAAGATTATTTTATAGAATAGTATAAGTATTGTATTTAGCTGTTATGGGACTTTAATAGATAGACTACTAAGTACCTAGGCGGCCTTAAAGGTTGCCCTTAATCTAACAAACTACTCTCTGGAAGATAAGGCGTTATACTTTTAAATAATATTAGCTATTATAACCTCCACGCCTCTACGTCTATTGGTCGTTACATACTACTATATAGATTTTTTAGCGGCAATAGTAAAAGCTTTAAACTCTAATAGTAGATCAGATCTCTTAAACACGTGCCTATACTTAGTGTTAAGAAGGTTAAAGACTATACGCTTAACTCCATTTTATATAGGCCTAGATGCTAGCAACCTACCACTAAACGCTTTATTAATTTTGCTAGTATAGTATTAGAGAATTTTATTGTATATTTTTTTGTTAATTGCAAATCCTTACCACAGCTTTAGACCACTTATTTATAATAAGTTATTATTAGTTGCAGTGGTTAAGTACTAACTGGATTCTAGTATAGCGCCGCTATTATAGTTAAGGACCCTATATACTTATAAGTGGGTAAAAGCTTTATATAGAATGGTATAGAGTGACTTATAAAGATAGTAGAGCGGATAATATATTAGATAATTAGCAATAATTTAATAAGATAATCCTAACAGTTATAATAAGAAGATGTGCTAATGGTGTTAACTTAAGATAATAGCGTATACTAATAAGAGTAATATAAAAGCGATATAAGGAATAGAATAGAATGTAAGTCTTAATATGAGAAGTAGGATAAGACATAAGCTTTAATATAGGTAGTAAAATAAAATATAAGACTTGGAGTAAGAAACGGAATAAAAGGTGTATGGCGAGATAAGATATAAGATTTGCGCTGCTAACCAGGTAAATAAAATTGCAAAATATAAATAGTAAGGTATATAAAAATAAGTATAACCTATAGTAGAAGCCTTAGAACGTTATTGTTATATATATTATATAGAAAACTAAAGAGTTATAGATAGGATAATGGATATCCTACTAGGTATACTTAAGCAAATAGACTAGATATATAACAATAAGAGAGATAATAAATCTATTCTTTATATTATAACTAGTTAGTAAAGCAGCTCTAGAGAGGTAGGGGAATAAGTTTAGGATAATTTAAGACATTAAAAAATGTCTAAGATTGTATAATAAAAAGTGAAATATAATAAAACATTTTATTTTATAAGTGTAAGGTAAGGTAAAATGCATAGTAGAGAAAGGTAGGGGGATAATCTAAGACATTATAAAAGGTCTAAGATTATATATAAAAAAAAGTAAAATATAATATGATATTTTATCCTATAAGTATAAGATAAGGTAAAGTGTATAGTAGAGAGAGATAGGGGGATAATCTAAGATATTATAAAAAGTCTAAGATTATATAAAATAAGTAAAATATAATATAGTGTTTTATCCTATAAGCGTAAAATAAGGCTTTAGGATGCCCTTTTACCTAAAGTACAACCTATTTTTAAGCTATATCACTAATAAAGCAATTTTTTGGGTAAGCTGTTATGTCTACTATATAGGCAACCTAAAACTAGTACCCTAGATCCCGCTTATAGCTACTACGCTTTATATTAAAGATATTTACTAGACTTATTTATATATAGGTCCCGTAGTCCAAATTGTATATTAAGCCATCTATAATATAGCTATTGTTACCCTAGCCCCATAATACTATACTCTTATTTATACGCCTTTTTCTTCTATTTTCCGCCATTATTTACTTAATCTTTTAAACTTCTATAGCCACCTAAACTAATACTACAGCCTCTTTATCTTTAAAAATATAGCTATATTAAGCTTACCTTAGCCTTAATTTCTCTAAATATATACTGCCTAGAAATATATCCCGCCTTATATAACTACTATAAGCTTTACCTATAATATAGCATCTAGTGCCCTAACGCGGAGTAGGCTCTTTTAAAAGCCATATTATAATACCTTCTAGAGATTAGACACTTAAAGCTTTTTTAGCTACTGTAAATAAGGGAGATGTTAATATATAGATTGACAGTAGTATACCTGGTAGAGATAGCCCTAATCTTTATAAGCTTGGGTAGGATGTTAAGGTCAAGCTAGTTAATCTATAGGCTAACTTAAATAACCTATTCTTTTCTACTAAATTATTTAAAGGGCTCTAACTATATTTTGGCTCTCTGCACCCTAGTAGTATATAGGCTTATACTAATATGTCTATTTAATAGGATGCTAAAGCGTAAATATAACTAGTTTAACACTAAGTTTAAGGACTTAAAAGAGTCTAAGGCAGCCAAACTGGATACTATAAATTAAAGACTTAATGGTACCTAAAAACCTTTTATTGGTTTAAATAATAATATATAGTATTCTTAGGCAATGGCTATAAGACTACTGCTACAGCGAAGATATTATTTACTACTAATGTTATAGAGCTAGATAATATTAGCTATCCAGACCTACAGATTCTGTTATTTTTATATAAGCCATAGTAAGAAAAAATAAAAGATTAAGGGTAGTGCTAATTAATTTAAGATAGCTAAATAAGTTAGTACTTAGAACTATAATATCTGGTTTTAAGTATATAGAGTTTTAACTAATATCTAACTTAAGTTGCTGCCCGGAAGTTTTATATTTATTATTAGGGTAACGCTAAAGGGCTAGGCCAGATAATGGGTATTGGCAATAATATAGATAATTTAAAGCCTATATCTTATAGGCTAACTACTTATCTTTAATAGCTTTTAAAAGTTTATTTCTAGAATTCCTTTTTATACCTTTTGTTTCTATTTTAGCTGCCTTAAACTCTTTTAAGTCCTTAAACTCGGTGTTTAGCTAGTTATACTTGCGCTTTAGTATTTAGTTTAGCTACCTTGGATTCTTTTAAGTCCTTAAACTTAGTATTAAGCTAGTTATATTTGCGCTTTAGCGTCCAGTTTAGCTGCCTTAAACTCTTTTAAGTCCTTAAACTAAGTGTTAAGCTAGTTATACTTGCGCTTTAGCGTCTATTTTGGCTGCCTTGGATTCTTTTAAGTCCTTAAACTTAGTATTAAGCTAGTTATACTTACGCCTTAGCGTCTAATTTGGCTGCCTTGGACTCTTTTAAGTCCTTAAACTTGGTATTAGGCTAGTTATACTTATGCTTTAGCGTAACTAGTTTTAGCGAGAAAATAAAAGGTATACTTTTAGCAGCTATAAAGTTAAGCTACTTAGATTAAATACCGGTAATTAACCGTTAGTATTATAATACGCACTCTTTACGCCTGGAAATAATACTATATTATTTAATATATAATTAGTGACAATGCAGTAGAGCTATCTATAGTGTTCTTATGCCCCTAAGAGTTACGGCGGCCTTTATTAATACCTATAGTGCTATAAAAGGCGGCTACCTAGCTATTAATACGTCTATAAAAAAGAATATAAAGAGAGATATAATACTTATATATTTATTGCGGCCTAACTGCTTATAATTTATAATTAAACCTACCACTCTTACTGGTTAAATAACGCGTAATTATAACTAGATGGTATAAATATGGATACTAATAATTACGCTCTAGTAGCGGTAGAATATAAGCAGAATGCCTATCTGGTGCCTTTATATAGTATACCATATTAGAAAAGCGTCCTATTATTATTATTATTACTTAGAGTAGAGATATTTAAAGCAACTAAGAATATAAAGACGGGCGAACTAATTTTATATAAGACCAATAATAATATAGAGTAAGTGTCACGGGACGTGGGCAGTGGCTACAAAGCGTATATATTTGAGGAGTCTACAAGACGTTGCGCGATCGATCGTAAGGGTCGAGGGCGTAAGGAGGTGATATACCTACGCGTAGCTGACATAAGCTGTACGCGAGGTGTACGCGAGAGCATGGGGCTCTCCTATGGAGGCCCCTGCGGTGGGGTTCCGTGACACTACCCCCCCTCCTATAGAGGCGGAGCTCCGGCGACGCTGTGGTTACTATATACATGTAAAAGGGACACTTAAGGTATAAAAAAGAAGAAAAAAGGGGGGTATCGCTAAAGGCTTAAAACAACGTCATGTAATAAGGCTTGGTATCTAAGAATCCGACCAATCAGACAACTTTAACCGCCGGTCAAAGTTCCTGGACATCTCAACGATATTCCAGTCACGTGATCGCATTTTGCCGCAATCTAACGGCAATCTAACGGCAATTTGCCCTTACGTAACAATGTACAACGGTTTAACTCTATAAGGGCTCCTATAGAGGATTAGGTATAAAATCTCTGCTTAGGCCCGGTTTCTGTAGGTTCATATAGTAAAAGTCACTAATTAGATCCTTTGCATTTTCAAAGTCTTCCTATAGTTGCCATTCTGGCTGATCTATATCAAATCCTGTGTATATAGCTCTATAGTAGAGCCGTCGTCCTCTGCCTTTGCTAAAGTATTTAGAGTCGATAATTTGTTTAACGGTCCACTCCTCATGGTTCTCGTCTTCGTTCTCGTCTCAGATTAGTACTGGTAGGGGTTCAGGCTATATCTGCCCCGGTAAGGGGTTAGGCTAATAGAGGTGTAGTAGCCATAGGTAAAATACAGGCCATATCCTATAGGTAGCTAGGGCAGGCAGGAGTTCTAGCTTATATACAGCTCCCCTATTAATAACTCGTTTAATTGGATAGGGGCCGAGGTTCTTGTAATTAAGTGACTTTATAGGCCTCTGCGTAGAGATATTGCGTGTATCTAGCCATACCTAGTCGCCAACACGCATCTCCGGTGGTGGCGTTCTATAATAGTTGGCGAAGTAGGCCTGCTTTGCTTAAGCCCAGGCCATTTCTCCCTTGCAGTAGTTAAGTAGATTTTTCATGCGGTCTGCATGCTGGTCGGTAAGTAGCATCTTAAGGCGTTTTCTATATAGCAGTTTCTTATCAATAGGTTCTGGTGGCTCTATGCCTAATTAGGGATAATAACCCTTGTTTGCGAAGAACGGGGTAAGTCCTGTAGTGGTTAAGACGTGGTTATTCGCTGTGAATTCACCTAGTAGGAGGTGGTCCACCCAGTTATCTTAACTATAGGCGACTACCTATCATAGGTACGCTTTTATGCTAGCATTAGCGTTTTCCGGTTGCCCAGCAGTTTCATAGTAGAAGGATGTAGACATTTTAACGGAGATACTAAGTAGTGATCTTCTTGGACTGGGTTAATTTAGGAGCTCCATAGTAGAGCCGTAGTTTGACTGGACTGGATCCTGTCGATTTGATTGGTTGAATGGAGTGGATTTGAAGCCATGGAGCTCTTAAAGCTTTAATTCTCTAACCCAATTTAGGTAGGTGTAATGTAAGGGTGAGCTAATTAGCGAGTAAGGACAAGCTTTAATTTTAGAATTAGGTATACAAACTATACAATCTAAAAACTCTGGTGTATACAACTGCTGTTCCTCCTGCCCCCGTTGTTATTGTTGCTTTAATTAATCTATCCTTATCCTTTTCCTTACCGCTATAGAGCAATATTTATTAACTAAATTGCCTTCTGTATCTAACGACGTAATTTTTGCGCCTAAGAGCCTTAACCCAAAAGCCAATAAGTTAAAAACGATTGAGGAGTTTAAGCTCTATAGAAAGCAATATATTTGGTATAAAGCTCTTACTAAAACCCTAAAGAATATCAAGCAACGATCCTTACTAATTTGGAAGTAGGGTAAGGATATCTAGCTAAAATCCTCTATAGATCGCCGAATATTCTACTACTACTATATTTGCGAGCGATTGAAGCATAAGCAAGAGCTCTGCGTGGTGTTATTAGGAAGAATAACTGCCACGGATTACCTTATATAAGATTACTACTTGGATAAGGTAATAGGCGAGCTTCTCTTTGCAAAACTAGTAGATTTAAATTAGCTAACAATTAAGGAATATCTAAAGGCTAGATCGCTTAATATAAATTGCAACTTTAATAGCTTTAAAGCTCTCCTAATTTAATGGATTGTTTGCTGCTATATTGCCTTCTTCTAATTTAAAAATGACTACTTCTAATAGCTGTTGTTCTTCCTCTACCCTAGACTCCAAAAGTTTCTTCTGCGGGTAGGAAAGACGATTTGTAGATAGGTTATACAATCGTTTAAGCGATAGAAGAAGTTATTAAGAAAAGAGCTTAAGAGCGCCTAAAGCATAATATTAATTTTCTTTGACTTATGGACGTCACCAAACGCGCACGCGATTATTGGTGTTATAGGCCATTTTATTAGCGAAGACAGCAAGCGTCGCCACGTAGTTCTTAGGCTCCGTGAAATTGTTAGTGAGTATACTGGTAAGAATATAGCGGGCGTCCTTATAGATCTATTTCGCGACTATAGGATTATAGGCAACATTGGGTATTTTATAGCCGATAATACGGAGTTAAACGATATATATATTAACGCGATTCTTTATACACTATATCCAAAATATATTAGCAAAGATTCGCAAAGGACGTTAACTATATTACTTTGGCTATATTACAAACCTTTACGCCTAGGCCTTTATAATTGGAAGTAATATAGAGGGAGTTTATAAGGAACTAGCAACGGCTTATCGCGAAATAGACTTTAAGAAGATTAAGGAGTTATAGAGAAAGCGTAGAGCTATTAGATTGCTTTATAACCTTATATAATATATTCATATAACTCCTTAGCGTCGTAGTTTCTTTTAGAGGATTAAAATTGGAGGCCCATTGGCAGAATTTAATGGCTTAGAGGTAAGTAATAAGATCTTATATAGAGCTTTAGTGTTAAGTTTTGGCGATTTTTGCGCAGCCTAGTGCTGGATTTTGTTTCTTTTAGAGAAAAATTAACTAAATCAGCCAAATCCACTCTATTAAAAAATTAAACTCTTTTGTATATCTATACTAACTACCGGCTAGCTTATTCAAAATAACTAGACGCGTTAGAACTTATTATTCTTAGTTATATTACGCTTTCTAAACTATAAGGAACGTATTACAAAGTTCTATAGTAACTACTATCTAGCGGTAAGTATAAAGCAGCTTTCTAAGGAAGATCTACTATAAGAGCATTATTAGAAACAACTTAAACACCTATATAATTACCTAGAAACGTTCTACAAGGCTACTATTATAGTAAAAGGCAAGCATATTAACCTTACTAACCATTTCTAAACCCTAGACTGGCTTTTGCTTAAGCTTAAGAGTATAAAGCATAAGTTTATTAAGCTCTTAAAGCAATTAAAAAAGAAGGCTAAAGTATAAGGTTATCGCTACTTGGCTATCTACGCAGAGGCTGCCTAGCAGAAGTGCGAGAAGTATTATATTAAGGCTGATAACACAGTAGCTTACTATGCAGCAATTATTCTTAACCCAACTCTTAAGACGCAGTGGTTTTATAACCAATAGGGGCAGTATAAAGAGAAGATGGCTTAGATCTTAAAAGTAGAGGAGGCAGTAAGAGAGCTCTAGCTTAAATATAAAGGTAAAAGCTTTTGCTAACCTTTACTTTTATCTACACCAGTAGCTCCACAGCCGTTAGCTATAAGAGAGAAGATATATACCTCCGCCTAAGCTTATAAACGCCTTAAAACAACTTATTAAGAATATAACAACCCACTACCAATTAATTGCTTTAAGGAATATCTTGCTACCAACTATGTACTTCTTGCCAAGAATTAACACTTTAACATCTTATAATACTGGCAGGATCGCTATAAGAGCTAACCAGATCTTACTTAATTTGCGCTTAATATCTTAGCCGTGCCTCCTATAAGCGACGAATATAAGCGGCTCTTTAGCAGCTGTAAAATTCTTCTTAAGAACCAACATTCCCAATTATAAATGGATATTATTAAGGCAAATAAGGTTCTTTAGCACTTATACGGGCCACCATAAAAAGGCACATTTGATAATAAAGTAGATAAGATAGTAGGAGAGGACTATAAAAGGATGTTGCTTAAGGAAGCTGCTAAGGCCCAACTTACTACCATAGTTGCCGCAGAGGCCTCTACTCAGGTAGAAGATTATATGATTAATAAGGAGGAAGAGGAGCTAGATAAGCAATATGCGGCTATTAAGATTAACTACAAGACTAAGGTTATTAGTAAGGCGTAATATAGGTAGCTTTTAGCGAGTTATTCTACATCTATACTTCCTTTTATAATATATAATAATGCCAAGATTTTCTAAATATAGTATATAAATACATTGGAGCTCCGTGGAGCTCCTAGAGTCAAACAATTTACTAGCTAGATAGAGTGGATTTGAGCTCAGATCCACTCCAGTCCAGTCCAAGAAGATCACTAATACTAAGGCGTTGGCAGATTCGTCTCTATATATTAGAGTTAAATTGTATGCCTTAGTTGGACGTAATCAAGTCAGGTAACCCATGTAGTCAGTAGACTTCGTAGAGGAAGGCGTCAGTAACGTCGCTAACAGCTACGCCTTCGGTTAGGGCGTAGTGGCGCTCTTTTATAAGTCGGTATATTATCATAAGGATGTTCTTGTAGGTACGGCCGTGTCGTTTGCAGGGTGGTAGGTCAATAACGAAATCTATAGCAATATCTGCCCATCGTCGTATAGGTACTGGTAGAGGGTGCAGTAGTCCTTGGTACTTTATATTAAAGGCCTTGGCGCGCTTATAACCGTAGTAGGCGCCTATAAAGCGTTCAACTAAGTCTATCATTTTTGGCTAGAAGTAGTATCGGCTAAGAAGCTTGTAGGTTCCTCCTCTACCTAAGTAGCCGCTTAATCGGAGGTCATAGGCCATTTGGATTAGTTACCGTTATAAATTTTCTAAATTAGGGATAAATAGGCGGCCTCTATAATAGAGCCTATTCTCTTTTACTTCTAAGGCTGCTATATCAATCTGGCCTAAGCTTCGGAGGTTAGTAGGCAGCATACAGGCGCTAGCGGTCTTTGCGGCAATAAGTTAATACAGTAATAGGTTAACAGAGGTGTTGTATACCGTAGTAATAAGCTTATTGGTTTTAGGAGGTAACTCTAGTTCTATAGTATAAAGCTAAGGTACAGTTGGCTCTATTATAGGTAGTATACCTAGGGCCAAATTTTGTGCTTTTAGAATCGTCTATTATTGGAATTAATTATAGGGGTCATCTTTAGACTAAGGAAGATCTTGTAAGCGGCGTATTAGGCTATTAGGCTTAGTACCTTATACTCCTAGTCTATATGCAATTTTAAAGTTAAAACTAAAGAGGAACTCATTCCAACATACTTAGCGTCAGTTTAGCTACTTTATAGTCATAAAGTACTCAAGATTGCGATGGTCCGTAAGGACCTTAGTTAGCTGGTCAGGCTCTACTAAGGAGAGTTCTAGTTAGAATTCTTTAAACGCTTATACAATTACAAGGAGTTCTTTGTCATAGATCTTATAGTTACACTCTTATAGTATAAGCTTAGACAAGTAGAATGCGACTAGGTAAAGAAAACCGTTATTACCTATCTAGAAGAGGACGCCTGCGTTAACATAGTCTAAGGAGTCGGTTTTAAGATAGAGTTGTCATCCTGGTATAAAGTAAGCTAGAATAGGTGCTTTGGTAAAGGCATTTTTAAAGTCTTAGAACGCCTTCTCGCATTTAGGCGTCCAAGTAAAGCGTAGGTACGTTTTTCTTCCTTTTATAGAAAGGCCCTTTGTTCGCATTATTGCTATAAGTAGTACTACTACGCCTAAGAAGTTGTATATAAATTTCTAATAGAAGTTAGCGAAACTAAGAAAGGCTTATACATCCTTAATATAGTTAGGGGCTTGCCATTTAGTAATTATACGTACCTTCTTGGGGTCCATACAGATACCCTTAGTAGTAATAATTAGTTTAAGGTATTTTACTTCTATAACTAAGAATTCGCATTTCTTTAAATCAATATAAAGTCCTACGTCCCTAAGGCGCTGTAGAACTTTTCGAACGTGTTTAGTATGCTTAAAAGGGTCATTGCTATAAATAAGTATATCATCTAGGTACGCAGAGCAGAAGTCATTAAGGTAGTCCCATAAGGCGTTATTAATATAGCTTTAAAAGGTGCCTAGACCATTATATACACCAAAGGGCATAATAGTATATTCAAATTGGCCAAAGCGCGATGCGAATGCGGTTTTCCATTCATCACCTTCCCGTATTTAGAGATAGTTAAAGGCGGCAATAATATTAAGCTTAGTATAGATTTTGGCTTAACTAAGCCGCTTAAGGGTCTCACGTATAAGCGGTACTAGGTATCGGTTTTTAATTATAATAGCGTTAAGTCCTCTATAGTCAACGTAGAATTAGATACCTCCTCCTAGCTTCTTAGCAAGAAGGATAGGGGCGGCTGCTAGTAACATACTAGGACAAATAAATCCTTTATTAAGGTGCTTGTCAATATACTTTTTTACAACTAGAAGTTCGTCTTTTGACATTAAGTAGGGTCTTTTATAAGGTAGCATTTTTCCTTGTTTAATATTAATAGCATAGTCATTAGGTCAATGTGGGGGAAGTATATTTACGCCCTTTTATAAGCACATATCAGTAAAGTTATAGTACCTCTTAGAGAGGAGCTTGCGGAGTTCTTTATTAGTAAGTCCTTTTTTAAGCTTTATAAACTTCTTAAAGTCTAAAGGTGAAAGTCTATAGAGTTCTATAGGGGCGTCGTCTTCTAGAAGGTTGACTATGTCTATCCTATTACTATAGAGGACGTGGTCCTGTTTTTTATTAAGCTTATATAGTCGTAATCAGGAAGCTATAGCAACGGTTTAGCCTTTTCTACATGCTATACGGTAGAAGGCTAGGGCACTTACATAGTAGTAGTTAGTCGTAGGTGGGATAATAAGGGGTTCCTTAGGTTGATATCCTAGGGAGTAAATAGAGGCGGCTAGGCTATGCCCTAGGTAAGTCTCTCTACAGTATTTAGAGTTAAAGGTTACTTCTCTCTTCTTCCAGTTAATGGCGGGGTTATATTATTCAAGCCAGTTCATTCTAAGGATAATAGGGTAGTTAGTAAGTAGTATAATATAGGCCCAGAGTTCTTCCTGGTGCCCATTTATATCTAGGTGGAGTTATGCCATATAGGTAATCTTCTATGCGATACAGCTACCGTCAGCAAGTTATAGGGCGCGGGCTTTAGTAAGGGGTAAGGTAAGTAGGTTATAAGTACACACAAATTAGGTATCTACAAATTTATTAGTAGCTCCGCAATTAATTATAGAACGGCTTTTATATTGTTTTTTAGCAGTAGTTCCTATTACAGGTAAAACTATCTATTTCCGTCCATTTATCTTTACTAAGTCATCTATTAAGCAAGCTAATATATAGATCCCTCTGTTATTAGGGCGTCCCAACCCGCGACTTAGAGCTAGGGCTTGGCGTTTTCCGCTTCCATATCTAACTCTACCACTATTGCTGCGTCTTCGTCTTGTACGGTAGTGGTACATAGCGACGTATTTGGTGTTCGGGGTATTAGGCTAGGTATTAGGCGGCAGCTACTAAACCTAGCCATTAGGCAGTTTAGATTATCGCAATAACAGCCTTCTTAATAGCATCTATAGCAGCGTCCTAGTTTCCGGAGTAGCTCGCGCTCTCCGTCTAGGAGTTTTTACAGAAAGGTTAGTATAGAGAAATCGATATTAGCTCCAGTAGTGCTTAAGGTAGTAGGCGTCGGTGGCTTAGTATATATAGGTTTAGTAGGCCCAGAAGGCTTCTATAGAGAGGTCTTTAGGTAAGGGTTGGCAGTAGTAATCTAATTTAGTCGTCGTTCGATCTTCTATAGAGCTACTACCATATCATAAACATCGTTGTAGTTGTAGCTAGCGGCTGCGTAACTAAGGCGATAAGTAACTTTTTTAAGGAGGTCCTCCTGGTCTTCGGTATCATCTTAGGCGAGGGCTCCGGTGTATTCCTAGAATTTAACATAGAATTCGTCAAATAATTTAGTAGGGCTTATCTTTAGGGCACGTAGTTTAGCTCGGCTAGTAGCCAATAGGTCATAGTCGCGGTATATTAGATCAAGGTCGTCAAGGACTTCCTAGTAGGACTACCACTTCTAGGGGCCATTTGTCTCCCATTAGACAAAGAGTCTGTTAAACAGTATACCCTTTATTTGCCCAATAATGTAACCAATCTTAGTATCTTCCATAGGGAAAAGCAGGCGCTCTAGGTTAGTTTCTTACAGATTTACATCTTCCAGTGGCTATATTCCTTACGGTCTCCCTAAAAGACTAAGGGATTAGGGTAACGTGCATTAAACCCTACAGTAGCAGCTTAGGTTTAATCATTATAGCTTTTATCGTCGCCGCTCTAGTAGGGGTTCCCATTAGGTAAAGCTGCTCGGCGCTAATCCTCCATTAAGCGTCGAGTAGGTGAGGTTGCCAGGGGCATAGAGACTTAGGTGGCGTTGTATGCAGTAAAGAGGTGTCTAGCGTCATTACAAATATGCTCGTCAAGCTAAGATTGTAGGTATTTAATTATGCCCTCTTTTTCAGTAACCGTGGCAATAAGTATAATCTCAGCCTTCTTTAACCGTTGGACGTCGCGTTCAGACACACAGAGGTCGTCTTCGGTCTCTTGGCGCGTGTTATTAGCAAGCGCCTTATAGGCTTATAGGTCTTGGATAATATCGCGGTCTTAGGCAGCACGCATCTCAGCTCATATAAGCTTTAGGTAGTAGTTCTGTAGAAGGCGGTAGTATTTATCAGGTTCTCATGCTACCATTTTTATAAACGTCTCAGCGTCTCGTATTTCAATCTCAATAGGTAATAGCCCTTCCGCTTACTTGTCCGTAGTTATATAGTCAATAAAGGATAAGACATTGTCAGTATCCCCCTCCTTAGGGGTTAAGGCTAATAAATTAAATTCTCCTGGGATTGATTGGCGTTGTGGATTGAGTGTAGGTATTAGGTTGTTCTTTAGGTTTAACATAGTGGCTAGTAAGGAATATCGTCTTACTATTATGGGTTCCTTGGAAGTGTAGAGTAGGGTAACTCATAGACACGCTGCTTCTGGCAGCGTCTGCAGTATTGCAGAGACGTAGAATTGGTCGTAGGCTGAGCGTCAGTGGTAAAAAGGCGCAACGTAATGTCACGGGACGTGGGTAGTGGCTATAAAGCGTATGTATTCAAAGAGTCTACAAGACGTTGCGCGATCGATCGTAAGGGTCGAGGGCGTAAGGAGGTGATATACCTACGCGTAGCTGACATAAGCTGTACGCGAGGTGTACGCGAGAGCACGGGGCTCTCCTATGGAGGCCCCTGCGGTGGGGTTCCGTGACAGTAAGTTAACCAGATAATTTTAGATATTACTATATTATAATATAACAATAGCTAAAGTATACTATATAATCCTTTTTATTCAGAGTTTAATTACACCTTTTTAATATAGCTGTACTATATTCGCTGTATAAAAGGAGACGTTAATATACTGCTTAAAGATACGCGCCTTAGCCCACTTTATAGCCTTCCAATTTACAAATTAATAGAAGGTACTAATTACCGCTATTTTATTTGGTATATAAGATAAATAATAGCTTTAATTAGAGTGTAAGGTAGAATTAAACGTTAAAGGCTCTAAGTAGAGGAAATACTATATTCTTTACTAGGATATTATAAATACAATTACCTTTCCAATTAGCTATTAACCCTTTAAAGATGTACTAGTATATATACTAAAGAGACTCTATAATACTAATAATCACTAAGTCTATAATAAGCTATATAGCAGTAACTAGTAGTAAAAGATATAAGGCAAACTTCCTAGCGGTACTATAGTAGTTCCTATACTTATAGTAGTTAATAAGACCTAGCTAATAATATACTATAGTAATAAATTAGCCTGGCCAGTATATCTTACTATTAGTAACCTTAACTAACAAGTTTAACGCCAACAGATATCCCCCATAAATATTCTTATTAGTTTTATATTAGTTATTAAAGAAAAGGATAATAATATAAAAAGTAAAGTATATTATAAGGCGATGAGAACTATACTTAAGTATAAGTCCTACTTTAGTATTTTAATGCTATATTCCATTAACTAAAATATAATAGTAATTAAGTATCTTATAGAAAGCGGCATAGACCTTTAATATACAGATCATTTTATGTAATAGTGTTATTTAATTATATATGGAATAATAGCAGACTATAAAGAATAAGTGCTGCTTATAGGTATTAAAAGCTAATAGCACTGCACTATATACTAGGTCCCTCCTTTAAAGCGCGAGAACTTAATTAAGAAATAATACCCGCTATATACCTATAAGGAAATAAGAAGATAGATTAAACGCTAGTAACTAGAGAACATTCTTTTATTTTTAGACAACTGGGTATACCCAGTAGAATATTTTGCGTGGCACTATTGCCTATTTAATATCTATAAGGGCATAATAGTAGATGTTCTATATCAGCTTCTAAAGGATATTATTATACAACTTATTAAATGGGTACGGAAACTAGTAGGCAATATTATCTAGCTAAAAAGAAAGAGAAGAGAGATAAAGATAACTATAACAAATATATTTACGGAGGCTTAACTTAATTAGTATTTTAGATAAGTCCTGGCTTTTATAGGGCTAAAACGGTTTAATAATCTATTATTTAGTAAAGTTACTTAATGGACAGGTAATAAATAAAATGCTATAGTTTGTTAACTTATTGCTATACTAGCCCCACTACTGTTATTTAGGGAACTATATGCTATGTATTTTACAAAAGCCGTATATAACTTTGTTATTATAGCCTAGTATTATACCTATAATAAGGAGATACTATAATATATACAACACGCCCTATATTAAATTAATATGCTTAAAGGCGTGTCTTAAAATTTCCGTTTAAAGGCAAAGGATTCTAATATAGGCCATTTTAATATACCAAAATTCCATGCCCTTATACATTTTAAGGAAAATATCCGCCTATATAGATACGTAGATAGGTACTACACTAGCGTAAATGGCGAAGCTAGACACCATTATATTATTAAGGCGTTTTATAACTTAATAAATAAACAGGATTCGCTATCTTAAATCTACTCTTATAATTTAAAATAGGTAGTAGTACTAGTAATAGAAGACGAAATAGCTTTTATAAATAGTAATTCTATACTACAGTCTTCCCAATATTTAGAGGTATAGGTTACTTAACTAATATAGTATTTGGCAGTTATAAAGCTTTGGTAGCCTTTAGAAGATATAGATAGGGCAACAGATCTTATCTAAAGGCGTCTTAGGTTAAAGATATAGCTTTATATATCTTATATAGCCAACTACTATAAAATCCCAGGGTTTCTAGATGGCATTGCAGTATTTATTTAAGAGTGTAGGTAAAAACTATAAGGTAAGCGTGTCTAGAATTCTAATATGGACTAGAAAGAGAAGAACCCTTTATGGGTCAAGCGCCTACTTATTAAAATATATCTATCTATTCGCTGTTAAAAATAAAATGGAAAAAATATAACTGACCTTAAGGGCTAAATTAGTAAGGTAGTACGTTATATACTAAATTAGCAATATTCTAACTAGTAAAGGCGTAATTATGTATAGGTCTAAGAGTATATAGATAACGGCGACCGTATTGGAAAGGGCCGCACGCTATTAAGTAGAAGACTTATAGGCTAGCTTTAGCTAATTGTTACTATTCTAGATATTAAAAGGTTAGATAAGTATAGTGTATACATATAGTATACTGGAGCTATAGTAAAGCTGCTTTAGCCATTAAATTATGGACTGCCGCATCTAATATACGGCATAGTTAAGGTAAAAAGGTAGCCGCGCTTAAGCGTAAATACTAAGCAAGTACTTAGAGGTGGTCGCTTTTATTTAATACTATCTATTCTATAAAGCGTGTATAGTATTCCAGCCGCTACTTCTTATCCAGATTTGTACTATATTAATAATTATATTAATTAGGACTAATATAATACTCTATACTTATACAACTTTCTTAAAAAGGAACTTGTATTACGTTATTATATAGAAGCCAGAACAAATAGTAAAAGCAGCTAAGCTAGCATAGAATCTATAATATATAATATAGTAATAAAACTATATAGGACTATATAGGATTATATAAGATTATATAAGATTATATAAAAATATTTTAATCCTAATATATAATATATTATAAGCTAGCATATTACAGGCTAAGAAAATAGTAAAAATTTATTTGCGCAATTCGCATACCACTTTAAAATAATATATTATATTACCTCAAGTATATATTAAGGAATGTGCAGTTCGCTCTTAAAGTTGTTAAGTTAGTTAACTGCGTGTTATTTAACTTTTAAATGTATTAAGTTGGTTAATTGTATATTAAGGAATATGTAGTTGGCTTTTAAAGTTATTAAGTTGGTTAACTGCGTGTTATTTAACTTTTAAATATATTAAGTTGGTTAATTACATGTCAATTACGCGAAACGCGCTTAATAAACTTAACTTAAAAGCTTGCCTGCGAATATTTTCCCAATAAGTCCGTTACTCTATACTAGCTTAACAGATTATTATATTAGAGAATAGGTCTACTTAACTAGGGTTTAAAACCTACTAGTAACTCGCTAGCAGTAACCTATACTAATAACTTATATACCATTCTATGTATATGCTATATAGATAACGCATAAGGCTAAAGTATAGGTTAGCAGTGGATTTAATAGGTATATAGCCTTGCCATCTATAAATCTAGCTATATATAAGTAACCTATAACCTATCTATAAAGTATATATAGCGTTATACTGGTATAGCGTAAGGCTAAAATATAGGGTTAGCTATAGATTTAATAGGTATACTATCTTACTACCTATAAATCTAGCTATATATAAATAACCTATAACCTACCTATAAGGTACTAGTAACCTACCTATATAAGCGAATTTTTAGAATATTTCTAATAGTCTAGTAAATTTAGGCGAGCTCTAAATAAACTAACTAGGATTTTCTATCCCAGAAATAGAAAATCACTATTAGCCTAGTTAAATATAAGGAGTCTTAGTAAGGCAAATCTAACTAATTAAATAACTTTAACCGCCAGTTAAAGTTTCTTAATATCTACGCGCTGCGTATATATACTACCTATCTCTCTATACGTAAAATTAAAACTCTCTTTCCCCTCTAATTTTTTTTCCTTATTAAGGTTTAAGTATATAAAGGATTAAGGATAATCCTTTTTAAAGGGGGGGGCGGGGGGGGTATTATTAGGTAAAACCTAAGTAGATAGTTATATAGCCATAAGGTATGGGCGACCCTAGGACAACTTAGGGGTAACTTGCCTATAAGGCACATGCGCTACACATACCTAAGAAAAACCCTTTCTTACCTTATATATAGACTCCTCCTTTTTCCCTTAAGGATTTATCTATCTATATAATATACCCTATTATTCTATTATTAAGCTCCCTATTTATATCCTTACCTTATAATAAGCTTAACTAGCTCCTTGTTAGTTTTCTCTACTAGCCCTTCTTTCTTCTTATTAATAATTTAGTTAATTTTATATAAGCTAGTTATAAAGACTTTATTATCCTCTTAATATATATTAAAGTAGAAGCCTATAGCGCTAATTATCGCAATGTCTACTATAGGGGGGCTATATAGTAGTAGGGGTATCCATAGCCTTAGAGGCTTTAATATATTAATATTATCTTTACTCCCTTTAGCTCTTATTATATCTTCTAAACGTTATCCCTTATATTCTATTAGTATATTCTTTTTTATATTAGCCAGATCTCCATAATTTAGAAGTCGTCTATATTATTATCTATTCCACTTCTATAAATAAAGTCCGCCTTAACTATAGCGCTTTAAAGAAGTATTATTATTAATATAGAGTTCTTACCGGCCTTATAGCAGATACCTTCTTAGGTAAAGGCTAGGTTGTGGTCCCTAATATCCTATTAATAGATAGGGTTAGCCTTCGCACTAATATCTTATAGTTAGTCTAATCTCTCTAATAAAGGAGGGTAATTTTAGTCTATTCTCTAGCCAAATAAACTGTCTTTATTATATATTTAGCCAAATATTAAAGTAGAAGATCTATTTTTAGCTAAAGATTATATTATAGAACTCTAGGTCTAGGATATAGAAGGGGATACCATATTAGCGTTATCTATTAATAAAGATATATAGCTTTAAGATATAGGTAACTGGCTTATTAGCTTTGCCATTATAGCCTTTTACTTAAATAGGCTTCTCTAGTTAGGTAGCATTTATATTTAAGAACTTAGTAACATTATTTATATAAGCAGTATTTATAAAGGCAAAGCTATTTGCTTTAGTATTAGTAAAGGCAGCTATATTAACTCTATATTTATTTTAAAATACTATATATAGAACTATAAAGCGTTTCCTACCTATTAGCTAACTTGTATTAATCTTTTTAAGATTAATAGAATACTCTAAGGGGGAGTCTTTCTCTATGGTTCTTCTTTTCCTAACTTATTAGATATTTTCTCTTCCTTTATCTTTAATATTACCTATATCCTTTAGCTCTAGATAGGATAAAGTAAAGTAACTATTCTTTTTATAGTTAAAGTACGTAACTATAATAGGGTTAATTAGAGTATTATAATAAGTACGGCTAAAGGTATAATGCGTAGTAGGTTAGGTAAGGCTTATAGGTAGATAGTTATATTAGATAGTTTATATAGAGCTATTTATTAATAAAATGAGTTGATTAATTAATAATCTTAACTTGATCGTTAATTAACTTTATCTTAAGCCCCTAGGACTTTAAGCTCTAAAGAGACTTTATAGTGCATAGGCTCCGTATATATAATTTATATATATAACCTACGCCTTTAGAGAATATAGATTATCTAACACACACCCTTAGCTTTAAGCTCTTTAAGATTAAAGCTAACTACCTTCTTGTGTCCGTTAATGAGTCAATTAAACTATAATCTTATTTGAATCCTTCTGTCTTGCTCTAATATTGTCCCTTAGGTCCTCTAGTTGCTTCTCTTTAACCAGCCGTTCTTTAATATCCACTATTCTGATTATATTAACGAAGCTTTAAAACCTCTGCTTAGGTAGGGCCTTTATAAGTCTATTAGTAATTATCTCCTTTATTACTATCTATTAAAATAGTACTTATCTTATTATGTATTCCTAACGTAGCTAGTGTTAATAGATATTAATATATTGGAGCTTCATTATTAGCTTTGCCGTATCTTCTATAATTAGTTAAAGTGTTTAGGTATTATTGCATTTAATAATTAAGGGCTTGTTTACCCTTAATGTTATTGCTTTAAACAGCCTACTAATAAAGATAGCTTTCTTTACTGTCTATAATAGGGCTAATAACTTAGCTTCTATGCTTAACGTTATAACTATACCCTACTTATTTACTCTCCAGGCAATTAGTCCCCTAAATAGCTTTATAATATATTCTTATAAGCTCTTTCTATTAACGGAGTTGTCTATAAATAATGCATCGCTGGCATAGATAAATAATTGCGCTTTATTTTTACCGTCTCTTCTATTATCTTATCCTTTATTATATATTCCTTTATCTCTCCCTCTACTATTTATTCCTTTTTTATCTCCTTTATAGTAAATTTCTCTGCTCCTTATACTATATAGGTACTGGATTACTCTATCTACCGCTTAATAGTGCTCTTATCTTGGGTTCTAATTAAACCTTATTAGCCATAATACTATAAAAGTAATATCTAGACGTGTTATAGTGGCTATATAGAGTACTAAACCCATTTTTCTCTAATATAGCATTATAAAGGCCGGTAGGGATATTAGATGGACTAATAGGTCTATATTAGGGAATGGACGCATTAGACGGATTAATTGGTAATTAATAGGGAGGAGTTCTAATTCTGCTATAGAAGTATCTAAAAGACGCCCTTTAAGATCTATCTTATACTAGTTAGCTATCTTCTTAATATAGACTTTCTGGGATAGCTATAGGAGCCTCTAGCTATAATTATATAGCATATAGATTTCTAGAAACCATTTTAGTTCGCTAAGGGTACTTATTTAATATTCCTTGCTTAGCTCTTTAATTGCTTCTTAAGCTTTCTTCTTATCTATCTTTTGGTAGCAGAAGACAATATTATTAATATAGAAGAAGACGACTATTCCTTCTTTTAGTATAATGCATAGCTCCTATAGAACCTCTTTAAAACGTAATTTGTTTAATAAGCTTGTGAGATTCCTTTGCTATAATAGAGGGGATTATTATAGTCCGTAAAGGGCTTTTCTTAAGCGTAGTACTTTATCTATCTTTCCTTTATTAAACCCTAGCGGTAGCTTTATATAGATAACTTTATTAAGATTATAATAGACAAACACGTTGTCACGGAACGCGGGCAATGGCTATAAAGCGTATGTATTTGGGGAGTCTACAAGACGTTGCGCGATCGATCGTAAGGGTCGAGGGCGTAAGGAGGTGATATACCCTCGCGTAGCTGACATAAGCTGTACGCGAGGTGTACGCGAGAGCACGGGGTTCTCCTATAGAGGCCCCTATAGTCGGGTTCCGTGACACTACCCCCCCTCCTATTAAGGCGGAGCTCCGGCGACGCTGTGGTTGCTATATATATGTAGGGGGAAATGCTTGGGGTATCTAGAAGAAGGAATATCGTTACAGGTATAATGGGCTCATATAGGTGCTTCTGACTTAAAGCTTATAGGTTACTACTATACGAAGGTACTGGGCTATAGAGGGGAAGGAGGCTATTGGGGACTTAGTGAGGTGCGAGGGTGTTGCTAAGGCGCTAGTAGCAAGCAAGCCAATAGCGATTTTCTATCCCGGGGATAGAAAATCCTAATTAGTTAGCTTCTCCTTAGTGTCTAGAATCTGACCAATTAAACAACTTTAACTGGCGGTTAAAGTTTCTTAATATCTTATCGGAGTAGTCACGTAACGGTAATATATAATGATTTAGCTGTGACGGCTCCTATAGGGGATTAGGTATAAAATCTCTGCTTAGGCCTAGTTTCTGTAGGTTTGCGTAATAGAAATTACTGATTAGATCTTTTACGTTTTTAAAATCTTCCTATAGTTGCCATTCTAGCTGATCTATGTTAAATCCTATATAGGTAGCTTTATAGTAGAGCCGCTGTCCTCTGCCTTTGCTAAAGTATTTGAAGTTAATAATTTGTTTAATAGTCCACTCCTTATAGTTCTTGTCTTCGTTCTCATCTCGGATTAGTACCAGTAGGGGTTTAGGCTGTATTTGTCTTAGTAGAGGGTTAAGCTGGTGAAGGTATAGTAGCTATAGGTAAAACACGGGCTATATCCCACGGGTGGCTAAGGTAGGCGGGAGCTCTAGTTTGTATATAGCTCCTCTATTAATAACTCGTTTAATCTAGTAGGGGCCAAGGTTCTTATAATTAAGTGACTTTATAGGTCTCTATATGGAGATATTGCGTGCATCTAACCATACCTAGTCGCTAATATATATCTTAGGTGGTGGTGTTCTATGGCGGTTAGCGAAGTAAGCTTATTTTACTTGGGCCCAGGCCATCTCTTCTTTATAGTAGTTAAGTAGGTCTTTTATACAGTCTGCATATTAATTAGTAAGTAGTATCTTAAGGCGTTTTCTATATGGCAGTTTCTTATCGATAGGCTCTGGTAGCTCTATACTGGATTATAGGTGATATCCTTTATTCGCGAAGAATGGGGTAAGTCCTATAGTGGCTAAGATGTAGTTATTTGCTGCGAATTTACCTAGTAGAAGGTAGTCTACCCAGTCGTCCTAACTATAGGCGACTACCTGTCGTAAGTACGCCTTTATACTAGCGTTAGCGTTTTCCGGTTATCCCGCAGTTTCGTAGTAAAAGGATATAGACATCTTAACGGAGATGCTAAGGCGTTAGCAGATCCGCCTCTATACGTTAGAGTTAAATTGCGTGCCTTAGTTAGATATAATAGAGTTAGGTAACCTATATAGTTAGTAGACTTTGCAGAGGAAGGCGTTGGCAACGTTACTTACGGCTACGCCTTTAGTTGGGACGTAGTGGCGTTCTTTTATAAGTCGGTATATTATTATAAGGATATTCTTATAGGTTTGGCTATATTATTTATAAGGTAGTAGGTTGATAACGAAATCTATGGCGATATCTGCCCATTGTCGTATAGGTACTGGTAGAGGGTATAGCAGTCCTTAGTACTTTATATAAAATACTTTAGCACGTTTACAGCTATAGTAGGCGCTTATAAAGCGTTTAACTAAGTCTATTATTTTAGGCTAGAAGTAGTATTAGCTAAAAAGCTTATAGGTTCCTCCTTTGCCTAGGTGGCCGCTTAATTGGAGGTTATAGGCCATTTGGATTAGTTACCGTTGCAGGTCTTCTAAGTTAGGGATAAATAGATGGCCTCTATAATAGAGCCTGTTCTCTTTTACTTTTAAGGCTGTTATATTAATCTGGCCTAAGCTTTGGAGGTTAGTAGGCAGTGTATGGGTGCTAGCGATCTTTGCGGCAATTAGTTAATGCAGTAATGGGTTAATAGGGGTGTTATATACTATAGTAATAAGTTTGTTAATTTTAGGGGGTAACTCTAGTTCTGTGGTATAAAGCTAAGGGGTAGTTAGTTCTGTCTTGGGTAGTATACCTAGGGCTAAGTTTTATGCTTTTAGGATTATTTATTATTGGAATTAATTATAAGGGTTATTTTCTAACTAAGGAAGGTCTTGCGAATGGCGTATTAGGCTATTAGGCTTAGTACCTTATACTTTTAGCCTATATGCGATTTTAAAGTTAAAACTAGAAAGGAACTTGTTCCAATATACTTGGCGTCGGTTTAGTTATTTTATAGTTATAAAGTACTTAAGGTTGCGATGATCCGTAAGAACTTTAGTTGGCTAGTTAGGTTCTGCTAAGGAGAGTTCTAGTTAGAATTCTTTAAACGCTTATATAATTGCGAGGAGTTCCTTATTATAGATCTTATAGTTATATTCTTATAGTGTAAGCTTAGACGAGTAGAATGCAACTAGGTGGAGGAGACCATTGTTACCTATCTAGGAAAGAACGCCCGCGTTAATATAGTCTAAGGAGTTAGTTTTAAGGTAGAGTTGTTGTCCTAATATAAAGTAAGCTAGGATAGGTGCTTTAGTAAATATATCTTTTAGGTCTTAGAACGCCTTTTTGCATTTAGGCGTCCAGATAAAACATAAATATGTTTTTCTTCCTTTCACGGAAAGGCCCTTTATTTATATTATTGCTATAAGTGGTGCTATAACACCTAAGAAGTTGTATATAAATTTTTAATAAAAGTTGGCGAAACCGAGGAAGGCTTATACGTCCTTAATATAGGTAGGGGTTTGCTATCTAGTGATTATATATACTTTTTTGGGGTCTATATGGATACCCTTAATAGTGATAATTAGTCTAAGGTATTTTACTTCTATAACTGAGAATTCGCACTTTTTTAAATTAATATAAAGTCCTGCATCTCTAAGGCGCTATAGGACCTTTTAAACGTGCTTAGTATACTTAGAAGGGTCGTTGCTGTAAATAAGTATATTATCCAGGTACGCGGAGTAGAAGTCGTTAAGGTAATCCTATAAGGTATTATTAATGTAGCTTTGGAAGCTGCCTGGGCCATTATATACGCTAAAAGGTATGACGGTGTATTTGAATTGGCCGAAGTGTAATACAAATACGGTTTTCCATTTATTACCTTTCCGTATTTAGAGGCGGTTAAAGGCGGCGATAATATTAAGTTTAGTATAGATTTTAGCTTAGCTAAGCCGTTTAAAGGTCTCGCGTATAAGCGGTATAGGGTATCGGTTCTTAATTATAATAGCGTTAAGTCCTCTATAGTTAATATAGAATTAAATACCTCCTCCTAGCTTTTTAGCAAGGAGGATAGGGGCGGCTGCTAGGGATATACTAGGACAAATAAACCCTTTATTAAGGTGCTTATTAATATACTTTTTAATAACTAGGAGTTCGTCTTTTAATATTAGGTAAGGTCTCTTATAGGGCGGCGTTTTTCCTTATTTAATATTAATGGCATAGTCGTTAGGTTAATGTAAGGGGAGTATATCTATGCTCTTTTATAAGCATATATTAATAAAGTTATGGTATCTCTTAGGGAGGAGCTTGCGGAGTTCCTTATTAGTAAGTCCTTTTTTAAGCTTTATAAACTTCTTAAAGTCTAAGGGTGAAAGTCTGTAAAGTTCTATAGGGGCATTGTTTTCTAGGAGGTTAACTATATTTATCCTATTACTATAGAGGACGTGGTCCTAATCTTTATTAAGCTTATATAGTTGTAATTAGGAGGCTATGGTAACGGTCCAGCCTTTCCTACGTACTATGCGGTAAAAGGCCGCGGCGCTTACATAGTGGCAGTTAGTTATGGGTGGGGTAATAAGGGTTTCCCTAGGTTAATATCCTAGGGAGTAGATAGAGGCGGCTAGGCTATGCCCTAGGCAAGTCTTTTTGTAGTATTTAGAGTTAAAGGTTACTTCTCTCTTTTGCTAGTTAATAGCGGGGTTGTGTTGTTCAAGCCAGTTTATTTTAAGAATAATAGGGTAGTTTATAAGTGGTATAATATAGGCCTAGAGCTCCCCCTGGTGTCTATTTATATTTAGGTAGAGTTGTGCCATATAGGTAATCTTTTATACAGTATAACTACTGTCAGCGAGTTATAGGGCGCGGGCTTTAGCAAGGGGTAAGGTAGGTAGGTTATAAGTATATATAAATTAGGTATTTACAAATTTATTAGTAGCTCCGCAGTTAATTATAAAACGGGTTTTATATTATTTCTTAGCAGTAGTTCTCTCTATAGGTAAGACTATTTACTTCTGTTTTTTTATTCTTACTAAACTATCTATTAAGCAAGCCGATATATAGATCCCTCTATTGTTGGAGTGTCCTAACCTACAACTTAGGGCTAGGACTTTGCGTTTTCCGCTTCTATGTCTAATTCTACTACTATTACTGCATCTTTGTCTTGTGCGGTAGCGGCGTATAGCGACATATTTGGTGTCTGGGGTATAGGGTTAGGTGTTTAACGGCAGCTACTAAACCTAGCTATTAGGCAGTTTGGGCTATAGCTATAATAGCCTTCTTAATGGCATCTATAGTAACGCCTTAGCTTCCGGAATAGCTTGCGCTCTCTATCTAGTAGCTTCTTTAGGAAGGCTGGTATAGAGAGGTCAATATTAGGACCAGTGGTGTTGCTTAAGGTAGTGGGTGTCAGTGGTTTAGTAGGTCCGGAGGGCTTCTATAAGAAGGTCTTTAGGTGGGGGTTTGCAGTAGTAATCTAGTTTAGCTGTCGTTTAATCTTCTATAGGGCTGCTACCATATCGTAAACGTTATTATAGTTATAGCTGGCGGCTGCGTGACTAAGGCAATAAGTGACTTTTTTAAGGAGATCTTCCTAGTCTTTAGCGTTGTCTTAGGCAAGGACTCTGGTGTATTCCTAAAATTTAATATAGAACTTGTTGAATAATTTAGTAGGACTTATCTTTAGGGCGTATAGTTTAGCTTAACTAGTGGCCACTAGGTTATAGTTGCGGTATATTTAGTTAAGGTCATTAAGGACTTTCTAGTAGGACTGCCACTTTTAAGGACTGCTAGTCTTCTATTAAATAAAAAGCCTATTAAATGAGATACCCTTTATTTGTCTAATAATATAGCCAATTTTAGTATCTTTTATGGGGAAAAGGTAGGCGCTCTAGGCCAGTTTTTTGTGGGTTTATATCTTCTAGTAGCTGTATTTCTTACGGTTACCCTTAAAGATTAGGGGATTGGGGTAGCGTATATTAGACCCTATAGTAATAGTTTAAGTTTAATTATTATAGCTTTCGTCATTACCACTGCTATAGTAGGGGTTCCTATTAGGTGAAGCTACTTAGCGCTAACCTTCCGTTAAGTGTTAAGTAGGTAAGGTTGCCAGGGGCGTAGAGACTTAGGTGGCGTTATATATAGTAAAGAGGTGTCTAGTATTATTACAAATATGCTTATTAAGCTAAGATTGTAGGTATTTGATTATACCCTCTCTCTTAGTAACTGTAGTAATAAGTATAATCTCGGCCTTCTTTAATTATTGGACGTCGTGTTTAGACGCGTAGAGGTTATCTTTAATCTCTTAGTATGTGTTATTAGCGAGCGCCTTATAAGCTTATAGGTCTTAGATAATATTATAATCTTAGGTAGCACGCATTTTAGCTTGTATAAGCTTTAGATGGTAGTTCTATAGAAGGCGGTAGTATTTATTAGGTTCTTATACTACTATTTTTATAAACATCTTGGCGTCTTATATCTTAATCTTAATAGGTGGTAGCCCTTCGGCTTGTTTATCTATGGTTATGTAGTTAATAAAGGATAAGACATTATTAATATCCCCCTTATAGTTATTATAGTTTTTTAAGCCACTAGGCTTCCCTTTAGGGGTTAAGGCTAGGGTTAACAAATTAAATCCTCCTAGGACTAATTAGTGTTGTGGTTTTAATATAGGTATTAGGTTGTTCTTTAAGTTTAATATAGTGGCTAGTAAGGAATTTCGTCTTACTATTATTGATTCTTTAAGAGTACGAAGTGAGGTAACTCGTGGACACGCTACTTCTAGCAGCGTCTGCGGTATCGTGGAGATGTAGAATTGGTCGTAGGCTAAGCGTCGGTAAAGAAAAAGGCGTAACGTAATGTCACGGAACGCGGGCAATGGCTACAAAGCGTATGTATTCGGGGAGTCTACAAGACGTTACGCGATCGATCGTAAGGGTCGAGGGCGTAAGGAGGTGATATACCCTCGCGTAGCTGACATAAGCTGTACGCGAGGTGTACGCGAGAGCACGGGGTTCTCCTATGGAGGCCCCTGCGGTCGGGTTCCGTGACAGGGCCTAACAAGTCAGTGGAACGATAAAACATGGAAGGACCGAACTGGCGGAACCTGCGTAGCGTAGGACGTAGTAGGGCGGAGAAGGGCTGATAAAAAAAAAATTCTCTGAAAAATGGTTTGTATATATATATATGACACAATATAACATAACACGTCTCGCAGGAGCTCGAGTTTAAGAGGGGGGGTACTGTCACGGGAGTCACCCGCGCACGTTTATCCCGTAACACCTACGCACGTACTATCGCAACCCCTATATCTTCGACCACGTTTCCTAACCTGTTCCTGTTCTTTGTCAAACGTCTTAAACTATTACACGTCAATGTACTTAGCATAGTCAATAGCTAGCAATCAAGCTTATTTGTAAACTGTTAAGTTGATCCGTAATAGGTATAGGTATTAATAAAAAACTAAATAACCTAGAGGCTAAACTATAAACTAAACCACTAAATGGCTAGCCCCTATAAGATCCTTAAGAAGGTTAGGCACTCTTTTAGGGCTAAGCTACTAGAGTTAATAAAGATCTACCCTGTTTTCTCTTTAAACTAACTATAAAAGGCCGCGGATAACCTATTACCTAGATTATATAACAACCCCCTACTACCAATTTAGATTGTAAAGGACAAGAAATAGGAAGTTAAAGGGATCTTAGCAGTTAAAAAGACCGTAGTACCTTAAAATACTATATAAGCTAGGTAGGTTATAATAAATATCTAAAATAGTACCCCGCGTCTAATTTTAAGTACTCTTTCTATAAGCTATAAGGTTTCTACCTAGTCTACCCAGACCTCCCTAGACCACTATGTAAACTAAATAGCTGGATTAAATACTAGGAAGAATAATTATATAATTATAATAATTTAGACAATAATAAAGAACTTAGATAAAGCCTAAGGGTAGGCTTTTTTAGAAGGGGAAGTGATATAATAGTGCTAAAGCGCGTTACCTACTATATTGCCACTTTCTAGGCAATCTACCAAATTCTACTATATTCTACTAGCACTACTTATAGAGCTAACTAATTAGGATTTTCCATCCTTAGGATAGAAAATCGCTATTAGCTCGCTTACTACTAGCGCCTTAGCGACCCCTTATATCTTATTAGTTACCAACAGTCTTCTTCCCCTTCTTCTCCTAAGCTTAGTATTCTTGTATAGTAGCAATCTATAAGCTTTAGTTTAGAAGTAGTTATATAAGCCCGTTACAGTTACTACGTAGCTAATTTACTTTTTAATATTGTTAAACTTATTAATATTTATTATTTATTTATTTAAGAATCGTTTTATAACGCTATTACCGCTTATAACTAACTAGAACATCCATACGCGTATATAATCTTAATAAGTAAACCTATTTAGACGACCTACCTTAACTACGCCATCGTCTATAACCGTTATACCCTCCTCTATTAGTCCTATAATGCTATTTAAAGTCAATATATATACCGCTGCTATAGAGGAGTATAAAATTGCTAGAGAATAAAGGGAACAAGCCTAAAAAAAAGGGAGATTTAGATGTATAATAAAGAGCGCAAAGCCCGTTTAGTAGAGGAAGCTGGCCAGTATAAATACTACTAGGCTTGGCCGCTTTAGCCTTATAAGCTACCGCAACAGCTACTATAGCTAATAACCTTAGTAAGCCTCTCCCTCCTAGCGTAAAGTTGCTTAAATTCCGCCTTCCTAGCGTTATAAAAAGGGATTACCTAGATATTTTTAAGGGCAGCTTTAATCTAGTAAACCTCGCCCGTCTTTAAGTCCATACTATTTAGATTAAAATCACTAGTAAGACATAAATTAAGAATAGTATTCTAGTTATAAGAACGGCAAAGATATATAGGAAGCTATTTATAGACAAAGGCGTCTAGTTTAAAGGCTTTACTAACTATATATTACGGCGCTGGTGGAAAACGGTAGATTGTGGCGGATAGTCGTAGACAGTTGTAAATAGTCGCAGACAGTTGCAAATAGTTTCAGGCAGTTTTAGACAGTTGCAGTCACGTGACTTAAGGGCCGCATAAAACTTTAAGCGGCACTACTATTCTTCTCCTTTCCTTTTTCTAGCTTTGGATTCTTGTTTATAGACAATCTAATTATATAGGCTTGCGCGACCCTCTTGCTATGCTCGTGCCTTAATTAACTAAGTTACTAATATTATCCAAAGCTTGTTACTACTCTTTCTTCCTAAAAAGGAACTTAAATATATCTATAAGGCTATAAATAGGACAAGGATATAGAATAGGACCCTAAGGACATTACTAGGACTATAAGGACAGGATAGACCCCTAAAAACTAAAAAAAAAAAACATAAATAGAACGCGAAACCTAAGAATAGGACACGTATAGACAAGAATCCCTAGGAAATAAATAAATACTAGAAATTACCTAATACCCCTACCACTATGCCCAGAAATCTAGTAACTGGTAAAGCCGCTGTAGGATCTGTAAATACCTCTAATAGTAAAATAGTCGCCGTTTTAACCCCCTAGAAAGAGCTTATAGCAGCTAATACTAAAATTAAACGGCTTTAAGAGCTGCTTAAAACTAGAGACACCCCTATACCTAGTAAAGAGTTATTAGACACCTAAAGACTTGCTATAGTCCTTAAGACCCTAGCCCAATGCACAGTATTAGCATTATTGCGGTCCGCGAAGGTTATAGACCCCCTATTGCTTATGGACGGAACTAACCCTATATTTAATAATTGGAAGCTTTAACTGTAAGATAAGCTTAAAGTTAATACGGACTACTTCCCTACTACTTAAGCTAAAATGGCCTATGTTTTTGGTTGTACTAGTGGGAATATATAGATGTATCTACGTCCGCGATATGCCTAGACCCCTTCCTCTCTAGAGAAGGGATAATTAACTATCTGTCTTCTATTTATAAGGACCCCTTTAAGATATAAAACGCCCGCCTTAATTATAAAGCCCTTAATATAAAAATAACAGAGACCTTTTCGGCCTTCTAGACCTGCTTTTTATACCTAGCCAGCTAAGCCTAAATTCCCTATAAAAACCTAATGCTAGACCTCTTTAATAAGCTTACCCTAGACCTACAGCGCGCCATACTGCTAGTTTTTACTACTATTTAGACGCTAAAGGCACTTACGGACTACTGCCTAGCTATTAATTAAGGCCTTTGCCAAATTAAGGCATAAGCTAAGCGGTATAAAACTAAAAACTCTTTAAACTAGACTATAAGCGCTATAAGAATGGCCTATAGTGCCCTAGCATAATTAGCAACTCCTATAGCACTAGCCATACAGCCTACTATTAATTTAGCAGCTAGCCGCGCAGCTAGCCCTACCACGGGTCTGGCGCATACTTGGCCTATATATAGCAACCTCTATAGATAAGCCCTTAGCAATTAAGGAGCTTGCTTCTTATACGGCTAGAAGGATTACTTTATAAAAGACTGCCTAATAGCGGTAAAGATAAATGAGGTCCTATTAATTTAGGAAGATAGTATAGAGTTAGAAAAAGAGGAACCCTAGAGCAAGACTCCTCTCTAGGGTTAAAAGGAATTAATATGTTATATATTAATCTAGGTTGGCTAGTTAGTAGAAGAAGCTGCACTATCCCTTATACTTTATTCTATAATAGATATTAAGTTTTAATCTCTGCTTTAGCTGACTCTAGAGTAAATACCTTTACCTTAATAGATATATAGTGTGCTATAAAGCTAGCTGACTTTTTAAATACACCCCTTAAGGAACTGCCTAAACTAATTTCTATTTATAGGTATAATGGATAGATAGGACCACCTATTACGGCTATCTTGCGGATTTACCTCCGTGTAGACGGATGAAGGTAGTATAATATCCCCTTTCTTATTACGTACCTAGAAAGCTATAATCTTAAGAAGAAAATGGCTACCCTATTTAGGCTTATAGCTTAATATATAGAGTAGACAGCTTGTCTGGCCCAAAACCTTACCCCTAACACCTTCTTTTATAAAGGAAATTGGCATTATAATAGAAAAACTTATACGGCTATAGATAGACACCGTTTACTAGGCCGATGCTATATATAGGGACCAGGCTTTTAAGAAAAATATATAGCTTAATCCGCAATAGGTCTATATACTACGCCACCCCTAGACTATTAATATTGCATTACTAGCACTAGAAACCTAGGAAGTTAGTAATAAGCTAGCTAGCTTAGGCCCTATATAGCTATAAAGAACAGTAAGGAATATTAGACACTATACTAAATATATAGACTAGAAAGATAACTTATGGAAGATGGAATAGGAGCTAAGGAGGGTTATAAACCCTCCTCTATAAAATACGGTCTAAGGAACGTCTGTAAAGAAACCTATAAACCTCCTACTAGTTAATATCTGCTGTATTAGTGCTACAGGGTTCTACCAGAACTTAAAACGGCCTAATACCGTTGCCTTTATAACAAGCTTATATAAAATTAACCGGATAATTAAAGACAAGGAAGCCCTAACCTGTAACTAGTTTAGTAGGGAAAGTAAGCTTATAGATAAGGAGCTAGTAGAATAGAAACTACTCCGCTAATACTAAGAATTCAAGGATATATTCTTAAAAGCAGCATCTAATATACTCCCGCTCTACTAACTGTATAATTATAAGATTAAGATTAAGCCCAATAAAGAAAACACCCTTAGCTATAGCCCCCTCCGCTAGTAATCTACTAACAAGCTATAGGTTACTAAGTAGTACTTTATTAATAACCTTAATAAGGGCTTTATTAAGCCTAGCCAAGTCCCCTTTACCTTATCTATTCTCTTTATAAAAAAGCTAAATAGCGGACTCTGTTTCTGTATTAACTACTATAAACTAAACTATATAACCTGTAAAGACTAATATCCGCTACCCTTACTTAAAGAAATACTGGCCCATATAAGTAAGGCTAAGATTTTTATAAAGCTTAGTATCCGCTAGGCCTTTTACTAAATTAGGATAGACCCCAGATCTAAGGATCTTACTATATTTTAGACCCGCTATAGATTATATAAATATAAAGTACTACCTTTTAGACTAACTAACAGACCAGCTACATACCAACGGTATATAAATGACGTACTCTTTGACTACCTTAATAACTTCTATACAGCCTACCTAGATAATATTATAATTTACTCTAAGAATAAACTGGAATATAAGGAGCATGTCTATAAAGTCCTATAATGGCTCCGCAAAGCTAGTCTCTAGGCCAATATTAGGAAGTTAGAATTTAGTGTTAAGTGCACTAAGTATCTAGGGTTTATTATTAATACGGACGGAATTAAGGCAGACTTAGAAAAAATAGCTGTAATTAATTAATGGGAACTCCTAAGGACTATAAAGGGGATATAGTTATTCCTAGGTTTCTATAACTTCTACTAATACTTTATTAAAGACTATAGTAGGATTACTTAGCCCCTTAACCACCTTACTAAAAAGAACCAACCTTTCTATTTTAATAATGCATATAAAAAGGCCTTTAACGAACTTAAAAAGCGGCTAGCCCATTTCCACTTAAAATAGCCCTTAATACTAGAAATGGATACTTTAGATAGTATAATAGCTGCCGTCTATTCCCAGAAACAGCTAAATAGAGAATAGCACCCTATTGCTTACTATTTAAAGACTATGGTAAATGCTAAGCTAAACTACCACATCTATAATAAAGAAATGCTGGCTATTATCTTTAGCTTCTAGCACTGGCGTATATAGCTAGAAGTGACCACTAAGCCTATTTAGGTAGTCTCTAATTATAAGGCCTTAGAATATTTTATAATAATAAAGGCCCTTACGGCCTAGCAGGCACGCTAGGCGGACATCCTATCCTAGTTTAACTTCCTAATTATATATCGGTTAGGCGCTATAAATTATACAGACATCCTTATAAGGCGTAGATAGAGCCTAGATAACTAAATAGCTGTAAAGATCTTATTATAGACCTAGACATTATTACAACCAGAGCACCTTAACCCCCAGATACGGGCAGAACTAAGTATAAACTCCTTAGGTACCAAGATATATCCTATTAATCCTTTAGGATTTAACTTTATTAATAAATTACTGTAGATAAACTGTACGGCCTCTTCTCTACAGGAGTACCGTAAAAAGGTAAAGGATATTACTAGCCTATAGTCCCTTAAAAATGGATTACTTAAGCATTAGGAACGGCTAGTAGTAGTAGAGGAACAGAACTTATAGACTTGGCTTATTACTAAAGCATATACCTAGGTCTCTACAGCCCACCCTAGAAAAAATAAGACCTATAGGATTATTAGTAACCGCTACTACTGGCCTGGAATAGTTATAGATATTAACCGTTACGTATAGAACTGCAACAGCTGCTATAGATCTATAATTCTACAAGATAAGACCCTAGGACTATTAAAATCACTCCTAATACTAGAGCGCCCCTAGTAGTATATCTCTATAGATTTTTATAAGCTACCTATAGACCATAGCGGATATAATATGGCTATAGTTATAGTTAACCGCTTTAGTAAGCGCCTATTCTTAATCCCTTATTATAAGAATATTAATACTAAAGAGGCGGCCTAACTATATATCTACTACGTCTACCAAATTTACGGACTACTAGATACTATTATATCTAACTATAGGCTATAGTTTATATTGGCTTTCTGGAACAAGTTTACCCAGATCCTAGGTATTAAGCTAAAGCTTTTTATAGCATACTACCTCCAGATAGACGGCCAGACAGAGATTATAAACTAGTATTTAGACTAGAGACTCTAACCCTTTATTAACTACTTTTAGGATAATTAGGCTAAACTGCTACCTCTAATAGACTATGCCTAGGCTACCCTACCCCATAACTCTATAGGATTTGTACCTATCCAGCTAGAAATAGGGTATTTACCCTATATAAGCTTTAACTGGGAAAGACTAGAAGGGCTACAGACTGTATATAAAAAACTACCTTATAAGGAAGCATGGTATTACGCTAGACGCTTAAAAGAGGCCTAAAAAGTAGCCTGTATAAACTTAGAAAAGGTTTAGAAGTTAATAAAATAGTAGGCAAATAAGCATAGGCGTAAACCTGACTTTACTGTAGGTAATAAGGTCTAGGTTATAATAAAGAACTAAAAGACAGAATGGCCTAGCTATAAACTAGACTATTAGATGGCAGGACTATATATAGTCCTTAAGAAGAGAGGCAACTTATATAAAGTAAAGCTCCCGGATTTAATTAAGGTCTACCCTAAATTCTTACCGGATAAGCTATAAAAAGCTATAAATAACCTATTGCCTAAATAAAAGAACGAACAACCTCTGCTAATTTAAGTTAATAGTAATAATAAATAGGAAATTAAAGAAATACTAGCCTATAAATTTGTAAGGGGAACGCTAAAGTATTATATTAGTTGGAAAGGATATAACTCAGACCCTACTTAGTACCCTATATAGAACTTTATAGGTAGTCCCCATAAGCTAAAAGAATTCTATAACTAATACCCTAATAAGCCCGGACTCCTAAAGTACCTTAATAAGTAGATGGAGTGCTAGTATAGCAAAGATAATAAGCTGCCTATTAAGTATAAAGATAAGAATACCCTATAGACGTAATACGGATATACAAAGCCTAAGGGCAGGCTTTTTTGGAGGGGGGGGTAATATTATAGTGCTGGTGGAAACAGTAGATTATAGCGGATAGTCGCAGATAGTTGCAAACAGTTTCAGACAGTTTTAGATAGTTGCAGTTACGTGACTTAAGGGCCGCATAAAACCTCAAGCGGTACTACTATTCTTCTCCTTTCCTTTCTCTAGCTTTAGATCCTCGTTTATAGACAATCTAATTGTATAGGCTTGCGCGACCCTCTTACCGTACTCGTGCCTCAATTAACTGAGTCGCTAACACTATATAGTTATTGCTAGCACCCTCTATATATACCTACCGGACCTTATTATTAGTATACTTCTTTAAATAAATATAATTTATACCTTATTAACCTAGTATATTTAGATAGGTTATATACTTAATCTAGCACCTAACTATTATACCTTTATAATAACTAATGGCTAACTAAAGCTCGCTAATTAGTAAATACTAGCCTAGTAGATAGTGCTATACCTTATAATGTTTAGTACTATCGGCTTCGCCGCCTTAAAAAGAACTAGGTTAGATACTTTCTATACCCCTAATACCTACTATAGGTTTAATAGTAGAGGCTATAATAATACAGCTTGCAAATATCTGTATAAGTGCTTAAAGTATAGTAAAGATTACGCCGTATTATCTAAAGCCTGCGCCTAGAAATAATAAGGCGAACCTTATAAAGTAGGGTTTAACCTAACTATAATATTAACATTAATTACACGCTTAGGACCTAGGCCTAATATATTACTATTATTCCCTACCTTTATAAAGGCAAAGGCTTTCTACTACTCTCTATTGCCTCTAAGAATTTTAGCGTAGCACTCCCTTCTATTTAACTACCCGAGTAATTTACTAGCTATCTTAGTAGGTATTCTAATCTATGGCTATAAGTTAGGAGCTAAATCTATTTCTACCTTAAGATCTTATAAGAACCATAACTTCTCTTAGGATAACGCCGACCTTATCTCTAAGAAGATAATATCAGACCTTATAAAAGGACGTATTAGAATTGCGATAGGGCCTATTATAGTTTTACCTTTTAGCCTAGTGCCAAAATTGGATAAAGGATACCGCCGAATTTATAATCTCTCCTTCCTACTAGTATTTTTAGTCAATAATGTAATCCTAAAAGAATATAGAGTATATTACGGAGTAAGCACAAGCGGTAATAATATATAGCGAAGTAGATATTATTAAGCTATATATATAAACTGCGTAATAAAGTTAAGACGTTATATAAGGAAAGAAAGTAAGGAAATGGGAAGAAAGGGTATATATTGTTAGTTTAGTTACTTAGTTAATACATATATAGAGCAGAATAGGATTTAAGTAGTGGTCCTAGCAGAACTTGGTAGGATTTAGCGGGCTTAGCAAAATATGGTAAAATGCGGCAGATTGCCGTCGGATTGCCGTAGATTGCCGGTAGATTGCTATTAGATTGCTATTTCGCGGTCGGTCTCTTCTTACTACGTTGGTAAAAACAGGTAGACGTATATAAGGTATTACGGAGGTGTCCCGTGACAGAGCACTAGTATACACTATAGTTATCGCTATTTAGGCCTACGTTATTTCTATAGGCTATAGATATCTGCTACTTAAGAGAGATATTAAAAATGCGTTCCGTATAGTCCCCTATTCTATAGGGCAAAAACATTAATAGGCATTTTCTAGGAAGGTGTTACCTACTAGGAATACTGCCTATCCTTTAGTCTTTAAAGTGCGCCGTTTATATTTAACCTCTTTAAGGAAGGCCTATACTAGATACTCTATTTACAACTACCTTATAAGGTGGAATACTACCTAGCGACTTTATCTTTATCCTTGCTAACCTAAACGACCTAGCGGCTGTTACCTGGACTTATATCTCTATTAATAACTCCCTAGGTATTTCTTAAAGTGGCTCTAAAGATATAGTAGGAACTATTATTAAGGTTTTAGGATATACTATTAACACTATATAAATGCAAACTTATTTATTACTATAGAAATAATTACGCGCTATTAAGAAGGTCACTACCACACTCTAATACGGCTTATTATCTTTTTTTTAAGCCTAGTAGCTTATGGGCTACCTTATATAATACGCCTATATAATTAGGCTCGGTTAATCTTACTCTAAATCCCTTTAGATTTTAATTACTACTTAGCTAAAGACTCTAGCAAATAAGTATAAACCTAGGTAATTAAGCACTAAGTTATAAAGTAACTTATATATCTGGCTTAACCCACTTACTATAAGTAATAGGGTATTATTCTTTAACGACGTTAAGTATACCTACATTTATCTCTTTATTAACGCCTCTACCTAGTTTAGGTTTAGCGGCTTCTACTTCTTTAAGGAACTTAAATATAAGAATAACTGGCAGTGATACACCATTAACCTCCTTTAATCTTAGGCGTTTAGTATATTATCTAAACCCAGTTAATAAGTAGACTATATTAATCTAAAGGAGATACATGCTATTTCTTACGCATTTAATCTATAGTCTACTAACTAGCAGTATAGCGCGCTATCTATTTACACTAATATTATAATAGCTTACTAGGGCATTGGGAAGCCCGTTATCTATAGTATAGCAAATAAATTACTCCATAAGATTATACTAGCTACTATAGCTTACGATATTATAATATCCGCGAAGTGGATTCTAGGTAATTTAAATAGCTTAGTTAATACACTATCTTAATTCTAGGCCGCGGCTATCCATTAGTTCTACCCATACTAGGCCCTTAATTTATTACTATTAAAGCTAATAAGTTTTTAACTACGTGCTATAAACCTGTTGGACTACTTATAACTACCTATAAACTTTAAGAATAATATTAACGCGCCATCTAATCTCTATGCGCTTCTCTCTTCTTACCTAGCTAAGCCGCGTAATTTAGGCAAATAGATTACCCGCCACCTGTTTAGTACCCCCTAGCTATAAATAGGTAGGCTTAAGGCCGAAACCTTATAAGCCTATATCTCCGTAATTTACTCGCGTTACGTAGATTACAGTATTTTAATTATAGTATTTAAGGACCCTATAGAACACCAATTACTTACCATAGCAGCCGCTATCTCTCCCTTAGTAAAAATGGCCAAGCAGCTCATTACTAGGGGTATTTTAGCCTAGGTAGTAACACACAGCTCCTCGCTACTAGAGATTAACACTAACGCTATATTTACCCTCGCATTTGCTAGATTTCTATAGATGGGTAAGATTATATATACTATAGTGGAGCTTAAGAACTAAACAACCTTTTTAGCGAAAAAGGCTACCTAACGCGATATTACCTTTACGCCTAGTAAAATAACATTCCGCCTTAAATAGAGCAAAGCCAATAAGCAATACTAGGGCGTTAATATTACTATTGCGGTAGTAGGCAGCCTACTATACCTAGTCGCTGCTATAATAAAGCTATTTAATAGGGACCCTTAACCCCTTAACTCACCCTTATTTAGTCTTAATAGCAAACCCTTTACCTCTCTAGTGGTTCGCAAAATTCTTTTCTTCTATCTAGTAGCCGCTAGGATTAACTTAGGTAGCTACTTAAACTACTCCCTCTACTAGAGTGCTGCCTAGTTTGTCGAAGATTTAGGGTATTTATATTAGTAAATTTAACAACTAGGTTGGTGGTTATTAGAAGCCTTTCGCCTATATATTAAGACTAAAACCACTAACTTCCGTTACCTTAACTCTTACTTCCAGCGTAGTACATTACTTTTAGCATAAGAATTACTAAGTAGTAGGTTAAGATGTTAAAAGAGCCGCTAAGGCGCTAGTAGTAAGTAAGCTAATAGCGATTTTCTATACCGGGTATAGAAAATCTTAATTAGTTGGCTTATAAGTTAGGGCCTATAGAATATAGCAGAATATAATAAGGTAGTAGAATATAGTAGAATATAATAAGGTAGTAGAATATAGCAGAATACGGTAGAATATAGCAAAATGTAATAATATCTTATTAGGCGCAGGAGCTTCGCTTAGGGACATCTGGTCACTTTAGGGCAAATCCTTAGCAGATTTAAGTGCTAGGTATTAGCAAAACTACTAAAAACTAGTCCTAGAGCGACCTTATAGCCCTACGCCTCCTAATTATACGGTAAAAATTAATTATCCTCTTACGTAACTGCGATAGATAGATACTAGCGTTTATATATTGCTTAGCAGTGTCCATTTTAGCAACGCATAATGCTAAGGCCTTCTGTAATATTCGCGAATATTAAACGCAATTACTATGTAGCTAATTCGCTTTTCCTACCTATTATCCCTTATACTTAGTATACATTATATATAGATAGCTGTCACAGAGTAAGCACAAGCGATGATAATATATAGCGAAGTAGATATTATTAAGCTATGTACATAAACTGTGTAATAAAGTCAAGACGTTGCGTAAGGAAAGGAAAGTAGGAAACAGGGGGAAAAGGGTACATAACGTTCGCTTAGTTGCTAGGTTAACGGGTACTATGCTACACACAGGCAGGGTAGAGCTTAGGTGGCAGTTCTAGTAGAACTTAGTAGAATTCGGCAGTTAGAGGTCCTTAAAGTTGCCAGTTAGCAACTCCAACAGTAGAGATGGCAGATTATGGCAGAATACGGCAGATTACTATTAGATTACCGTCTCATAGTCAGTCTTTGGTTGTTCAGTTAGTAGAAACAGGTGGACGTATATAAGGTGTTACAGGGGTATCCCATAACAGTACCCCCCCTTTAAACTTAAGCATCTGCGAGATAGGGCTGTGGTAGTTCTAGGTGGAGTTTATAAAAGTCTTTTATAGCTTGTATAAGTTCTACAGAGTCAGCAGGTTCCCATAAGGGTTTAGTAAAACCTCTCCATTTTATAAGGTACATATATTTACATTTCTATTTATTATACTTAATATCATTAACTCTTTTAATAAGGTACTCATCCTCACTATCCACTTTAACTAGTAGGGGAGGGTCTTGAATCTGTCTAGGCAGGGCGTCTAATATAAGGGCAGCAGGGCGGAGGACTAACGTATAGAATACGGGGTGGATTTTAACCGTATCAAAGAGCTTCAGTTAGTAGGCATAAGGAAAGACAACTTTTTCAACCTTATAAGGGCCAGCGTTCTTCCAATTAAGTTTCTTAATAGGTTATTTCATGTTCAGATTTCTTACATCTAGCCAGACAAAGTCACTAATTTGGTAAGCTAGTACTGGGGTTCGGTTCTTATTTGCTACGGCTTTATAAACAGACTAGGCCTATGTTATTTTATTAGTAAGAAACTCCTATAGTTCTTCTATCTTCTTTATAAATTTATTTACTTCTGCAACTTGTAAGGCCTAATAAGCTAGATAAGGAACATTACTAAAGGGTTTAAACCCTATTTGCAGGTGCTAGCCGTAATTAGCTAGGAACGGGAAGACCTTTATGGTTTCTAAGATAGAGTTATTTGCAGTAAACTTAGTAAATACAAGCCAGTCCATCCAGTTGTCCTATAGATACAACATATATATCCAAATATACTATTCCATTATAGCATTTGCACGTTCTATTTAACCATCCGTTTCTAGGTAATATGCTGTAAATAATAGTGCTTTAATGCGGAGTTAGGTAGTTAGTTCTTTCCAAAACACTAAAATAAACTAGCGGCCTCTATTAAAGACGATTATTTTAGGGAGTCTGTAGAGTTTCTATATATAATCCAGGAACAGTTAGGCAACAGCAGGTACTAATATATTAGGGCAGGCGATCAAGTGTCTTATCTTAGATAGTCAGTCTATAACTACCATAATGTTTATATAGCCTTTACTTTTAGGGAGATCAATAATAAAGTTAATTAAGATGTCCTTCCATCTTTAGTCCAGAACAGGTAGTGGCTTTAGAAAGCTATTATATATCTTATACAAAGCTTTGGCTTATTAGTAGGTATAGCAGCTAGAAACATACCTTCATATTATATTATATATGTTTGGCCAGTAGTACTCCTATTAGAGTAGCTCTAGGGTTTTTCCTTAGCCTGGGTAGCTGGCTACTAGTAGGTTATATACGTGTTTAAGGAGCTTAAGCTTAAGTTTATTATAATTAAGGACAACTAGGCGGTTCTAGTAGTATAAGCGGTCTCCACAAACTTTACATTTACTTAAAGAGATCTTTTTAGAGCGTCTAACGCCATCTTAAATTAGCTTAAGTATCTCTTAGATAAACTTATTATTTAGGTATTCGTTAATTATAATCTGTTTAATTAATTAATTAGTTATTTCAAGGACGTGTACTATAAGGTCTTCAGCCAGGGGATTAAATAATTCGGGACAAAGCAGGGTTTGTTTATAGTAGGCGCGCGCTTCTTCCTATGCTGTTATATCTTATAAACATTAAGTTAGGGCATTAGGTTTTTAACCTTAAACGCCTAGGCGGTATATAATTGAGAATTGGAATTAAGACAGATATTCTAATTAGCAGGCTTAATAATGACTTAGCTGTTTTATAGTTATAAAGTACTATAGATTCTTATGGTCGCTAAGGACCTTAATTAAAAATCCAGCGCCTTCTAGTTTAGGTCGCCATTGTTTAAAACATCTAATAATAGCTAATAATTCTTTATTATAGATCTCGTAGTTACATTTAGCTAGACTTAGTTGTTTTAAAAAGTATACTATAGGGTGCAGTACCCCTTCTTTATTATACTAAGACAGAATGCCTCCAGTAATATAGTTAGATAAGTCAGCTTCTATAATACTCTTTTAGTTTAGGTTAAAGTGTTAGAGTATAGGTACGGTAGTAAATATAACTTTTAGATAGGTAAAGGCCTTCTTATATTTCTTATTAAAAATAAAGGCTTTATCCTTTTAGGTTAGAGCCATAAAAGGTAAAACTAGGGCGGAGAAGTTATTAATAAACCATTAACAGAAATTAGCAAATCCTATAAAGGCTCTTACGTCCTTAACGTTCTTAGGTTCTTACCAGTTTACAATTACTTCAATCTTCTTTAGGTCCATTTGTATGCCATCTATAGAGATAATAAGTCCAAGGTATAGAACTTCCATTTTATAGAACTCATATTTATCTATATCTAATTATAGTCTAGCTCTATATAGGGCTTCTAAGATAAGGTTAACGTGTTTCTTATATTTAGCTAGGTTATTGCTATATACCAGAATGTCGTTAATATAAGCAGTACAGAAAACGTCCAGGTAAGGTTATAAGGTATTATTTATAAAGTGTTAGAATAAACTTAGGGCATTCGCGAGGCTAAATGGCGTTACTAAGTATTTAAATAGTCCGTATCTAGTACGGAATGCTATAAGCCATTCATCTCCTTTTGTAATATGGAGGCGGTTAAATGCATAGATAAGGTCAAGTTTTATATAGTAGCGAGCCTTACTTAATCAGTTTAGTGTCTCTTAAATTAACAAAAACAGGTACCAATTCTTAATGGTAATAGCGTTAAGAGCTTAGTAGTCCACACAAAAGCGCAGACCACCGCCAGGTTTCTTAACAAAGATTATAGGTGCAGCTATAGGCAAAGAGCTTACTCTAATAAATCCTTTACTTAGGTATTTATCTAAGTACTTCCACAATACTTGGAGTTCGTTTTGGGATATTCCGTATAAGGGTCCAAATCCTAGTTGTTTTCCTTCTTTAAGTACGATCTTATGGTCGTATAGTTAGTGCTCCGCTAACTTATCAGCTTCCTTTTATAAAAATACTTCTAGATGCTTATAATGGCATACTAGTACTTTTATGGCAGGGTTAGTGTGCTTCTTTAGTGCTAGGGCCTTTTTAATATTAGCTATTGTAACGGCAAAGATCGTATATTTAGGTTTCCTAGTAAGTTATACTAACGGGGTAGCTCCAATTATATAGATATCCATAAAAAGGGGGGCGAGTTGCCAGCTAGCAACTTCCTTTTAATTATCTACTATTTCTTATTTAACTTTAGGTTTAGTATTAGGTACGGAGTTAGTATCGGATTTAGGTTTAGGTTCTTTAAGTATCCTTTTTATAGTAGAATACCAGTTCTTCTGGTACTTTTATATATTAAGCTTAAGTTTAGGCTTCTGCTTAATTTAGGGTGGTACAGTAGTTAGGGTCAGTTTATGTAGTTTAGTGTAATTTTCAGGTTCTTGGTGGAATTAGGTGGACTTTTTAGACTAATGGATCCTAGTGGATTTTTTAGATTTTGGTTTAGGGTCTAAGCAGCGAGTCGTAAGGCACTTCTGCTTACAATAGGAGGCGGTAAATAGAAGCTTAAGGTTGTCCCAATTAATGGTTACCTTATATAGCTTTATCTAAGGTTGTTTAAGTATTACTAAGTAACCCAGAGTAGTAACAAAAAGCTTAATCAGTTCTTTATGGTTCAGGTATTAAAGTCTCAGGAATACTATATAGGTAATACAGCCTAAGATAGTGCGTTTACCATTAAATCCAAATACGTTAATATGCCGGTTAAGGGGGGTTAGAGTAAAACTATTATCTTACGTAAAGATCTTGTTAATAAATCCTGTGCCACTGGCTCCTATATTAATTAGGACTTAAGTATTAACCTATTAATCATTCTACTAAAGACAATAGTTAATAGTTATACTATAATCCTAAGAGTTAGAGTTTATAACATCTAAAGCATTTAACAAGATCCTGAGGCAGTGCCGTCCTAGAGAGCGACTTAGCTCCAGGACCTTCCTTTTAGAGGCAATTAGGGTGGAGTTCTTATAGCGTGTTAGTTGTAGCTTCATCCTTATAAGTGGTGCTTACTGGATGTGAGGCTGGAACCAGGTAGAGATTGGGGACAGTAACTAGAGGATCAATATAGTAAACGGCTGCTGGTATTAGCCGTTTATAATTCACATTAGGGCATAGGGACGGAGCAGTGGTTGAAGAGGTAGGAGCTACTTCCACACTTAAAACAGAGGCCTAGCTTAGTACGTCGTTCTTATTTAAAGGACCCTAGTGGGGCGTATCCTAGGGTTCCAGTGTTAATATCCATAGCATTAGGGTGCTTAGGCTAAGACAATAACTTAATAGACGTTCGTGGGTTTATTATATTATATTAAGAAGCAGACTTCAGTGTCAGGCGTAGTATATTATTGTATTGTTTATTAATAACGTTTGCGCAGGCATTAAGAGCTCCTAGTAGGTCTATACCTATTAGGGAGGTTTTTAGTTTAGGGCTTAGGGATTTAATAAGGCTGTTAATTAGTACGGAGTCGTTCCAGCCTGTTTCTTTTACGTAACAGTTAAATTTAGAGAAGTATACTAGGAAGCTTTTTATTCCTTAAGTTATATGGTTTATCTTTCTCTAAGCAGTAGCTTAGCAGTTTAGGTCACCATATATAGCTTTAAGAAGTACAATTAGGCTTAGTACTAAGTTTAGTTAAAGAGGTTTAATAAGGTTAGCTATATCTCCTCCTAATTAACTTAGGGCGTAGTAGAGTTAGTTGGCTTTAGTTAGGTAGCGGTTAGCGTTACCAGTTAGCTTATTTTTAAGCCGGCTTAGGAATAATTAGAGTTCTTATTATTTACTAGTGAATATTAGAGGGTCTAGTAGTCATTCAGATCGTTACGGTGTAATAGTTAGTTTGGGGTAAGTAACTACTGTAGGTTTAGGGCTCTTATTCCACATGTTTATCTCTAAAGATAGTGTTCGGTCTTAGGGCCCTAATGTGGGCATCTTAAGAGTGCGGATTTCTTCTTAAAGGTCTTTAATTAATTACCAGTGTCATGCTTCTTGTTCAGCTTATTATTAAGTTAAAGTGGCTTAGTTCTATACAAGGGCGTCCATAAAGGACTTCTGTATTTCTGCTAATTGTTCTTAAAGTACAGATATAATGCTGACGGCTATTATAGGGGCTTTAAAGTCGTTCTATATTTTAGAGGGTAGTATATAGGGTTAATACAACATAGTGTTATAGAGTAAGCATAAGCAATGATAATATATAGCGAAGTAGATATTATTAAGCTATGTACATAAACTGTATAATAAAGTTAAGACGTTATATAAGGAAAGGAAAGTAGGAAACAGGGGAAAAAGGGTATATAATATTCGCTTAGTTGCTAGGTTAACGGGTACTATGCTACACACGGGCAGGGTAGAGCTTAGGTGGCAGTTTTAGTAGAACTTGGCAGAATTCGGCAGTTAGAGGTCCTTAAAGTTGCCAGTTGGCAACTCCAATAGTAGAGACGGCAGATTGCGGCGGAATACGGCAAATTGCTGTCAGATTGCCGTCTCGTGGTCGGTCTTTGGTTGTTCAGTCAGTAGAAACAGGTGGACATATATAAGGTGTCACGGGGGTATCCCGTGACAATAGCGCTTTAAGGCAATTCTTTAGCAGGTGCTAGAAACTAGCAAAACTGCTAAAAACCCGCCTTAGTACGACTACTATAGTTAGATAGTTTTGCAGCTATAGGCTTGCGATTAGGGATATCCGGTCGCTTTAGGGCAAATCCTTAGCAGATTTAAGTGCTAGGTACTAGCAAAACCGCTAAGAGCTAGCCCTAGAGCGACCTTATAGCCCTGCGTCTCCCAATTATATAGTAAAAATTAATTATCCTCTTACGTAACTGCGATAGATAGGTAATCTATTATCTTAGCTAGCCGACTCTAATAGAAAATCTTCTACTAGTAAGGTAAATGCTTATTGCCTATATAAAATAGATACTAGCGTAGGTTATATTTTAAAGAGAGTAAATAAAGCGTTACTAAATCTGTAACGGTACTAGGGTATATTATATGCTAAATTCTGCCATATTTTGCCACGCTACTATTAGCTCGCTTACTACTAGCGCCTCGGCGGCCCTTTTGAGATATTTATTTCCACTACCTCTTTTTTTTTTTCTTCTTTTTCTCCTTAGCTTAGTATCTTTATATAGTAGTAATTTATAAGCTTTAGTTTAGAGGTATTTATATAAGCCCGTTATATTATACTAAGCTCTCTCTATACTGCTTAGGAAGGCCTTTATAAAGGCTTAGTTAAAAGAATAAGGATCTATTAGTAGCTAGTAAACTAGAATTCCAAGATAAGGACTAAAAGAAGGTCAAGGAAAGGATATGTCTATATATATAGCGCCAAGGCTCAGCTGAGCCCCTAACTAGGGTTTATAATAGTGTTATAACAGCCTTAATAATATCCTACCCTAAAAGAAGACCTTTATCTACAATAACACGTTAATGCGTTATACCCAGAGATTAAAATAACTCTATACTGCCTGGGAAGGCTTTAATAATATTCTACTTTATAGGCCAGACTACACTTAGCCTATACTCCTAAAAGAACCCTAGAATTAAAACCAAATTATATAATTCTAATAACTCCTAAAAAGCTAACAATGGCACCTAAAGCAAGCTTATTTAAGAGAGCTGCGTTTACCTAAGAGGAACCTAGGATCTAGTTAGGATCGGAGATAAAAGATAATAATAACGCTATAGATATACGTAAGTAGATTTGCACTCTTGCAGCTAATTAGGTAACTAATTATTTTAAGGCCCAAAATATATAAGAGACCTTAAAGGAGATTCTAAAAAGTATTACGGCAATATAAAGAAGCCTAACTTGCCTTTTTTAAAGCCTTAGCTAATCTATTTACTTAACTAAATATAATATACTAGGGAGTGTAGATACAATAATAAAGTAGTTAAAGTCCGTTAAGCTCTCTAACCCCTAACCACTATTTAATAGAATAGACCTTACCTTTAAGAATTAGGGAATCTAACTATAAGGAAACTCCGCGTTAATAATAACTATTTCCTCTCTAAAGAAGCTAAAATACTCTACTTCTTTAGTCAAACTGCTAGGAGTGCCTAGCGTTACCTTTAAGCTAAGTTTAAGGACGACTTCCTTACCTAGGTTATAGTTATTGATAAGATACTATAATACCTTACTACTATTTATATTAACCTAAATAAAGTACAGAATGCCTAGTATAACTATAATCGCCTAATAATAAAACTAAACTAGCCCTTTGCTAAATTTTAGACTTAATTCTTATATCTTATAGGAGAAGGCTAGGTCACCCTTAAAAACTACTAATTGGACCTATATAATAAACTAATAATTAGGCTATAAGAGAAGATTGTTATAACCTTAGACCTACCAACTTATAAAAGACTTATAGCTTACTATCTATTATTAAATTTAGAACTAAAGCGAATTAACGCCTACCATAATTAGTAGAAGTAACCCTATAGCGATTAAAACTTATTAGCCACACCTATAGGAGTGGGAGTAGGAAGATAAGCTATAACTGCTTTTGCGCTAAAAGTAGTTATAACTAGGTAGCCCCTAGAAAGCCCTTAGCCTTAGCTAGGTTATAAAAGATTTTATTTAGTCTAGATTAAGCTCTGCTAAATTTAGACTTACCCTTAAAGGTTTCTAATATATTTATTAGTAGCTTCTTCCTATATAGCTTTTAAGAGCCTTATAGTAGCTTTCTAATATCCTTTTTATAGAAGATTAGTATAGGGCTGCTAACTTTCTAAACTTAGGCCTAGGGAAGCTCCGGCTATAGAGGTAGTATTAGCACTAATAGCTAATACGGGTTTCCTAATAAGGCTCTAGTCTTAAGTTAGTATTTAGGTTAAGTTACCTAAAGGGATAGGCCCACTTAGCTTATAAGCAGTTTATATACTACTACTATACTAATTATAGGCCGATAGTCTTCTGTAAGGGTTTTAGTTAGGTCCCTAATTAAACGTATTAGTATATTCCTTTGGCATTTTTAGCTTAGGGGAAGATCTTAGAGTTACTTCTAGCGCTTAATCTTTTAATTAGCCTAAGTAGGGCTAAAGGGTTTTCAGCTGCTTTTTAGTAGTATTGCGGCCGTTATAGAGGGTATTTATGTTTTTTTTAGCGTTACTGGTAACCATAGGTATACAAGAGTCTTTAAGCTTTTGGCGCATCTAAGTATTAGGGCTTATTTAGCCGTCTTATCTAGAGGTTTATATTATCGCAATCTCTTACTATTAGAGAGACCTTCCTATCTTAAGGCGACGGCTTTCTATAGGGTATCTATAGAGTTTCTATTAGGTCGTCGCGAGATTTTTTTTTAAAAAAAAATGGCGGATATAAACAAGAGATATAAATAAAACATGCGGATCGTCGGGGTGCCGATAAAAACCCTATCCAAGCTTGAGGATTACTTTACTAAGTCAATTTCAAGCCTTATTTATATATAGATTTTATAAAGGCTTAGGCAATAGAACTAAGTATATTAGTAGCCTATATACTAAGATTATAAGCCAAAGAGAAGAAGATTATTAGGGCTATCTAACAAGAAGTCTTCAAAGGCCCTAAGGTACTAGTGTCCTATATCCGCAATATCCGCAAGTCACGTGACCGTGATCTAGGTGATTATATAGGCCTTTAAAAAAAATTGCGAAAATTAATAGCTACCCACAATAGCAGCAATCTCGATTCCGCCTCTATACTAAAGCTCCCTATATATTATTATAGGTATATTAAACAGCTTATACAGCTCCAATAGCGTAGATCTCAATACCTCCAAAGGAATAGGACGAAACGGTATAAAGGTATTGCTCTATTTAAAAGTCAGCAAACTAAATTAAATGGCGAGGTCTCTAGTTAAATCTAAACCAGTATACAATTTCCTAATTAGGGAAAGTCGATTCTAAGTAGCTGCCTCTACCGTCGCTTAAAATCTCGCTATCATGCCTGCTTATTCGCACTAGCTATAGGGTTAAACAGCTCCTTATTAAAGCCTCGTTTAAATATAAGGCCTAAAAGCTTTTTCACCCGCAAGACGCCTATATAAGTAAGCCCTATAGTGCGCTCCTTCCTGCTAATATCTAGCACCACCTGGTTAAGCGTAAGTCCCTAGCTTTTATGGATAGTAAGAGCGAATGCTAGAATAATAGGAAATTAACGGCGCGAGCAAGTGCCCTTAAAGCCGTCCCACTTATAAAAAGTAGGAAAGATAGGGACTACTTTCTTACCGTTACTGCTGGTAAATAGCGCAGGCCTACTATACCGATTAACCGCAACCAGTAGCGCCTATAGGAGGTCCTTTTTAATGTCCACACCTTCCTTCTATACCACATCCTTAATTATACCGGTGGCGCCATTTACTAAGCCTATATCTACCCAGATATTCTATAGGAGTATAACCTTGGCGCCTTAACATATATATAGCTTTAGTACAGTATCGCACTATTCTAGAGTAGCCTTAGAGGCGCCTATACCGGTGTTAACGGCGTATATAGGCAATATTAGTTATTGGAGGTCTCTTATTCTGTTATAGTTATACTTGCTAACTACAGCTCTAGTACCATATAGTTAAATTACGTCGTTAAAGCTAGCAATCTTATTAGTAGGAAGGTTCTGCTTATACCTAATTAAAAGAAGTCTCCAGGTTAATTCGTTTATGGTATTATTATATAGCTCTATAAGGGCGTTCCTAAATGCGGCACTCCTAGCGTTATTACTACCCTGCCGTATAACCTAATCTAGAATAGCTGTTCGATTAATTGCCTTGTACGCGAGTTTTCCTATATAGGCGAGTTCCAGTGCCTTATTAGATAGTTCGCAATATAAGGCCGTCTAGCCCACTAGTAGTAGCTAACAGAAATTACCTATAAGCAAGACGCTTAATCCACCAAAATATTTACCCCTACGCTTAGGAAATATTTATTAAAGTCAGTAATTAATCTAGCTAAGGTGGATATACCCAATCATTAATTTCTCGTCGAGTATAAGGTAGTAAATATTTTGGAACTTCTGCTATAGAGGCGTAAGGCTCGCAGGCAGCAAATCCTTAAATAGGCGCTGCACTGGCAGCTTTAGCAGATTATACGTAGTTTAGCCGTTTATACTAAAAGCAGTAATACTAGTAGGAGCAGCTCTTACTAATAGCAACGGCTTACTGGCTGTAGCTGCTAATTTACTAAGCGTCCTAGATAGAACCGTAATAAGGTAAGATTTACCCATTCCTGCCTCGCCGTTAATATTCACCCGCAGCGGCTTAGGGGGACAGTAGACCAATAGGACACGCTTATAGTAATTAACTACAGCGTTATAAATAACCCGCTACGCCGATTATAGTAAGGACGGAGTTGCTACTAGTAGTGGCTAACTTAGTAGGGGTTATAATTATGCTTCCTATTAGTAGGTCCTCTTATTAAGCTGCGGCTAGGTGCCCTAGTGGGTACTCTAATTATAGTTATAATTAAGCTCTCTATCGCCAAGGTTATTGGGATCCTTAATTTCAATTATATACTTATTCCAGGTGCGAGCAGCAAGGGCCTTAAAGGATTAGTAGAGCTCTATATTATCCATCTCACAATCCTTAAACTTGTTAACGTTATTTATAGCCTCCTAGGCGTCTTCCAGATCCTTACTATACAGGTAGTTAGGCATATGCTAATAAAATTACTTATATATCTTATAGGTTGCCACGTAATCAGGAGCTCTAAACTAGTTAATAACAGTAGCTATATCTTCGCACTCCCTCCACAGGTAATACAGCAGCAGTTTAATATGGCAGTAGTCACTATACTACGGGTTTAAACGGTCGGATTTATAATATAGAAAGTACAATATAACGCGCGGCCGCGCCCTCGGGCGACGCGTATATTTATTATAGTTATAATAGAGTATAAAATTAAGGAAGGTGACGTCCTCTGCATCCACTAGCCGCAGCCTATACTTCTTATAGAGGGAGCGGCCACTCTGCTTTATCTACCCTTTGTTAAATTTATAAGCAACGCTCTACTTAGCCTCCTAGTGGCAATCTAAAGCTACTACCTACCTAGAACCCTAACTTAGGGGGAGGTTAAGAAGGAGGTAATAGACTTCCTATACCAACTAATCTCGCTCACCAATTAACTTGTTTATAAACTTAGTAATAATAAAGCTAAAAGCATGCAGCTTATTTGCGTGCGGAGTTACTATTTTAAGTAACTCCTTATAGGAAGTTAACTTCTTCTCCTCCTTGCTACAGTATTTGCCAATATAGTTAACAATTACGGCCACGCTGGTAGCCGGCGAAACGTCCAAATTAGCCATCCACCCAAGTATTATTGCGGCGTTGTAGTTATTAAAGAGCTTATTATTCCACTATAGGTAGAATGTCTAGTGCTTTAGGTTCTAATCCCTTATAACCTCCACCTCCTAGCGTATACGTCGTGGAAAGTAGAACCGGTAGTTAATATTATTAGAGCTTTTCTTCACCCTTAAGCAGTAAGATTCGGTACATTAACGGTAGCGCTAAAAACGGTTTAGGCAGGCTATAAGGCACTAAATAGTATTAAGCTGTTCTTTATAGCTAAGAGTAGAAGGATAGCGGATATTAAGACGCCTGTGCTAATTAGGATTCAACGCAGTTATAAAAGCAGCCTAGTACTCGGCAAATACCTTCCTTAATTCACACGTTAACGGGTTTAGTTTAGGCGCTATAGAACTCTATAAGAAACCGTATATATAGCCACTACCACGTAGTTGCCACTTAAAACAATATTAAAAGTTATTAGAGTTAAATACGCCTATAAGCACGTTCTCCCTAAAAAGCTTAAAACGTCGGTAGAGCCAGTAAGCAGCAATATAAGGATTTTCGGTAAGGTTTTAAGCGGCGATCCTATACCTCTAGGCCTCCTCAGCGTCCTTATATTCATTAAATTAAGGCATATAAGACTATAGATCGTACCAATATAAGTCAGCAGCGCTAAGGGTGAAGAATAGGGAGCCCTTATTAATATTCTTAGCGTATATAGTAAGCTCGTTCCGCTTCTAATTCCAGTAAGGTCTAGTACCTTATAGCCTCTAAGTATAGCGCACAAGCTTATTTAGGAACTGCTCGCCTTAATTACCCTTAATTAACTCTTTAAGCTTATCTAAAGATAAGCCCCTTTTGTTAGATCGACTATATAGGAAGCGCGTGGCGTTTAAAGCCTGCTCCCTTATAATGCGGTTAAACAGGTAGTATTAAAATCAAGGGTAGCGCCTAAACCGGCCATCTTTATATTTAAGCATATGCTTGGCGAAGGCAGCAAGGTTAACTAAACGACTTTATAGCAGATTAAAGTCAGCTCTACCTATAGGAAATAGAGTAGGGAAAGCACCGCTTATTATAAAAGAAGCTGCTCACTTACTAATGGGCATAGTACATATAGTAGGAAGTTTAACGCCATTCTGTTAATCCTACTGCTGCTTAATCTTACGCACTAGAAGCTCTAATTCACTAGTATTAGGCAGAAGGTCCGGCACAACGCTATCCTAAATATTATCATTAAAATCGTGCTTAGGAGGCTCGGCAAGTGTAGGGTTACATGGATAAGGCATAGGATTTAGTGTAGAAGGATTAATAGCTAATTCGTTAATATAGCGCAGTTAATCTAATATAGAGTTGTTTTTAGGTAAGGAGGTAAGTTACTACTTAACTATTTTAACGTCGGCGTATGCAGGGTGGTTATTTCTAAGGAAATAAAGCCATACCTCTATAGCAGAGCGCCTTATAGTAAATCTCTTATGGAACCGCCTATATAGCTAATAATCGCTCTTGCCGGCGGCAGGCCTAATAATTAGTATATTAAGCTCTATAGGCAGTAGCGGCAGCTGCCTCCACATCTTTAGTATATTTTAGCCGAAATAAACAATATACCTAGTATATTAATACTGCTATCCGCATACCCGCGCCACCTGTAGGTGAACGTGTATACGAGCAATCATTATTTCCTTAACCTTAGTAAGCGTAGGTAGGTGTTTAGGCATAGCGCCTAGATCTATATTATTCGCGTCACTAAATAAGAAAGGTTTACTTAGATATTAAAGGTTTTTAGTATCCCTTATACAGGCTTTATATACACCAATATAGTCACCCTGTGTGGCCAGGTGCATTTAAAACCACTATTTATTATAGTAACTATACGTTTCTATAGTTTCCTGCTGCAGCTTCTTCCTAAATATCTTAATTCGCTCCCAATCAAATGCTAAAACAGGTAGTGGCGGTTTGGTGGGTGCGTTGGCAGGTGTTTCTATAGGAGCCGCGCTCTGCGAGGAAGGAGGTATAGGTGTAAGATTTGGCAGCGGAGCTAGCGCCAGTTGCTTAGAAGTATAGAGAGGTGGTGTTTATAAATACAATACGCCCTACCAATTAAGCAGACAGTGCCCTTGCTGTATAGCGTGTATTTGCTTACGGCGCTGCGCGATTTTAGGTATATCCTGGCTGTTCTGGCTATGTAGTAAGTACGCGTTTTTAGTGTTGTTTTCTATAGCGATAACGCGCTAGATCTTAGTAGGACAACAATAAGTATTAGGATTAAGCCTACTAAGAGCCTTCCGCTTATTTAATTGATATTTAGAGGACTAGAAAGATTAGCGTATATATAAACACCTAGGGCAATAAAACGCGCCTTAATTCGACATGCCCAACATAACCGCAAAAGCGTCTTTTTTGGGCCATCCTTAATAAAATCATTACGTGTCTTTGTCTTGCCGCACTACAAACACTTTATTAGAGATATATCAGCTATAGATAAGCTGCAGAAAGTAGAGTAGAAAGAGGTATTATAAAAAGTAAGGCTTTATTAACGTTTATTAGGGGTTTAATGTTTGTTACATGTAGTTAGCTAGGCCTATTTAGGTATTCTGCCAGCGCTAAACCCACCGCTTAACTTTTTCTAACCAATTAAAAGCTGGCTTGGCAAGGTTTGAAATCTTTAAACTAGAAGTATAGTCCTTACAAGCTCGGACAATAATCTAGTCCTTAGAGCTAGCTATCCGTTTAAAAAGGAGTATAAAGGATTTAAATATAAGGGGACTTGGTAGATAGGTGGCTATAAGGCACAATTATAGAAATAGGATAGATTGTAAAGGAGATAAATCCTTAAGGAGGTAAGGCCTTTAGGATTGTAAAGACAATATACTACGGATATATACCTCCAGTACGTAACTAGCAACTATTTAAGGGGCGTCCAGAGGTTGTCCTAAGGGCAACCCAAGGTAACCGCAATAATATCCCTTATAGGTAAATAGTAGTAGTAGAGTAAGGAGTATCCGCTATTTCTTATTAGTATATACCTAGGTATTAAGTACCTAGTAGTAGTATAATACTTAAAAAAGGCCGTTAACTAATTATACTAGTTTACCCTATATAAATATATTAAGTTTATACCCCTTCATTAGGGTTTTAAAATACTATAGTACTTATATTAGTAAAACCGCTTTTAGTCTTTATAGAGGAAATCTATATATTATTAATATCTTTTATTACGTCTTCTTCTATTAAGCTATTTATATATTCTTTATATAGTAGCATAAATACTCTTTAGTACTAGTAGAGACTAAATTTCTTCTATATATAAGGGAAGTAATCTAAAACCTATTAAAAGAACGCTATATAATCTCGTTGTAATAGTGCTAGGGCACATTACTTGCTAAATTCTGCCAAATTCTGCCACGCTACTATTGGCTCGCTTACTATGTTTTTTTACACTACCCCTTTCTTCTTCTTCTTCTTCTTCTTCTTCTTCTTCTTAGTATAGTATCTTTATATAATAGCAATCTATAAGCTCCGGTTTAGAGGCATTTATATAAGCCCGTCACACTCGTACTATTAAAGATTTTAGAAAGTTAGTAGGACTTTAGTTAATCTCTTTATAATACCTAATCGCTAATAAGTAGGGTTCGTGGGATAATAAATACTTAACTTATAGCTTTAATTTCCTCTATACTACGCTTATATTAGTTTTAGTAGTATCTATAGGCTCTACTTTAACTAAACCTTATAGTATTAGCTTTTTACTAAAATTTATATAATAATTGCCTACGTACTTAACTCTCTTTTATTAGGGTTACTTTCTTTAAACCTATATTATTATTATTGACCCGAGGTACGAGTAGTCTATACTTTCAGGTGTAGGTGTTCGAATTTTTAAAATTCGGCCAAGCCAGCTTTTAATTGGTTAGAAAAACCCGCCAAGCTAGCTTCTGGTTGGTTAGAGAAAAAGTTGCGGGCGGTATCTACCTATAGAATACACGTGACAAACATTAAAATATTTAAGATCTTACTATCAAAAAATTAACCTCTTTGTTAACATCTCTATTAATACTACTATATACGTCTTATCTATGGTAGAACCTGCTTTAATTAAGTGCAGTAAGTGCTGTTTAATACAACCCCGTATTAATTTTATTAAAAACGGTCCATCTACTAAGCTTTTAAAGCAATGTCAATCATGTTGGTCAAAGGCGCGTTTTTCCTATATATTACTTCTACTTTTACTTACCCTCCTAGGGCTCTAAATATAGTTCAAATAGGCGGAAAGCAGAGCTTGGTTCTACTAAGACTCGTCCTATAAAGCGCCAGTGAAATGCTTTACCTGAAACCGATACTGAGGACGTCTTCTTACCTCGCGGCCAGAACAGTTAAGATACCCCTAAAATAGCTTAACAGCGGAAGACAATTAAGGCAATACAACGAGAGCACCGCATTCTTGATTGGTGGGGTGAAGCTCACTCGCCTACTCCTCTGCTATATACCACAGATAAAGCTCTATATAGTGGGAGAGGCACTCCAAATGACCTAAATACGTCCTTGCCGCAACTAGCTCCTATGCCTACTCTACCGCCAATACCTACTCTACCGCTAATACCTACTCTACCGCCAATACTACCTTCCTTGCGGCAAGCTCCCTCGCGGCAAGCTCCCTCTCGGCGGCAAGCTCCCTCTTGGCAAGCTCCAACTACGGCCACACTACTACCCGTTTTAGCTGTCGATTGGGAGCGAATTAAGAAGTTCAGGAGTATACTACAGGCTAAATGTATAGAGACGTGTAGTTATTGCAAGGAGCGGTGGTTCCAAATGGGCCTAGCTATAGAGGGTGATAATATAGGTGTATATAAAGCCTGTATTAAGGACGCTAATAGTCTTAAGGATCCAACCCTCTCCCCCCTATTTGGTGAAAGTAACGGGCTTAATCTAGGGCCTGTTCCTAGCTTCCTATCTATACTTACCGCGGTAGAGGAGCTTCTGATTGCGTGCGTATACGTTTATCTGTAAGTCGTGCGTGTACGCGGCTAGTAGCATTGCTATACTGGCCATGTCTGCTGCTTTGGCCAGAATACACCAAAGACTTAAAGGCAGCTACCGCGGCTACCTACTAAACTCGATATACTGGTTATAAGGCCTACGGCAGTAGATAGTGGCGAATATCTAAGCCGGCGGTTCACTAAACGGTACACTATAAGGCGCTCTGCCATATTACTGTAGCTTTACTTTCTAAAGGTTAATTATCCTAATTATTGCAATATTAAAATATGTAGCACCTGGCTTGCTAGCTTACCTAAAAATGGCTCTATATTAGATTAGCTACCTTATATTAATAAGCCGGAGTTAGATTATAGTGGCCTAACGGCTTAGCTTACTCCTAGATTATAGGCTGCGTTGGCTTCTACGGGTAATTCTACTCCTGTGCAACGTCCTCCTACTATTGATCCTCTACCTATTAAGCCTAGCAGTGATATACTAGATGGCGAATTTGATGATGATGTACTGGATACTTTGGTTCCTGATCTAGTACCTAACCTTAATAAATTGGAGCTTTTAAGTCGCGAGGTTTAACAATAACAAGGCCTATAAGCAGGCCTAGAGGTTCCTACTGTGCGGCAGACACCTCTCTCTGAGCGATTAGCTAGTTTTATTATACACAGCGCCTTTCCTACTCTGTTTCCTTATGGCAAAGCCGACTTTAATATGCTATGAAGCCGTACAGTTACCCTAGCTGCGTACGCTAAGTATATGCTAAAGTATCAGGACGGTTGGTTTGGCCGCCACCCCTTATTTCGCTACTACGTGTTTAATCGGATTATGAGAGAGTAAGCCCTTAACGCCACCCGCTTCCTTTACGGCCGATTAGATAAAAATGGTCTATCTTTAGATAAGCTTAATGATCTTATAAATGGTAGTAGGGGCAACCAGGTTCTAAATAAGATTGTACAGCATGCACGGAAGCTTAAGGGCACCAGGCCCTACTGGAAGTAGAAGAGGAATAAGCTTACGGCTTATACTAAAAATATTAAAAGCGGATCTCTATTCTTTATACTTAGCGCTGCTAATTTACATTAGTATAATTTACACTCTTATATGCCTCTATTTGACGAATATAAGGCTGCTAATAAGGCTTAATGCTACTGGATTGCTTCTTAGAATCTTAACAATAATCTATATATTGCTGCTTACTGGCTGCATCGCCGCTTTGATCTGTTTAGGAAGCACGTGCTTATGGGTCTGTTTAATAGCACTAACTTTTGGTCCTAATATAAGTGGTAGGTGCGAGGTAGTGGCCATATATATAGCTTCTTATGGAGTTTAATAGCCCTAAAGCTAGATCCGTCAACTGGTGAATTAAGGGCGGCTTTTGCTGAGCACTGGGCTGCTTTTATATCTGTAATAAATCTTAATTAATCTAGGCCTCCTAATCTTTAATATCCTTCTGCTCTTAGCTATAAAGAACAGCTTAATACTAGTAAGCTTCTTACCACCTGCCTTAATTAATTTTAACAGCATTACAATTGCACTAAATCTTACTGCTTAAGATTAAAGAAAGGCTCTGCTGGGGTAAAGGAGTGCCGTTTCTACTTTCCACGCTCTCTTTATAATAAGGCCGCTGTATTAAAGGATCAAAATCTATATTACTAGACGTTCTATCTATAGCGTAACAATGAGCTTCTTAATGGCTATAATACAGCTATAATACTGGCGTGGATGGTAAATATTAATACGTCGCCCGCTATAAGCATATTAGTAATAGTTAACTATATAGGCAAATATTACAGCAAGGAAGAGAAGAAGTTAACTTCCTACTAGGAGTTACTCTAATTAGTATAGCCGTACGCCAACAGTCTTTATACCTTTAGTTTGGTAGTAGCTAAGTTTATAAATAAGCTTATTGCTAAACGCGATTGGTTAGCGTAGGAGGTATACTATCTACTTCTTAATATTCCCCTTTCCGAAGGCTTAAGGAATGTAGTAACTTTAGACTGCCGCTAGGAGGATGATTGAAGCGCTATATATAAGCTTAAGGATGGGTAACTGAGAGGGTACGGACTATCTAACTATGAGAAATATAAGCGCCGCCTAGATAAGGTAGAGGATGTTACTTTCCTTAATTTTCTACTCCATTTTAATTACTTTACTTATAAGCGTTGACCAAGAGCAAGGCCTTAAGTTATATCGTACTTTTTGTGATATAAAGGCAATCCTTCCTATCCGCAGTATTTTAAGTTCTGCCGTGTAAAGCTCATTCTTTATTATCCGTGGAGGGAGTATAAGGATGTGGCTACTTATACTAATGGATTTGGGGCCCCTAATTATATGGCTTCCTATTAGGCTTGTGTTAACTTTTATTAGCACCCGCCTGATTACTTCTGTAATTGGAAACTAGAGGAAGGTCGCGAAACTGCTAATAATATTAATAAGTTTAAGGGCAATTTCGTAGACAACTTGGAACTATACTAGTCCTTTAAGGCCCTGTATGCCCGCGTTTGAAATACTAATAGAGTTAAAATTAAGAATCCTGACAGGCTTGGTAATAGGGAGCTTGATTGTAACTATAACTAGAGTACGTATTGGGGTACGTACCCGCAGCTTAATGAAAGGACTTATTGGTAGGAAGCACGGCTATAGCCTCTACTGTAGAGCCGCCTATTCTAAATAGTAACTCCGTTCTCCTTATAACCAGGCCAGCGTTATATCTATAATATTATAGTTAATTACTATAGGCAGATCTAAGTGGGCCTTAGCCCCTCCCCACTATGGATTAACGTTAATGGAGAGGTAGGAACTGGTAAATTATATTTTATTACTATCCTCTCTACTACGCTCTGTGATATAGTAAGGGCTAATAGCAAGCTAATGCCATTGGCTTAAGCGGCCCCTACTAGGGTAGCTGCCTTTAATATTAACGGCAGAACTATATATAATCTATTAAGGTTGCTAGTAAATTGCCTATTTAAGGAATTGCCTGCTGCTAGTCTTACGCCTCTATAACAAGCTTTTAAGGATATTTACTATCTCGTCCTTAACGAGAAATCTATGATTGGGCAAGTATATCTGGCTTGGATCGATTGCCGCCTCTATTAGATCTACCCTATGCGTAACAACGACTACTTTAGAGGCTTGAACATCTTGCTAGTAGGCAATTTCTATTAGCTTTCCCCTATAAATTAGGCGGCCTTATATAGCAATCTACCCGCTAGGCCGTCAGAGCTTGCTAGCCACGGAAAAGGAGCCTATAAGGCAATTAACCGAACTGCTGTCCTGGATTAAGTTATGCGGCAGGGCGGTGATAACGCTAAGAGCTCTGCATTTAGGACCGCCCTTGCGGAGCTACGTAGTAATTCTGTAAGTGAATTAACCTGGAAGCTTCTTTTAACTAGGTGTAAGCAGGGCCTATCTACTAATAAGGTTACGGGCTTTGACGACGCAATTTGGCTATATGGCACACGCGCTACTGTAGGTAAGTATAACACTACTTAGCTTTGCGACCTTTTACAGCCAGTAGTGGCTATTAAGTTAGTTAATACTGGTGTAGGTGTACGGAAAGCCACTCCTAATTAGTGCAATACTATAGAGAATCTAGCCCTATGTATTGGCGCGAAAGTAATGCTAATATAGAATATCTGGATTGAACTAGGCTTAGTAAACGGTACTACTAGTATAGTTAAAGATGTCGTATAGAAGGGATATGCGGATATTAAAAAGGATCAGCCTTAGTTACTACTAATTGTGGTAGATAGGTATAACGGACCTGCCCTATTTACTTAGTAGGATGGTAAGAAAGTCATCCCTATATTTTCCGTGCTTTGTGAGTGGGAGGGTATAAGAGGCTCTTGCTTACGGCGTTAATTTCTAATTACTCTAGCTTTTGCTCTTACTGTATATAAAAGCTAAGGCCTAATACTTAACTGGGTGGTTCTAGATGTTAAGGAAAAGAATAAAACAGCTAGGCTAATCTATGTAGCAATCTTATAAGTTAAGAAGCTTTCAGGGCTTATGTTTAAACGTGGGTTTGATATAGAACGATTTTAGTCATCTATAAGTAAGACCAAAGAGGCATAATAAGAAGATTTTGTACGGAGGTAGTAGCAACTACTTATAAACAAGTTTTCCTAATTAGGAAATTATATACTGGCTTAAAGGTAAGTAGAGAATGTGGCATTTATCTTAGTTTCCTAACTTTTAAATAGTTTAACCACAAAATCCAATTTTCTAAATTTTAACCCCCCTATCCGTCCTACCTTCTTACCGCTTTTGGAGCTGTTAGATATACATACAATGGTATACAGGGAGAATTGGCAGTACTACCAGATTAATATTGCTGCTGTCTATAGCGTTAATCGATTTTTGGAATTTTTTAATTTTTTTAAAGGGCGGAAATGTCGCTTATATAAGAAGTTACGTGACCTCCGAGAATACTTAGGACCGTATATTAGCAGCCACGACTTCTCTACACTACAGTTAAGATTTTATATATACTGCACCTAGAGCTGCTTGCAATAACTATTACCTATAGATCTGCCGATTTATAAATCAAAAATTAGACGTGGTTAGAGCTGTTAGTAGGGGTTATTAATCGCGCTCCCCGTGACAAAATTTTGGATTTTGGTGATCTAAACTAACGAATTAAATCAAAAGTTTGGAACGTCTAAATAAGGTTCTGCTAAGACGCTAGCTGGACCCTAACCTAGACCCTTTCTGACCTGTTAAATTCTAAAAATAACGACCTTTACTAAATTAAAAATTAACCTTATCCTTAACAAGCTATCTGATTAGATTTAATGGTTCTTTATTATCTAAGACACAGCCAAAACTAACAAGGTATAGCAGTATATCGACCTATTTAAGAAGAAAGATAATTTTCCAAAGCTAGAACTACCAAGTTGGCCTACACTAAGGGACATACTACCCATGGCTATATTAATAGCAAAGCTAGACCCAAACTAGCTTACTGCCTATAACCAGCTCTACGCCAAATATAAGGACGATCTACGCGTATACTAGAAGCAAAAATAGGCTATAAACGATATTAACAACTACATCGTTCGCACTATATCGGTAGCCTACCTTTTACTCATCAATAGCCTCAGTAGTTGGTTATATTAAATATTTAAGGCGTCTCTACCACTATAGTAGCCACTGTAGTAACAGAGACACCCCGTATTTTGGTAAGCAATTAAGCCTATCTTGTATAAGAATCTTGTGCTATTAGTACTTACCAAATTACGTGCTCGCAGGGCCTCCTCCCGTCTATAAATACTCCCTCCTCTATACCTTCCTCTCTTCTTTTCTTCTTCCCTATGGGAGCTAGAGGTGCTCTAATACTCCTCCCCAGTCCCCACTAAGTCAACGTGGCAATATGGACAGCATTGGACGACGAGACGGGCGAGAGAGGACAGGAAGGACGGAGGAGCCTCTGGTATATATTAGTTGAGCAACATTACTGGCTATATTATGGCTGCCTAATCTCCTGTGCTTGCAGGCCTCCTCCTGTCTATAAATACTCCCTCCTTTATACCTTCCTCTCTTCTTTTCTTCTTCTTTATAAGAGCTAGAGGTGCTCCAATACTCCTCCCTAGTCCCCACTGAGGGATCTATTGGTTGACGTGGCAATATGGACAGCATCTAACGATAAGACGGGTGAGAGAGGAGATAGGAAGGACGGAGGGGCGTCTAGTAGGTGTTAGTCGAGCAACGTTAATGTCTATATTATGGCTGCCTAATCTCCCGTTCGCAGGCCTCCTCCCGTCTATAAATACTCCCTCCTTTATACCTTCCTCTCTTCTTCTTTCTTCTTCCTTATAAGAGCTAGAGGTGCTCTAATACCCCTCCCTAGTCCCCACTAAGGGATCTATTGGTTGATGTGGCAATATAGACAGCATCTAATGACAAGACGGGTAAGAGAGGAGATAGGAAGGACGGAGGGGCGTCCAGTAGGTATTAGTTAAGCAATGTTAATGTCTATATTATGGCTGCCTAATCTCCCATCCGCAGGCCTCCTCCCGTCTATAAATACTCCCTCCTCTATACCTTTCTCTCTTCTTCTTTCTTCTTCCTTATAAGAGCTAGAGGCGCTCTAATACCCCTTCCTAGTCTCCACTGAGGGATCTATTGGTTAATATAGCGATATGGACAGTATCTGACGAGGAGACGGGTAAGGGAGGAGATAGAAAGGACGGAGGAACCTCCGGTAGGTATTAGTTGAGCAATATTAACAGCGGTTTTCGTTACCCAAAAATTGCGTTATGTGACGATATTTGGGAACGCAAATATGTACCCCCGTCCCATACTCACACCACTACTAAATATTCTAGATTTCGTACTTGGAGCTGCTTGTAATAGGCATTCCTAGGAGATCTGCCGGTTTAAAGCTCTACAATTGAACGTTATTGACGTTTTATATAGGGGTCGTCAATCAAGCTCCCAGGACACGATTTTTAAAGTTTAATACTATACCAATATTATAACCTTCTTACAGTGGCCAAGCCACCCCAATCTCCTCCCCTCCTCCCTCCCATTACTCAGCGCTGAGCTATTGTATTGTCACCACGCTATTGCGTCGTCGTACATCTGAACTAGGTAGGCAATAACGTGGTTAATAGTTATTAGGCATTAAGAATATTTAGTATATAAAGCTTTAAATTGGAATCATAATCTACTATATTATATCCTACGTAGAGGGCTCTATATTGAAGCTCTGCAATCTAAATATATGCTATATTCGTGACCAATATATTCTTTAAGCCCAGCTCAAGTAGGGCGCCTCGGTTACTGTAGTAGATCCTTACCTAGTAGTAACTAAGGCGCCTTAATCTTACTACTACTTCTAAATTAAGTAAAAGCTCTATATAGGGGGGTCCTAGGGGGTCTCCCCCTAGAAAACCTTATCTCTATATATATTAATTAAAGCTTTGGGTTAATTAATTGGCTTATTAAACTCGGGTCAAAATTTTAGTTGGGGGGCCAACTATCCGCATGTTATAGGCCTAACTATAGGCAATAATATATTAGAAAAAGAGTAAGAACTTAAGAGATAAAAAGGAAGTGGAGAAGGGCGATAGAGTAACGTAGGGCTATAGACAGAAGGAGTACGATAATTATAAGTAGAACGGCGATAGAAGAGTAATAAAAAGTAAATAGAGCGTATAAAATAGAGGAGTAAAGATATTGTCACGGGACTGCCCGCGACACGCGCTACGCTAGACGCGTAGCTTTCCTTTCCTTATTTGATATCGCTTGGCAGATAGTTTATCCGCCCCGATTGCCCCTATATAGATTCGCCCGCAGCTGCATTCTTGTTGAGGTCTCCAGCAATCCTCTTGAGTCTTCACGACAGCCGTACGTAGCTATCAATTCCACAAATCTGGTGCTTGTTCATCTAGCGTTCGCATGTGATACATCGTCATCGTGACAGATATACGCTAAAAGAATAAAATAAGCAAAGAAGTCTATAGTTTAGGTTAAGAGAGTTACGGTGTTAAAATAGAGACAGGTAAGTTGTAAACAGCGTTAAATAAAGAAGAGGCGGATTAGGTAAGAGGCTAACGTAAGTATTTATACCCTTTCTCTATAGTGCCGGTTAACCTTTAATGACCTAAAGAGTAAGCGCTTTAATGGCCGCAGTATTCTAATATAGTAGGTTTTATAGGTAAGGGTAGTAACTGGGGGAGTAAGGGCGGTAATAGGGGTAACACGCCAGGGTGGCAGGGGTTACGGGGTTCGACGTAGTGTTAGAGCCTTTAAAAGCAGCGTCTAAGCTATCCGAATTTGGATGCTCTAATACTAAAACCCTAATTATAGGTAGTAAAATTAAATTAAGTTTATTATTAAGTTTAATTTTTTTACTTTAGTATAGGCCAACGCCTGGAAGATTCGGGCAGCGCAACCAATGGCAGGTCCGAAACTAAGATGCATGCTCATTAACTCTCGAAAACTGCCTCGGAACGCCCTTTCGAAGGCTTTGTCCCATGGATGTCTGCCAAAAATGACTGGGTCCGGGTTGAAATCCTTGTTTTCCCTGATGACATCTTCCACCGGCAATGCTCCCCGAGGTGTATGCTCCAGTTCAGTGACTCACAGGCCTAACGCTTAACCACATTTGCTCAGCGCGCTAAGATTTCCTGTCAAGAAGCGAGGGGACTGTATTAGGTGCAACCTTGGGCGGCAAAAAGATAAAAGGGGGCTAAGGCAGACAACTATGCAGACATCACCTCATTGTGGAACTGTGGGGCACTAAAAAAAAATTTGTGTTTGCCTAGACGACGGCAAACCATATTCTTTTCTTAAAAAATCCTTTGAGAATACTACCAACCCGTCCCGAAACACCTTAAGGAAGTCCCCAAATACGAAGAATAATAATGGCTATGAAAAGGGCTGCTCCAGCGCCAGCAATGAATCCCGTCACAAAGCTCTTCAGGCACGACAAGTGTTGCCCCAAGCGATGGTCGAAATTCGCCGACCACAAAGAGGAGCAAGAGAATCTCAAGAGCAGCACCACCGATGATCCAATCCTCCACAGACACATCTTCACCAATCGGAAATGGGTCACCGAATCGTTCACTATCCAGAGTCCAGCTATGAGAGCCCATCTCAAGGTCGCTCTCGCCAAGTACCAGGATCTCGACCTGGAGTTGGAAAACTGGGCCTTCAAGTCCCCATTCAAGCCTATCGTGCACCGCTGGGATCGTCTCAACGTGCTTTGCGAGGAGACGACCGAGGCATCGAGCAAGGAGGCCATTGACCAGATGATGGAATTTCTCCGTCCCATCCTTGCTTCTTCTGTGGATGCCTTGGCCCGCACCAAGCGGACCGGGAAGGTCGTCTTCGATGATGTCTGGCAGATCTTCCCTCCTGGTGAATTCGCGGTAACCATCTTCTACGGCGTTGAGGCCGTCTGCCGCGTTACAAAGTATGAGAAGGTGGAGCCCTGCGGTCAACATCCGCACTGGGTTATCAGCCTCGAATATGTCGACTGGAACGGTGAATGCTGCGGATATACCAGCACCAAGGTCACCATCGGGTATTTTGGAGGCCTGCGTCACGTCGTGTCCCTTCCAGTCTACCCACTTTTCTTCAACGAATCGGCAGCGGAGATCAGAACCCGGATTATCGAGCGAGGGCGCAAATTTGAGACCCTCCGTGGGTATCATTTCCAGACTTATGTTGGAACTAAGATCCTCCTGGGGACTAAGCCAGAGGAGCGGCCGGTAATACTCCTGCTTGACCTAGCCAGATCGACTCATACTGACAAGATCAACATCGCAGGTGGCAGGCAGAGTCATCGTAGATGCCTATGGCTATTACCAAACTAAAAACACGGTGAAGCCTCAGCTGCGACAACTAGTGTCCCCAGAAGAGGACGATGCTCAAGGTGACTCCTCAAGCGGAAACAGTTCTTCATCCGGTGAAGATAGTGATTGCGATGCGCCCGTGGCAGGCAGTCCGGATATGACAGCAGCCAAGTCTCTGAACAAAGCTATAGCTCGCTGCGAAGTCCTTGGCAGTCTCACCGATGATCAGTGTCTTCTTGCAACTCCGTGGCTAAGGGGACTAGACCTTAAGACCAAAGAATGGGGTACGAATTTAACGCTCTGAATTACCTAATGGCAGTACCCCCTTTTTGCTGATACAATGAATAGCCCAATTCAGCGTCAGCGACCTGTCCCCAATTGTGTGGAACGACTCTGCTTTCAACCATCTGGTCCTTCCTGGTAGGGAGAAGGAGCTCGCATGGGCGTTCGTCGAAAACAAAGCTCTGACTAGCAACCAGTTTGACGACTTCGTCCAGGATAAAGGTAGGCCGCAGTCGCTTCAACATGTTTTATCCCGTCCTCTGACTCGCCCTAGGCCGCGGCATCATTATCCTGATGTTTGGTCCGCCTGGTGTTGGTAAGACGTATACTGCCGAAGCAGGTAGGCTTTACTACGACTAAAATGCATGAATAGTATTGACTAAGCTCTCATTTAGTTGCTGAACGAGCTCGCGTCCCACTTTACGCCATAAGTGCGGGCACGCTCGGAACCCGGCCTAAGGAAGTCGAAGCGGCTCTCGACCGGGCTCTTGATCTGTGCAAGCTGTGGAACGCCATGCTGCTTCTCGATGAGGCGGATGTCTTCCTCGGTGCCCGTACCAACGTCGATCTTGCGAGAAACGAGCTTGTTGCTGGTAAGTGATGGAGTTCTCCACCCCTCCAACGAGAAGTAGGTATTTAACAACATTACCCAAGTCTTCCTCACCAAGCTCGAGTACTACCAAGGCATTTGCTTCCTCACTACGAACCGCATGTCGGCCCTCGACCACGCTTTCCAGTCTCGTGTCGACCTCTTCCTGCCGTACGCGAATCTGACGGTCGCCGCACGGCGCCAAGTGTGGGAGAATTTCATTAACCGCGCCGGGCGTGACAAGTTTACCGTATCCGACGGCGACCTTGATGAGTTAGCTGAGGTCAAGCTCAACGGCCGCGAGATCAAGAACCTCATCAAGAGTGCACACCTCCTTAGCCTTAAGGGTACCGAAAAGATCGGCATGGATCGCCTGACGATGCTTGCCCAGAACCGTATGAAGGCTCTGTCTGCGTTGGCGGACCAGTGAGGGGGGATATGTTTCTCTGGTTAAGCTGCGAAATTTCGCTTACAAGGTCTGTTCGAGATCCTCGAGCAGACACAATATATCACCAAAATGTGGGGCATGTCTTATAAGTCGTGAAAATAAAACATCAATTACCATCGTAACCGCGAACTCCATATATCAACACTTGCATATAATATAGATCCCAATATCCTCTTTAAATTCCCATTCGCTCGGCGGGCTTAGAGGTCTTAGCATTAGCACCAGTGGTGCTGGATGTGTGTTGAAGCAATAAAGCAAAGGAATGAGTTTAAACCGAGGTTAGTGAGCGTTTTAGCTTGTGGTGTATTTAACAGCAGAGAGTAGATCACTCGGTGCGCGGACATGATGTCGTTGTGTGGGCGTGAAGGTTTAGTCAGTGCGCCTGTTGTGATATCAGTTGTGAAGAAATATTCAAAGCCCCCCCCCCGGGCCATCGCTCTCGAAGTCCACTCCCGGCTGGTCACAGACGACGAGGCCCGGCGCAAGCTGGGGGAGCCCCTTCCCGAGGCGTCTTCGCGCCAAGGGGTTCTGTCTAACCACAGCTAGACTAGAGTGGCGCGTGTCCAATTTTCCTCCTCTATCTTCCACAACCTTCCCTTCGCCATCTCCACAATATCGTAGGGACGGCTCCCAAATTCAGACCAGTTGGCGGGCCTTATCTCATAGACCTTTTCTCGAATCTGTATTAAGGCTAGGCCGTATTGTCGGACGGAGTGTCGGAGGCCAAGGCTAGAGACGTCGTGCGTTCGCGGTAGGTGCCTGCGAAAGCCACATGTAGCCGAACCGGTTGGTGCGGGCACAGAATGGGATGATGGGCAATAGCTTGTTTCAGCGCGTCGACGGTTTGTGCATCTGGCAGTCACGCCGGAAGGTGTGCCTTCTCGCCGGGCGGCAAAAGTTTCTTTCGTGGCGCCATGTTGATGACCCTGACCATTACGAATTCGATGCTCGACCCCGCTCGCTCCCACGCGAGGGCCCAACTTTGTCTTCAGCCGCGCTTGCAGATGACAACGGTCGCGAATAGTCACCACAAGCCAATCTCCATGGTCAACTTCAGCGCATCCTTCTGCAATGAAACACTGGACTTCTCCAGACCGTGCTTCAGGTTGCTGAAAATTCATACCGAGCCGGCGATTTCCTCTGGATTTCGATGCGCGCTACTATCTGTTATCTCGAAGACTCTTTATTACCCACGTTTGCTGCCGTCTCTTACCGATGTAGTACAGCTCAACCAACATCTTCGATAGATATCGACGGGAAGACTCTCATGGTCAACGATAATTTGTTGGTAGGGGGGTTGGGGCATCCACAGGAGCTTCCTGAGACCATGTGATCCTCGCTTAGGTGGTATGTAGATTCGTTGTCCGTGATACTCCATCCTTATTGAGTCCACACCACCATACACTGCGTTCCACCGTGACATAATTTGCTCCAGCTCCTTTCTAGGCTAGTCTCGTTCAGCAAGAAACGACCAAGACCTTCTGGGTTGATGCGATCTGTATCAACCAGCGCGACATTGATGAACGGAATGACCAGGTCAAGATCGTGCAGAAAATATACGCCTCGACAAAATGTGTTCTTGTTTAGCTCGGAGAATCAGCCGATCACAGCGACTTAGCGATGGATTTCGTCAATGGACAGCCAGCTTTGCGCATTGTAGAAGAGCTTAACGCCCGGTACCGCAGTTGGCTTCAAGTTCCGTCCCCCAGATGCGATGGAGATAGCCGAGGCCTTGGGCTGGGACGGCCCAGGGGTATTATCGTTATGCCGCTAACTTCGATCAGCTCTTCCTGCCACACGTCAAGCAAGCCATAAAGGAGCTTTTACACAGACTATTGGGGCAGAATGTGGATTATCCAAGAAGTCCTGCTTGCCAGGAGGTTACTCATACTCTGTGGGTCCAAGTCAGTGGAAGGGTTCGTCCTCGAGGACTTCATTCACAAAATTTCGGAGGTCCACTACGCATGCGGAAAGTTATGGGGTGGCTTGTCAAGTGAGGATTTGTAACCAATTTGGGTAAGAAGCCCGGAAAACGTCTGGCAGTTGTGAGGACCCTACCGCAGTGCCCGCAATGGCCTCCAAGTTTTGTTAAAATTTATAGGAAAGGAAATGGAAATTGACTTTTCCAACGGTATTGTAAGCAACACAATCTAACTGGCGGACGATGATTCAGCAAATGGGCAGAGGTCGCCTCAGATCGTACTAAATTTGAAGTCAGGCCCTTGAATAACAAGGCCACCGATTACGAACATTATATACACTTACTAGAGGCAGTAAAAAAGTAGGTACGCAATGGGACAAACGCTGTCAGGTGCCGAGGTATCTGTCACTCGCCCGCCAATGAGCTCCATCATTTGCATGCGTTCACGGAACATGCGCATCTGTTAAAATAGCACTGCGCAGCCCTTGGAGCGTGGTGACTCGCATGGCAATACAAGGATAGTATATTTGAAGTGAGCAGGAAGTCCGTTGTAGCTGAGGTTCCAGTATCCTAGACACTAGTCTTGATACGACCTCGGATAAGCACAACAGCATGATCTCGGACAATGCTCCACTTAACAAACCTGAAGTTCTTCAGCCATCGGACTTCTTGGTGAGAACTATACCGTTTACTATGTTTCAAATGGGTATTGTAATTGCAGGAGTCCGTGAGGACGGTCTCTTGAGGCATGCTGCTTGGTCTGTTTATGACCTGGAAGATTCTCTCTAAAATCTCAAATCTTCTCCAGCCATTACCTCTCTCATTCTTCATCCTCTGTTTCCGTACAATCGTTCACTACCCAAGCAAAACACCAAGTCACCTGAACGACTAGCCTTAACACCACAATGGGCATCAAACTTTACATCGCGGCCGCCGCTTCGGTGGCCTTGGCGGCCATGTTCTTTTACAAACTTATGACACACCGACGCATGTTCAGGAACCTGCCCGGTCCTCCTCACCACTGGCTTTTCGGCCACCTGCCCATCATGGGTAAAATCGCTGCTTCTCTGCCACCAGATGCAAATCCTCAGGCATACGCCCACTACATCAGGAAAGAATACAAGCTCGGCGAGTTTTTCTACCTTGATCTGTGGCCGTTGACCGAGTCCCAACTCGTTTGCTGTGACCCCAAAATTGCTGCCTACATCACTCAAGTCAAGAACTTCGATAAGGGTGCCATGATCTCCAAATTCATGGAGCCGCTTGTTGGCAAGAAATCGGTCGTCGCTCTCAATGGCGCCGAATGGAAGATGGTCCGTCGCGTACTCAACCCAGGTTTTGCAACATCTGCTCTACAGCAACACATCCCCAACATCGTGAATGACGCCTGCATCTTCGCCGGAATCCTGGAGGAGCATGCTAGGAAGGGAGATGTCTTCCCCATGGAGGAGCACGTTGCACGTATCATTATCAATATCATGTGCCGCGTCGCGCTAGACATTGACTGCAAGGCACAGACTGAAGACCACCCGCTCACTGCAGGAATCCGCATGCAGGCTGATCTCCAGCCCGTTGCACTCTTGGCCCGTTATCTGCCAGACCCCAACCCCTACCGCCGCTGGCTTCGCGCCCGGAATACCAAGAAAATCAACAGCCTCATCGTTCAGATCGTTCAGGACCGTATCAACAAGCCAGAAGCTGTCACTCCTGATGGCAAGAAGGTCAAGAAGCATCACTTCGTCGATCTCGCACTCGAAGCATTCAACGAGCAGAACGGCGATGGAAAAGTCACAGGCATCAGCCCGCAATTCTTGGAGATGATGACTAGCCAGATCAAGTCCGTCATTTTCGCAGGCCACGACTCCTCTGCAAACACAGTCTGCTACGTTTTCCACGAGCTCAGCCGTCACCCCGAAATCCTTGCCAAAGTCCGTGCTGAGCACGATGAGATTCTTGGCACGGATATCAACAAGGCTTCGGACATCATCAAGGCCAACCCTGCTCTTTTGAACAAGATGGATTACACCCTAGCCGTCATCAAGGAGACTCTCCGCAAATGGCCTCCGATAGCCGGATCCTACCGATTTGGTAGCAAAGAGTAAGCTTGTTTCAACGTCCGCGTTTCAGCTTGGAAACTAATTTGATATCGCAGACACCCTGTTTCACACAATGGCAACACCTACCCCACCTACCCATTCGCATGCTACGTCAATGACTACGCGATTATGCGCAGTGAGGAGGTGTTCCCCGAGCCTCTGGCCTTCAAGCCAGAGCGCTTCCTTGTACCCGACGACCATCCTTTGGCAGTACCAAAGAACGCCTGGCGTCCGTTTGAGAAGGGGCCGCGGTTCTGCGTTGGTGAAGCCATGGCACTGATCCAAACCAAGGTTCTCCTGGTCATGGTTCTGCGAAAATTCGACATCACTGCAGCTTATGAGCACCCCGGATCAGAGATGGAGGGTGAGCGCATGTATCAGACTCTGCATGTTACAGCCAAGCCAAAGGACTCCATGCCGGCCAGGGTGTCTTTCCGCAAATAAGCAATTGAGTGGGGTGAGCGGGTAGAATTTTGGGTGTGCAGCTGTGGCGTATGGAATCTTTGCAATTGGGTGTAAATATGTAGAGTATGCTTAAAGCCATAGAACAGAATAGATGATATTTTCGGCGTTTACCAATATTTCAATTGAATTGCCGTGAAAAACCCATTGAGCCATAAAATGTATTATTGTGCTATTATAAGTCCTATCACGCCGTGATAAGTCTCCCAATGCCACGAGTGACCTCGTTTGATTCTAGAATTGCCTTAGTAGTAGTATTCAATTCTGCGAAGTTGTCGCAATTTAGCCTCTTGTTAATTGCTGCTGGAAACTAGTGTATGTTCCTAATTGGGAGGTTTAGATAAGCTTTGAAACCTAGTTGGAGTGCAACATGGCGGTGTGGCCAGTGTTTAAGCTTGTCCAGCGCCATGGCGCAAGCATTTCAGCCCTCCAGAACCGCAAAAGACACAGAAGCAGTTAGTTCGAACGCGGGGTCGGCGAGTCGGCGTCTATTAAGGCTTGAGGCTCCAGAATAAGCCCCGGTTGACGGACGGAAGCTTGGTGTGAGAGCATTAAGTCCCACTCCGGCGCTCTCGTGTAATACTAACTTCCAGCGTTCGAGAACATCTCCACCAGATCATCATACGATTGATAGGCGAGCTACGTCAGTCCGGCACCAAATGCTCGGAATGTATTGAAACCGACAAAGGGCTGATGGTCAGCTATGTGTACAGTATGGTTAACACTCAGGATGGGACTTCGGAGTTGTGACTTCCTACCTCCTACAGAATCGGCGGTACGGTGACTACACACCGACTTCGGATTCTCTATCCCCCGTATGAGAAAGTCGGTCCGTAGACTGTAGTTTCCCTCACGGCGTCCGCACAATGGTGAAATCGAATCACGGGGTGACCCAAGAAGTAAAGTCTACTCTTTACGGCGGAGAATTGAAGCTTTTTGCTCCTACCGGGCCAAACCATCAGAACCCACCTCTTACAATTGCCCGTAAGAGGTCATTAACGGTCCTTTCGTCACCGCCGCTTGCCGATCTTTATGGTATATCGTATGATACTAGGCACACCATCACGGCGCCAGATCAACCGAAGAAGCGTTCGGCGTAAGGATAGACAGAGATGAGGAGGCCTATTCTCAGCCTGAGACACAAGCGAATAGTGTTTTCTTGCCCGGTAAGCTCTATTGGTTGTGGTCCATGCAGGGTTATCGGATGAGCTGAGAGCACCCAAGTCCGGTATATAATATCTTGAGAGAGCAATCTTGAGAAGCCAGACAAAACAAGATCTGCAATATTAACAGCCTCACCATCTCAACCATCTTCGTCGCCAGCATCATTGGCATCATCAACATCTAAATCAAAACGGAAATTACCAGCATCATGTCCAAGGAAATTTCTCAGACTGCTGTCACAGCTCCTTCTAAGAAGCGACCGAGATTCTTCGTGGTAAGTGGTTCCCAATCTGCACAGGGTCGAGCTGGTAGGATGCAGCACTGTTTCTCAAGCTCCCTTGCTCTTCATTTGCAACACACATTGACGCAATACTCGCAGGTTGGCTTGCCACGAACTTGCACTACTAGTATCAGGGCTGCTCTCCTAGAACTCGGCATTGGACCATGCCATCACCTACTCGATCCCATGTTCCAGTTTGATCGTATTGCTAGGAGCGCAAAACTTCTTAAGGAAGAGAACAAGGAGAGGCGTCAACAGATGCTACGGGAACTATTCGATGGATACGAAGCGGGCCTCGAAATGCCTGTTAGCGCATGCGTTGATGATCTGGTTGAGATGTATCCGGATGCAAAGGTGAGGTTCTGCGTCAGTGGCGTGCGGATACGCAGGGGATGCAATGCTGCAGATCTCCGTGATCTGTGCTCTGAATCCGAAACTGCGGATCTCTAAAAGCACCTGCTAACCCTGTCATCTTGAAACAGTTCATCCTCTCTTACCGTGAGAACCCCGACGTCTGGCTCAAATCCTATGAGGGCATGGGCCTTGACGTGCGAGGGTGGCTGTACCGCGCCATCGTGTACTTCATGCCCGGCGCGTGCTCCTCTAGCGATCTCCTACGAAACTGGACTGCCAAATACCACAGACGATTTGGTATTCCCGACAAACCATGCTCTGAGCTCTTCTATACCCACAACAACTGGGTTCGCCAGGTTGTGCCCAAGCACAAGCTGCTTGAGTTCCATCCAAAGATGGGCTGGGCTCCTCTTTGCAAGTTCGTTGGCAAAGATGTCCGGATGGTGGGCAATCGCCCCTTCCCAAGGCTCAACGAGAAGGGCTACATCGCCAAGGTTAAGCATCTATCCATGTTCCTCGGAATCAGCTTCTACACCATCTGTTGCTTCGTTCTCTACTTCGCATTCATGTTCTTGAAGAACATGGATACCACCACTTGGAACGTGAAGAGCGTGAATGTCCAAGGCATGTGCATCAACCAAACCAGGAACCTGGAGAGGAGGTGCGGCGGTCTCGAGTTCGGTGGTAGCCAAGGCAACTATTCGGCGCCGGCTACAGGCTACTTGGCCGGTATTGGTGTTGAAAAAGGCTTTGCCGTAATGCAGTGAGCTAGGCGCAGTGGTGGTGAGATGAAGTGAGGCTGAAGTCTAATTACGCGACCACGGACATCTAAGCGAATCATAGCGGAGCGGACTTTTATTCCTGCATGTTCATTCTTTTAACACTCTTTTATGTACTTAGACTTGGGGCACTGGAGGCGGCGAATGGTGTTCCTTTTCATTTATTTTTCTGTTAGTTTTACGTTTGCAAAAGAAGTGGTCATGCATTTCCCAGTAATCTTCAGTTCGATTTGCAATTTTGAAGCCACGCATATTCAAGTACATGTCATATCTGTGTGCAACCACTATTTCGTAGCTCTCCTAAGGGCATGCCGTTTGGAGAAGCGTTTCAAGGATTATTAGGGTCACTATTTATAAAGTTCCATGATGTTGTGATTTCAGAATGTTTTCCTAGGAATTAGAGTTCACAGCCTTTAGTAGACTAGAGTGGCTAGCTCCGATCAAGACCTGCGCATTCTATCTACATCTGCTTCGCCTCCAACTCATTCATATCTTACTACAGCATCAACAGTGTTATCCTGATCTATCGGGATTATTATCCCTTAACAGCGTGGTCGATAATCGGATTTTGCAGGATTCCGATTAGTCAGGATTCGATTATATAATCTAGAATATTCATAATCTACTCTCTTGGCACGGTGCTCCTTACCAAATTTGCGTGTAAAGCACCAATATTACAAAAATTGTTAAAGATATTAAGAAATGAAGCTTTATAGAGGCTATATGGAGATATTTGCCACCTAAATTGTGGTGGTAAGGCTCTAAAGCCTTAGAACTATAGGAAATTCCACGCCTTAAGGCATTCCTTATATTTAACGCTTTCTGGCGTTATTTAAGACCTCTCCTAAGACACTGTTCTACAAGCTCTAGAGAAGACTTTCTCTAGCGCGTTGCTTATTGCTAGTATAGAGAGTATACTAACAGCAAACTTTAAGAGGTTTAGCCAGCGCTTAAGCTGTAAGGGCTTAAGCCACCACTTAAGCGGCGGTATATTAGAGACCTTATAAGGCTTTATAAACAGATAGTTGTCCTACTTATCTAAGCTTCTTCTCTTATTAAACCAGGTTAATTAATTTATCGCTGCTAAGAGATCTAACTCTTCCTTCTTCTTTAACTTCTTTACCTTTGTCTCAGGCCTAAGATTAACAGCTCTCTACTTAATCTACGCTTCCTTTAGAGCCTCTAGCTTATATTTCGCCTCATCTTTATAAGTTAATGTAAAGTATTCTACTTATATAGAGGGATCAAAGAAAACCGCAAGCTGGTAGGTAGGAATAGAGTTAAGGAGCTCGTAGTACTTATTAAAGACCGTAATAGATTTCTTAATCTAAGCAACGATTCCTTTTAAGAACTTCTTTACTAGCTTAATAATATTAGCAGTAGATTAAGGGCTATAATAGAGGAAGTAGACTTACGTTTTAAGCTGCTTTACTTAGTATAATCTTTAATACATCTATAATTAAAAGAACCTTATGGATTTAAGCCTAATTGCCTTAAAGGCGTAGAGTTGCTTCTTTGAAGATATTTAGAAAGTCTTATATTGCTTAAAGCTCTTTCCAATTAGTAGGCGCTTAAAGGATATCTTTAGCTTCAATTTCCTCTTTAAAGTTACTTTAATAGCAAGTTATAGCAACCTACTTCTTACAAGCTACCGTAAGCATTATAGACTAGCTGTTCCATCGTGTTCTATTATTAATTAGTAGTAATCTACTAGCAAGTACTTAGAAGACACTTACTCTATCTACTAAGCTTCTTATATAAACCGTAAGATTATAAAGCTTTTTAAGAACACTAAGCGCTCGCATTAGCTTTCTTATATTTACCTCTTTCTTAAGCTATTCTTAAGCTAACTTCTCTCCATCAGCTTATTTTTGTAAGGCCTCTTAAAGCCTAAGTTTTTAAGCAAGGTTATCAATATTAAAGGCTTTAAGTGTCTTAATTGAGATCTTGTCTTTAAAGAAGAAGGCTTGAATAATAAGATTAATAATATGGCCAATATAACGCATCCTCTGGCTCTTATCCCACTGGTAATTGTCTTGCCATAAGAGCTCCTTTAATAGATCTTAACAGAACTTATTATTTGCTAAGGCGTTATTGCTAATAAAGGTGCTAAGCTGCTTAGTAAAGTCGAAGTCTTTAAAAATAGGATAGAAGATTACTACCTACTTAAGCGCGCTATGGTTACTAATCTCTTTTAAAGCAAGAAGCGTGTTATAAGCCTATTTTATTAAAGCTCTTATAAAGTAAGCGCAGATAGCAAAAAACAGGTATTAGTTTAGAAAGGTCCAGATATTAAGAGCAATATAGATTAGTAAGAGTAACTGCTAAAGCTCTTATTAAATAAGCGCCTTCCTCTTATTATAGAGGTCTTTGGTCTTCTATAGAATTGTTATATATAATTAACACAACACCTTCTTAACTTGTGGACTAAGAAGTTAGCTATAGATATAGAATTCTGGCCACTCTATAAGGTAATCTAGAAGGTTTTAAGTGCAGAGTAAATTAATAAGGGCTTTATCAATAGCGTCTTAATTAAGAAGAGACTAAAGGAGGTTATTCTTAATGCCACTAAGAGTATTAAGCTTGCCATCTCTTATAAGGTCTCTTAATTATAAGAGGATTTTCTAATTAATATCGCTTATCTCTTTATTAGCGCAAATAGAATGCTTTACCTATAGGTGTCTTCAGAAGTTTGTTACAACAGGAGTCTAATATAGGTTCCCAGATTCCATTTTAGCGCAATATTAATAGATAAAGAGGTCTTTACCAGTAGAATCTTTAACTAGTGGCTTGTGGTAGGCGTAGGATTAAGTATAAGTCTATAGAATCTTTAATTTCTTATATTTCCAGTGGTTTAAAGCGTTAGAAGTAAAAAAGAGTTTAGAATTTAAGACATTCTTAGTCTCTAAGACCTCTTTAGGGAGAATCTCCTCATTTCTACGCCCTCTTGGCGCCATTTGGGCTCGAAATTGTTAATATAGAGGAGGTTGTAAAAATAAGGAGGATTATAATCGATTTGAATCGGATCGGATTATATAATCTTCCGGGGATTATAATCGATTGTAATTGGTTAGGATTATCGACCACCCTGTCCCTTAACCCGTTTAGGCGAGCAGATGAGAAGGCCCGTGCGCGAACACTATAATTCAACCATCAAATACACCACCACCAGCAAAATACTGTTCTGCAGGAACGATGACCGCTGGAGGCCTCATATCGAGCGACTCAACTCTGAATATTAAGCTTTTATATCAATTTGCTATGAAATCAAAAGCTTTATATTCCTAGTACGGGCACCAGATCAGGCTAGTCTGATTGGTGGGTTCTTATCGATAACCTGCGTGCCCATTTTAACTGGTTAAGGGATAGACGTGCTTTAGGCATGTTAGGGACGAGAATAACCGAGGTGGAATTATCCCATGCGCCGTTTTAAATTACGTGCACGTTAGGGACCATTGAATTAGTTCCCGGAGAGTTGTGTGGGTTTAGGATGAACTACTCCACAAGCCTCAGAAACACTCCGGAATGAGTGATACCGGGGAACTTGTCTTAATTTCTCTATCATCTGAAGCCGCTCATGACGTCATAGCTAAGATATCAAGAAATGTACGTACACCTTAATAACGTATACGAAGCGTTTCACAACTTCGCTGACTTGAAATTTCATTCGAAGAATATATCGATACTCTAGGTGTTTTACAATACATCGCCATTTCTATGACTGCAAACTAGCGGAGAAATGAAATTCTATCATTTGTTCCATATGCTACATAAAGATAATCTGACCAGTTTCTTAAGTTACATTTAAGTTTTCTGCTTGTCTACACTACCGATCTCCTATTCTCAAGCTTCCCTTTTCTTCATATAAGCATAAACCGATCGTTTCTCAGAAATTGCGTTGGGATTCGGCGCCGGAAGTAGCTACAAAAGTCCAGCTTGTTAGCTCATGTTCCTAGTTCATATATAGCCTGCTACAGCTTTATGGTAAGAAAGAAGGATCAAACGTACTTTGTATAGAAACACCATGTTAGAAACAACTTTGTAAACCTGCAACATCGCAATATTCTTTCCGATGCAAGTCCTTGCTCCATGTCCGAATGAAAGGTCGCCACGTTCCATGATTGTCCTGCGCTCCTTAAACTCCTCTTCAGTCTCGTTGGATCGCTGCATCCACCGCTCTGGCTCCCATTCTTCCGCATTCGGTCCCCAAACTTCCTTCCGGCGTGCAACGACATATGGCTTCATGCCAACCTCGACACCTGCAGGGATAGCGGTACCGTCGGCAAGACGAAGGCCGTTCGGGGGTGACTCGCGGATCAGGGGTACACCCACTGAAAGATGCAAGCGTACGCCTTCTTTAACAATACCCTCAAGAAATGGGAGCTCTTGGATCTGTTTCCATTTGATTGGGTAACTGCAGTTTGCTGCCTTCATATCGTTGTAAAGCCGGTCTTGTTGGTCTGGGTTCTCAACCAGGTACCTAACAATGCCTTGCAAGACCTTAGAGGAGCCCAAAGCCTCAGCGCCCATGTTAACGACAGCAGTGGAGGTTATTTGGTCTGGAGTCATTATATCCGGATATTTCTCGGCGCTAGCGATGAAGTGAGCGAGCATGTCTAGCTGCTCCGGCGGTGGGGCGTTCAGACGATTTTTGACTTTCACTTCCGAAAACTCCACGAATGAGTCACGAGTAGGAGCAAGCACCCCTAGAAACGCGACCATAGGATTTCCTGCCAGAAATTTATGGAGAACCGGCATTTGAATAACCAAGCGAACATAACCGACAATGTAGCCTTGAAATTTGATCAAGCTGTAGATGTCTTCGCCTGAATCAAGAAACCCGATAGGTGAGCCGAACGAAAGGTAACCAACTACATCGTATGCATCTTTATAGAGTCAGTTGTTCATGCTCGCCATACATTGGTTAGGGATCTAACAGTAGAAGAGCCACCGGGCAATATCCATTTGTTTATTTCCACTCGTGATCTTTCCGATTTTTTCAAAGAGCTTATCCAACATCTCATCAACCTGGATTTCGTAATCAAGAGAAGATAGCGCATAGGCCCCTGCAATTGGACGTCGGTATTTGCCATGTTTATCTGGGTCTCGGATGGTAACGACGTTATCCCCTCTTCCATGTGACTTGATAACATCTATCGCGGCTGGCTGTAAATAATGAATTAGCATAAAGCAAACTTTGTATTAACTTTAGGCTAGATTGTACCTTGTGGAGTCTTGCTTTTGTCCCATATATGAGCGGGATGCTTTGTGGGTCCGCAACACTGACTGCGTGAGGTCCAACTCTTACAACATCGCCATAAACTTTGTGCATAGCATGCATGTAATCGGCATCGCCACCCGTCCTTCTCGTCTCAATCAACCGCCAGACATTGGTGTACTTTGCGAGGAAAGGTCCTGGAATATGGTCTAGCCCTGCAGTTCGGCTTTGGTATATCTGGAGAGCGACGCTAAGGACTATAAGACCGACAACAAGAAGGACAGGATGAGATGAAAGGAGCGGCAGTGGATTTAGCATGATTAGTGTGGACTGGAGTATTGAATTTCCCAATTGAATACCACAGATGTTAAATGCAAAGCCGAGAAAACACCTGTGGGAGCTTAGAGCCTTTGAAAGAAAGCCCTGGACGTAGTTAGAGCAAAGAGAACAAATTGTGAGTGAAGGTAAAAACCCACTTCTTTAGAAGACTGGTTGTACCTAATTCATATCGGACTATTTCTTTGTCTTACCATGTGCCACAAAGTCATTGTGGCTAATGAGAGCTACCGACAGTATCGGACTCGCAGTTTACTTGAAAAAGAACCACCGTTGATAGGCAGGACGTGCATTCTGCGAAATATAGTGCTGAGACTCCCTGATTCCGACTGTAGTCAGCAGGGTCAAAGAGTTGTCCGGGTCTTGATACTCATAATGATAGGTAATTGAAAACCCGGAGTCCGCTAAGTACAGAATATGATCGACACCAGTGCCTCAAGAAACGCAACTACGTTTTAGATGCGATAACTAATAGCTAAGTCCTCGATGTATTTGCTCGTGTGTGCAAAGTTTCGCAAGAATTATTTGTGGCTGTTAATGATGCAGAAGGGTGTGCAGAGATGTGCCGCGTGGTGTTGCTGAGCCTCAACCCCAGCTCCGGAATGTGAACGTCAGCGCTAAAGGACGCCATCTCCGCCGATGGTCCGTTACTCTTCACTCTCAAACATCGAGGATCTCATATTCGAATTTCGCCACGCTTGGTGTAAATGAATGACCTACCTATACCTCAGCCATGGCTCAACATCGACTCTCCCCAAGAACGACTAAAACCTTTCACATTGCTTCGTTTTATTCCTTGAAGAACATACACTCCATAATCTCTACTTCTTAGGTTTGGAATAAACTCTGAAACTACCTCTGTAATTGTTGAAGTCACTCGCGTCCTGCTGTCAAAATGACGCTTGACGACCACGGCCAACTCGCTGTGGCACAGTTGGCCATTTACGGACCATCCGCAATCCTCTGTCCTCTCATTGCCATCCGTCTCGGATTGAGCAAGAGTTTGTGTTGGTTTTATGTCTTCGTATTCTGCAGTATTTGCATCGTGGGCTGCATAATGGAGGCAGGGGTGGCAATAATCAGTTAGTTAGTTACATTGATTATGATTATTATATAATTATAACTAATGTTACAACGAGCTGGAGCTCTTGCTGCACCCGGCCCAAAAAGACCAAAACCAACCAAAAAGAACCCCGAAAAACACCCAGAGAATCCCCCTGAGATGCCTGCATCGCAGGGGAGGCACACGTCGAACGACGGTGGTTCGCACTCGCGCGCGACCGCCAGAACCACGCCCAGCAATGGCCCTCCATAATAAGAATGGGCGAATACTACACCACAAAGTGGAAATACCTCTATTAAAAAGGCATCTGATAAAATATAAAGCCTATTAGACGCGTCTAGTATCCGCAATTATAGGGGAGTAACTGTTGGCTATAATAAACTAATATAGCTAGTAGAATGGCTCCACCAGTCTAGCGTCCCTTAGGCGCCCCTTTAGTAATCCCTTAATTAAATCCTCTAACGGCTAAGTAAAATTAAAAATAAATAAAATCCCTTCTTACCAGCGAACCGCACCTAGGCTGCTATAGCTGCGCTTCTATAGTATAGGGAACCTAACCCCCTTAAGATAATAACTAGGTATATAATTATAATATAACCAAATATAAAAAAAGCAGAGGGGCTTAGGGGATAATTAGAAACAGAAGTCCTTATAGAGATTTATAAGGAAGTCTATAACGCTATTATAGTCCAACAACTAAGGAGTGGAGATATTAGAGTTACCCTAAAGGACTAATAGGCAAAGGAACGAGCCGTAAGGGTAGGGGATAGGCTAGGAGAATATATTAGTATAAAAGTGCTCTATAAAGACTACCTAGTTAAAGTCCTAGCGGTTCCTATAAGCCTTAGGGTAGAAAAGGGACGCTAGGCGAACAACACAGCAACTATATAAGAAATAGTAAAATATACAGAACGCCTTATATTGGGACTTGAGATTACCCAAATCTAATAGCTTTAATAGGAAAATGTAATCTAAGCATATAATAAGAATAATAAGAGGATATAAGAGTCGCTAGAGACTTACTAGGGAGACACTGGTTGAATATATAGCTCCCTTATTATTAGTATATATATACTAGGAATACAAAAACTCCTTATCTAAAAAGGAATAATTATAAATAGCCTTATATATAATATAAGGCTCTATAACCATAAACTACGCCTAGAATAATGCTATTACTATATATAATAGGGATACACCTAATCTATATGCGTAGCACAGGTATGCTACGGCCACTGTATAGGCCCCTATAATACAAGATACTGCTTAAATTAAGACTAAATAAAATGTGTAAACTGTTACTAAAGCACATATAAGGCATAGGAGAGAGTAAACTGTATTAAATACAGGAGACGGAAGGCAAGGGCTTAATAGCTACAGGAATAACTACACGCTAGGTTATATAAATGGAAACAATAGGCAATAAGCTAGGGGGACGTAGGTGCCTTTCTGGCGTTCCCTACCTTTAATACTAGGGGGCTGGGCCAGCTATCCCAAGCCTTAATGGGCCAGAAGCGACGCCGCGCGATATTACCAGACTAAATAGGGATATAAGGGTTATAGGGGACACAAGGGAGAGGACGCCCTGTAGGAAGACCCCTATGGACAGCTATAGCAAGCTCAAGACCAGGATAATTAAGAGTTAGACTAAACGCGGTAAATTTAACATTTGCAGCTAACCTATAAAGGGCATAAAGCCAACCAGTAAGACTAGGGGAAAACCCAGAGATAATAACAGATTTGGATATAGAAGCGCTAGTAGGAACACAAGACATGGGAATAGAAAGCCCTATATAAAATAAGTAGCAACTAGGGTGTAGATATAAGAGATAGAAGTTCTAAAAATTCTAGAGAAAGTAGAAATAGAGAAAGTAAAGAATAAAGGAGAGTTAAATAACCCTTACTAGGGGTCCGCCACCTATCTATTATACAGTATAACTACGGCAATATAAACCACTGCCTTGTAAGGCCCCTACTAGACAGTCTAGACTTAGAGAAACACTATATCCTTGCTATATAAGAGCCGTATTATAATACCTACATATAATTAATATACTGCCCCTAAGGATTCCAGCTCCTATACGAACCAAAAGCAGCTATATATATGTGCTTTATAATTAGCAAGGCTATTAGCCTGTCCTTATAGTTATAGTAAGCAGTTAACCTAGATATTGCAGTTATAACAATCCAGATATATAGGGGACTAGTATAAATTATTAATATATATAACCCTAGGGTTAAAGGGGTCCTATAAACAGAGAATATTATATTAGTAATAAGCTTACTAGAAACTAAAGGTATAGAGTTTATCCTATTAGAAGATATAAACCTCTACCACCCGCGGTGGGGGGGTATTTATATCGCTGCTAAATAATAGGTAGAGTGCCTACTAAGAGCTATAGACATCTAGGGCCTTAAGCTAGCTACTCCCCCAGGAGCAATTACGTGGCAATAAGGCACCGCTAGAAGTACAATTAACCTTATATTTATAGACGATGGCCTATACCAGAGACTTAAAAGGTGCATCCCCGAAGAAGAATGGGCACTTACCTTAAACTATATCCCCATCCAGATACAGCTAGATTTGGATATTAAGGCGCAACTAAATAGTAAAAGATACGTAATAAGGAAGCTTAAGACAGACAGTTTCCTTAATATAGTTAAACAATAACTTTAAGACCTAGAAGAAATCCACCTAATACTAAATAAGTAAGGCTTATTAGCTACCCCTAAGGAAATTAACCGAAGACTAGAAAGGATCTAGGCAGCAATTAAAAATGGGCTAGAAGAGTATTGCCTAGTCTTAAAACCGGGCCCCTATGCGCGATATATATGGTCCGCATAATACGCGGTTTTTATGGCTAGCCAATAACAAGCAAGAAGGAAATATACAAGCAGCTATAACCCTAAAGATAAGAGATAATATAAAGATATAAGAAACTAGCTAAAGAATACCCTAAAAAAAGAAGCAAGAAATAACTAGAGACGGTTTATAAATAAACACACTACTAACCTAAGCATCCCCTATAATAAGGGCCTTTAGACTATAGTAAGATAGGCAAAGAAAAAGGCGGGACGCCTAGTAAAAGACCCACACCTACTACCCCTATAAAGAGTAGGCGAACCATAGGCTACAAGCAATAATAATAAAAAGGCGAAAATCCTTATAGAAAGATTTTTCCCCTAACTGGCTCTAGCAGACCTTAGTAATATTACTAGCAAAACACTAGTGACTTGCCTAAGGGTTAACAGCGACATAACAACTAAAGAAATGGCTAGAACTATTAGTCGCCTCTTAAACAATATAGCACTAGAACTAGATAGGATCCTAAACAAAGCCTTAAAGACCTATAGTCCACTTATAGCACCCTAGCTTATAGATATAGCCAGAGCATGCTTTATAATAGGCTACTACCTATAACTTGGAAGATCTATAACGATGGTTATTTTATAAAAAGAAGGTAAAGTAGACTACTTAATCCTAGGAAGCTACTGCCCTATTGCCTTAAAAAACACCCTAAGCAAGATCTTAGAAAAGGTTATAGCGGACCATATAGCAGACATAGTAGAGGAACACGCCCTATTACTATAAAGCTAAATAGGGGCAAGAAAGAATCGCTTAACACTATTAGCACTTATACTACTCACTACTACTATTAAAACTGCATAGGCTATGCGCAAGGACTTTATAGTATTAATGCTTAGCCTAGATATTAGTGGCGCCTATAATAATATACCCTATAAGCGCCTCCTATATATCCTTAGGGCAAAGGGCTTTTTAGAATAGATTATATAATTTATTTAAGGGTTTATAGGCCAGAAAGAGATATTACTAGTCTTTAATAGATACCAGAGCCCCCCTATTGCAGTTATAATAGGTATACCATAAGGATCACCTCTTTTGCTTATACTCTTCCTTTTTTTTATAAGTAACTTACTTAACACCTTTAAGGAAGGGGCGACCTAGGGGATAGGCTTTATTAATAACACAAACCTAATTATATATAGGCTAATAGCCGCAAAGAACTGCAGAATACTAGAGAAAGCCTATAATACCTATATAGAATGGGCAAGATAATATAGAGTCCAATTCTTACCAGAGAAATACCAGCTAATCTATTTTATAAGAAAACGCAACTAATCTGTAGATTTTTAGCATATAATCTATATTTAAGGCTTTAGGGGTTAACCAGTTTAGGGCCTAAGGGTATTAGGAGTATAGGTAGATAGTAAGCTCTAGTGGAGCGTATATGCGGTATAAGCAGCCCATAAGGGCTAAGTATAGTATATTATATTATCCAGGATTGTTAATTTTATATAGGGTCTATACTTCCAGAGGTTACGCCTACTATATACAGCAGTTGTCCGGCTAACTATAATATATAGATCCAGTGTTTAGGCCATTAGAGAAACCAAGAAGGGCCCCCCTAAATTACTCCTTAAACCACTCTAAAAGGTCTAAATAGCCTGCCTCTGGAGTATAATAGGCGGGTATAAGCGAACGGCCACAGCACTGCTTAAGAAGGAAGCCAATATTCCCCCCCTATAACTATATATTGAAGCCGCTGTAATGCAAAGGGCGTAAAGTAAATGCAACTCTAATATTATAAAGTATATTAAGACATGCCTAAATAAACTATAGAGGGACCCTAGGGCGCCTTGTAGGAGAACAAACTAACAACCCCAAAGTAGGGAAGAGATATTGGAGAAATAGGTAAAGAAAGTAGAAGAAGAATGGTGCTATATTAGGGCCCAGGCCTATATAAAGGAGGAAGGGAGATATGTAAGAGGCCAGCAAAGATAACAGTAAGAAAGAGAAAGGAGCTAAAGTAGAGTATAAAAGAACGCTAGGAAACCATCTTCCGCAATATAATACTGGTTAGACTAACGCTAGAGAAGTATATAGGAGTTAAAGGTACAGAGGCTAACTTAGGTAAGAGAAACCCAAGCTGTAGCATGGTTAACGCTATAGGGGGTAAACACTTAAGAGCTCTAAAAAGGCCTAATAAAGGCAGAAAATATAATAGCAACACTCTTAAGAATAGGGATAATAGGACTAAAAGATTGGCTCTACTAGGTAGGTGTTCTAGTAGGCAGCCTAAGATGCAAATGTGGCTAGCTAAGACAGACACTAAAACACGTAATACTGTTATACCCCTTATATACCAACTAAAAAGCTATGCTCTTAGTAGCTGGGATAGAGAACTATAATACACTACTCTTAATACAAAAAGGTCTTAAGGTGGTTACCTGATGGCTTATTAGCTAAAATATGCTAGACCAGTTTTAGGTTACAAAGGAAATGGTAATAGAAGGCAAAGGGGCGAGTAATAGGCGCCCCCTGATGACTCTATAGTAGTAGAGTAAAGTTTGCGATACTAGCGCGTCCGTAGGCTTATTACGGCAGTAGTGGTTCCCAAGGAGGTTAAAAAGTAAGGTAGTAGAGCATTATAGGTGACTTGTAGGCGCCTTATAGGCGAGTCTTAAAAGGCGGGGAGACGGATTACGGGGTTTTCTTAAAAGAGTTTTCTCCCTATATGTATATAAGGAGTAGTCCGCGTGGGCCTAATAGGGATCCGAATTGGACGTTAAGCAATGAATAATAATATATAATTATAACTAATATAATTAGAATTAAAGGCCTAATTATATTATATTAATATAATTATATAATCACCTAGGGCAAGAAGGGGAGGAAGTGGTAATAGAGCTTAGGTAGTGAGCGGTGGCTTGGTTAATTTGGCGATTATTAGCAGATGTGCCGCGGTACTTATAAAATGCAAAAAAGGCACCAGAATATATATAAATAAAAGCCGTATGCGCCCCCATTAAGTATACGGCCACAGCACCGTATACTATTCTTCTTTATTATTAACGCCACCCTCTATTACTAACACCACCCTCCCCTAAAACCTACCAATAATGCCTTCCTTACCCCCCAATTACACCCGTGTCTAAAAGCGCAAACGTTAAGAAGAAGAAGACGCGGATTCTAGCCTTAGCGAGCACAATTCGCGCGAGTTTAATAACGCAACGCTTACGCGCAACGATCCTTACCACCAAGTTGGTATACCAGAAGAAAAGCATAAGAAGCCACGCGAGGATAAGGAGCTCTAGTCCTACGCCCTTAAGAAGCCTCCTAAGGGCTTGCCAGAATAAGGGAATTTAAACTAAGAACTCTTCTATTATAAAAGATGCACCCCAAAAGCCTTTAGCAGCGCCACTTATTTTTAACGTTATTTAAAAGGCTGGTATGGAATTTACATTAAATTAAGGCGCTTAGAAGTTAATATTAAAGCTAAAGCTATACTTGGAGCTCTATTTAAGAAACAGGCAGAGTAATAGGCTAAAGAACCAGACCTAAAGGTTATAAAGATCCTTAAAGAACTTATTAACGAATACGCCTTTTTTAATGCCCTCTGCTATCTTATTGTTACGGCACTGTTACAGACTCTAGTCAGGGGCTCGCCTAGACCCTTGGCGCCATGTATATAGACGTGTCCTTTCCTCGACCTTCTCTTAGTCCTCGTCTTGGAATTCTCGTTCACTGGCTACCAATAGATTCTGTTCTTTTGACTGAGCCTTTACACTTATTGTTACCCGAAATCTCCCTTATTTAATTATTAAATAGCTAGAGTTTAGGGCCTTTCTATATGTCTATAACTACACGCTTACTAGCAAAGGAGGCCTTCTTTATAAATTACGCAGATTAGTACCTCTTCTTATTGGTAAGACGTTTGTTATATATAAAGAGATAATTAAAGGAAAGCTTAAGAAGGCCTTATTAAAGCTGCACTTTACTACTAACTGCTAGACGTCTCTAAATAAAACAGCCTACCAAGCCATTACTATTTATTTTATAGACGAATTTGGCCAGATATTAAAGGCTATACTAGCTCTAAGAGAGTATAAGGAGGAATATGGTAGTAAGTAGCAAGTAGAGGTGCTACTTAAAGTAATTAATAAGTATAAGATTAAGGAGAGTTAAATTGGCTATATTACTGATAAGCTTTAATTAAGCGCCTTAACCTTTATTTAATCCTCTGCTAACTCCACTACATAAAGGTAATAATTATAGTAGTAATAATAAACTCTGCCAGTTTATTTAAAAACGCTTTAAAAAATGGGACGCCGTTTAGCACTGAATTTAATATATCGGCTATATTATTAACCTCGCTGTATAAGCCTTCCTATTCTATAAAGATAAAGAAGCCGTTAAGGTTGCAATTTAGGCAGTAGAGGAACTCTAGCGTAAGGAGCAACGCCTTAATATTTATTTGGAACATAAGTATAACTAGGATAAGACTACGCAGACTAAATGGTGAGAGATTGGGGCGCTTAGAAAGATATATAATATTACCATCTAGTTAAGAAGTTTAACTAAGCGCTATTAGGCCTTCCTAAAGCTCGCGAAGAAGATGCTTAAACATAATAACAATACTAGATGGAATTCGTGGCTTATTATGCTAGAGTTAGTGATTGACCTTAAAAACCAGATTTAAGTCTTTATTAACAAGAATTATAAGCTTATATTAAAGAATAACCTTAATTCTAATAAATGGGAGACTATCTATAAGACAATTAATATACTGTAGCCTTTTTAAGATACGATAAAGGCTTTAGAAGGTAATAAGATAACGCTTAATAAGGTCCTTTAAAGTATGGATTTCCTTATTAATCATATTAAAAATAAGCAGGAAGAACACGCCACTAATTAGAACCTCTTAGCGTCTCTTTTAATAATATGGTTTGCCTTTAATAAGTACTACTAGCTAACTAATAAGACGCCTACGTACGCTGCGGCGCTACTTCTCAACCCTACTTGTTAAAGAAAGTACTTTAATAATAACTGGTAGTATCTGGAGCAGCGCTTAAAAGGGACGATTAAATAAGCAATTAATACTGCACGAAAGCTATAGCAGAAGGAGTATAAATTTAAGCCTATTAATGGTGAGACGACGCAGCAGAAGGACCTAGATTTTATTAAGAACTTGTATCTACGCCATAAGTATATTTAGGAACTCAAATGAGCGTCTTCTGATAATGAATTTGAGCGCTTTATTAATGTAAGTACTATCCTAGTATTCCTGACGTTACTAATATTTGGTTTTAACTTTATAGGCAACGCCTCTGCAATTAATTACTGACACCTCCCTTAGCTGGTGGCTTAAACTGTCTTAATGAAGCCTCTATCTACGTCTCTTGCGTATAGCTATTAATATCCTCTCTATCCCTTAACCCGTCAAGGCCCTTAGCGTGAGTGGTCTGTGCGGAACATTGTTCTCAACGAAGTCAAAGGCCTCGTATTTCTGAGAACGGCGGCTTGATTCGACCGGTTTGATTGGTGGGCTCTTATCGATACCGTAAGGACCAATTTTGACGGGTTAGGGGATACTAGCCATGTCGGCTAAGTCTAAACAAGTCTTTTTAGGCGCACGTTATATAATCTTATGGGAGCGTTTAAGCCTTGGAGTAACGGTAGTGGAACAAACGGATGTCACGGAACCCGACCGCAGGGGCCTCCATAGGAGAGCCCCGTGCTCTCGTGTATACCTCGCGTACAGCTTATGTCAGCTACGCGTGGGTATATCACCTCCTTACGCCCTCGACCCTTACGATCGATCGCGCAACGTCTTGTAGACTCCTCGAATACATACGTTCAGCTGCCATTGACCCCGTCCCGTGACAACGGAGTACTTAAAGAGCTGGATTTGTGAGGTAGTTAAATTAGGAGGCTTTATAACGGCAGATATCGCGCTTAATATAGAGGCTATTAAAAAAGGGCTTAATTGAGCGCAGGATAATAATTTGGGCAATAATAAGGCAGTAGATAAGGCAGCAGATGAGGATTTGGAGTATAAATAAACTCTAGAAAGCTATCGCCGACTTCCTAATGCGGGAATTAGGCAGGCGCGCGGCATTAAGTATTTTGGTAAGACCTCTAAGGCCCTCTACTACACCAAAAATCTCACTAACTTCTATATTAGGTAATTAAGATATAATCATATAATTAATACAATTAATCAGAATCACAGTTGGTGATTATATGATAATCAGAATCAGGTCAGTGATTATAATTATTTGATTATTGCCAGGCCTGAATAGAGGTTTTGGCTGAGGAGAAAAATAATCTAAGCAAGTATCAGATTGCAGGAATCTTGGATGGCGTCGGTCTTTCACCGCTCCTTTTGGTGACTTTAGGGTTGTTGACAGTTGCGTAAGTGTTTTATCTCAAAGGTCGTCTTTCAACTTAGGGGTCGTTCGGTTGCAATCTGACTTTAGTTTAGAAACTCTTTGATCTATACACCTTTTAGTGTTAACTAGTTAGTAATTAGTGGCGTCTACTTCTAAGGCTCGGTTAAATCTAAAATTAAATCAATCGTTCGGTAAGGCTCTAGATAAGGCTCCAGATAAGGCTTAGAATTTTGACTTTGCACAATATGTAATTAATTTTGGTGAGTAACTAAATAAGCACCTCTCCCACCAGGCCTCTATCGCGACTTTTTGTTATAGTGTTACAATGGAGTCTCCTACTCCTATCACTATTTAATTAACGCCCTCTACTTAATTAACGTTTTCTACACCTTCTGTAACGGGACTAGCCTAGTTACAGTAGGAATGTCTTGGTAAAACACTCAACAAGATAAACTTGACGCTTTAACCGAATTCTGCCGAATTCTGCTAGCTTGATCGACTTCTGCCAAGTTCTGCTAGATTAATTGAATTCTACCAAAGTCCGTCCGTGTGCGTATATGCGCATGCATTAACCAAGACCCCTAACTATTTAATTATAAGATTCTCTGGTTATCCCCTTCTCTTCTTTACGCAATGTCTTGTTCTCTTAAAAAGCTATATACCCTTAGATTTAGATAGAATTTATATTGTTCCTTTAAATCTTTCCTAAAGCCTCTTTGCGCCCTTATATTACGTTGCGTTAAAAAATAACTACTATTAAAATGGTAAATAAACCCAAATCCTCTTTAATAACTATAAGTATTATGTCCCTAGTCAAGGAACAGTTAACTATAATGTAATAGTCCTTTATAGATGCCTTAGCTTAGTAGCGGGCTGCACTAGAAGCCCAGTATTAGTAATTAATGGAAGCACTCTATAAAGAACTCTATAACGTCTAAGCATTTATGTTAGAGACCCTAATACCGCCTATAAATGAAATTAATATAACTGTATCTAAACCTGGCCTGTTAAATACGAACCCTAAACCAGTAACGGTAGCTTAATCTATACCTATAACGAACCCAGTACCTACCGCGAAATTAGAAAAGCTTCCTAACCCTCTAATATTTAATAGAAATTAAAATAACCTATGTCCCTTTATAACTAAGCTCTGTTTTAAACTTTTAATAAACTATAACTAATACCCTACTAAAGCTAGCAAGGTTAGCTATGGAATGTCTTATTTAAGCAAAGATGCTACATAAACCATAGACCTATTCTTCTATAATGGCACCTTCGTTAATTTCAAAACCTTTATCTCTCTACTAGAATAAACGTACGATAACGCTAGCTGTAAATATACCACCGCTACTAAACTTAAAAACCTATAATAACGGAACCGAGACTTTATAAGCTTCTTTTTAGAATTTTTAGGCCTTGTTAGCGAACTAGATTGGAATAAAGCTGCTAGAGTTGCTGCTCTTTAATAAGCTATTTCAGATAAAATCAGAGTATAGTTAGTAGGTAGGGAACTGCTAAAGAACCTACCCAAATTTGCTACAATGTGTTAATGAATTGATAAGGACCTTTAATATAATAAACAGACTTATTCTCTAAAGCCAACTATACCTTGTGTTTAAAGCTCTATAAAACCGATATATACCTTAAAGCGCGACCCTTCTCTAAAACCTATGCACGACCCTATGGACCTTGACGCTATTTAATCCTACGCACCCTTAGGAACCAACAAACAAAGAACTCAAGCCGCAAATGGAGAATACTTCAGATGTAGTAGAAAAGGACATATCTAAAGGAATTACCGAACTTACCCTTTTAAAAAAGTCTGCCGTAGTTCCTTCTAGTCTTTAAATCGCACCCGCTTCTTAAATCGCACTTATTCTTTAAGCCGTACTTACTCCTTAACTTATACTCGTTCTATAAATTATACCTAGTTGTTATAAAGTATCTTACCCTCGGCTAACTTAGAAAATGAATTGTTCTAGGGCCAAGTTGCGCCTTAGGATAAGAAGTGGAAGAGCATAAGTGTCTAGGCTCTTCCAGCGCTGATATACAACACGACTCCCTTAATGTACTTGGCGAAATTTAAATACTTGGAAAATAGAAGGAGGTACAAATCCTTATAGATAGCGGAGCCACTAGTATAGGCTTTATTAATACGAACTACGCGAAAACCTAACGCCTAAATTTAAAGAAACCCGATAAGCCCTAAGGCCTATAAGGCTTTAACGGCAAACCCTTAATATATAGCGAATTGACACACTACGCTCTTGTAAAAATATAGATGGGTAAATACCTTAAATATATTTCCCTATTTGTAACACCCCTAAAGTAATATAAGATAATACTTAGATATAGATGGCTAAAATAACACAACCCTTTAATTAGCTAGGTTAAAGAAATATTAAAGTTCCATATAACCTACTGCCGAAGTTATTGCTTGAAAACCCATTTGCCCTATAAATATGCACATAACTATTCAAATTTAAAACAATATAAATTACCCTTGCTATAAACCTTAAACTAATATAATAAAGCTACGACTGCCAATTGCAGTAAAGAATGTAAAGATGTTACGTTAAAACCTCTTAAAATTTGTATAATATAGGCCGCACCCTTTATCTTATTAGCAAAAAGACGAGATTATAAAATCTTTGCTATAACTATAGAAGACATTAAGAAAGCACTAGAACTAAAATAGTACATTAATCCTTAACCTCTTGTACCCAAAGAGTACTACGATCTAATTAATGAGTTTAAAAAATGATTTATAGACTAACTAGCCCCGCACTAAGATAAGCATAATTTTAAGATAGAACTTGAGCCTAGTATAACACCAAAGTTTGGTCCGCTATATAGTATGTTATAAGAAGAACTGCTTATAATGTAATAATACCTCAACAAGTATCTAGAAAAAGGATTTATTCGCCCTAGTTAATCTCCATTTGCCTTACCTGTACTATTTGTTAAAAAGCTAGGAGGAGGCTTAAGATTTTATATTAATTATTAAGCTCTAAATATAATTATAATTTAAAACTGATATCCAATTCCCCTAATTTAAGAAATGCTTAACCGTTTAGCGAAGGCACGGTACTTTATAAAGCTTAACATAGTTGCTGCCTTTAATAAAATCCGTATACGTGAAGGAGATGAGAAGTACATAGCTTTTTGTATATAATAGAGACTCTTTAAATACCTAATAATGCCGTTTAGCGTAAAAAACGGTCCCAGTACATTTTAGCAATACGTTAATAATACACTTTATAAATTCCTTAATATATTTATTACTGTGTATATTAATAATATCTTAATCTACTTGTCCTTGCTTTCTAAACATTGGAAACACGTTAGAATGGTTCTTAAACGCCTATAAGATACGGGCTTATAATGCGATATTAAGAAATGCAAGTTCCACGCGTCCAAGGTTATGTACTTAGGCTTAATTATATCCCGTAATAGAATTAAAATGGACCCTAAGAAAGTTGCCGCAATTATAAACTGGGGAAGCCCTAGCAATATATAAGACGTTTAAGAATTTCTAGGATTTACAAACTTCTATTATTAATTTATTAACTACTTCTCGGAAATTACCTAGCCATTAGTAAACCTAATAAGAAAGAATATAAAATTTAAATAAACCACTAAATGCGAATAAGCTTTTAATAACCTAAAGCATTGTTTTATAACTGCTCTAATTCTTACCCACTTTAACCCTAACCTTAAATGTATTGTTAAAACAGATTCATCTAATTATACACTAGGAGGAGTATTATCGCAATATAATAAGAACGGCGAGCTATATCTAGTAGCCTTTCTCTCTCGGAAACTTGCCCCTGCTAAATTGAACTATAAGATATACAATAAGGAACTGCTTGCAATTGTTAGATACTTTAAACAATGGCGTTCTAAGCTTAAAGGATTGTTATTCCTAATACGCGTATTAACAGACCATAAGAACCTGCAGTACTTTATAACTATAAAATAATTAACGCAGCGCCAAATTTATTGGGCCGAATACCTCTTATAATTTAACTTTAAGATTATATACTAACTAGGTAAACTTAATTAGAAGCCTAACATATTAATATAACAATTACAGAACCTACCTGCGAACGCTTTAGATAAATAGATTACAAATTAATTACAGATTTTACTACCCCCTAAATATTTTAAAAAGCTACGTCCTATGTTCCTAGATGCGGAACTTAACAGAAATGAATTAGAAGTTAATAAATAGAAAATAGAAATTAATAAGCTAATGGAATACAAATATAAGAACGATATATGGATAATAGATATAATAAAAGCAATTCAAACAGGAAAACGATAGTATAAGGATATTATACTTGCTAAATGCAAAATTCGAAACAATTGATTATACTATTAATAGAAGATAGTAGTTCTGAATTCCGAACCTTTACAATTTAAGATACTTAATTTCGTATATAACTCCCCTATAGTAGGGCATCCTGGCCGTGCGAAGACCTATAAGATTGTTTAACGAGTATACTACTGGCCTATGATGCATGACTACGTACAAAAATACGTTTAAGCATACAGGATATGTGTGCGTGGAAAGACCTCTTATGTAAAGAAGCAAGGAGTACTTTAACCGCTACCAATTCCAATGCAAAGATGGCACGACATCTTAATTAACTTTATAGTTAACTTGCCTAGCAGTAATAGGTTTATAAATATTATAGTAGTTATTAACCGCCTTATAAAAATGCGATATATGATTCCTATATCCGCGACTCGGAAGATCCATGACGACGGTCGTCTTACGAAAAGAAGGCAAAGCAGACTACTTAATCCCAGGAAGCTACCGCCCTATTGCCTTAGAAAACACCCTAAGCAAGATCTTAGAAAAGGTTATAGCGGACCGCATAGCAGACATGGCAGAGGAACACGCCCTACTACCACAAAGCCAAATAGGGGCAAGAAAGAATCGCTTAACGCTATCAGCACTTACACTACTCGCTACTACGATTAAAACTGCATGGGCTATGCGAAAGGACTTCGTAGTATCAATGCTTAGCCTAGATATTAGCGGCGCCTATAATAATGTACCCCATGAGCGTCTCCTATACATCCTTAGGGCAAAGGGCTTCCTAGAATAGATTATTCAGTTTATTTAAGGATTTATAGGCCAGAAAGAAACGTCACTGGTCTTTAGCGGATACCAGAGTCCCCCTATTATAGTCGTAACAGGAATACTATAAGGATCACCTCTGTCGCCTATACTCTTTCTCTTCTTTGTAAGCAACCTGCTTGACACCTTTAAGGAAGGGGCGACCTAGGGGATAGGCTTTATTGATAATACAAACCTAATTATATATAGGCCAACAGCCGCAGAGAACTGTAGGACACTAGAGAAAGCCTATAACACCTATATAGAATGGGTAAGACGACATAGAGTCCAATTCTTACTAGAGAAATACCAGCTAATCTATTTTATAAGAAAACGTAACTAATCTGCAGATCTTTAGCATACAATCCATATCTAAGGCTTTGGGGGTCAACTGGTTCAAGGCCTAAGGGTATTAGGAGTGTGGGTAGATAGCAAGCTCCGGTAGAGTGTATATACGGCGTAAGCGGCCCATAAGGGCCAAGTATAGTATATCGCTATGTCTAGGATCGTTAATTTTATATAGGGTCCATGCTTCCAGAGGTCACGCCTACTATACACAGCAGTTATCCGGCTAACCATAACGTATAGATCTAGCATTTAGGCCACTAGAGAAACCAAAAAAGGCCCCCCTAAATTACTCCTTAAACCACTTTAAAAGGTCCAAATAGCCTGCCTTAGGAGTATAACAGGCGGGTATAAGCGAACGGCCATAGCACTGCTTAAGAAGGAAGCCAATATTCCCCCCCTATAACTATATATTGAAGCCGATGCAATATAAAGGGTGCAAAAGGAACGTAACTCTAACGTTATAAAGTATATCAAGACACGCCTAAACAAACTATAGAGGGACCCTAGGGTGCCCTATAGGAGAAGGAACCAACAACCCCAAAGTAGGGAAGATATATTAGGAAAACAGGTAGAGAAAGTAGAAGAAAAATAGTGCGGCGCTAGGGCCTAGGCCTATATAGAGGAGGAAGGGAGACGCGCAAGAGGCCAGCAAAGACAATAGTAAGGAAGAGAAAGGAGCTAAAGTAGAGTATAAAAGAGTACTAGAAAACCATCTACCGCAACATAATACTGGTTGGACCGACGCTGGAGAGATAAATAGGAGTTAAAGGTACAGAGGCAGACTTAGGCAAAGAGAACCTAAGCCATAGTATAGGTAATGCTATAGGGGGTAAATATCTAAGGGCTCCAAGAGGGCCTAACAAAGGCAGAAAATACAATGGCAATACTCTTAAGGACAGGAATAATAGGACTAAAAGATTAGCTTTACTAGGTAGGTATCCTAGTAGGTAGCCTAAGGTGCGAATATAGCTGGCTAAGACAGACACTAAAACACGTAATACTATTATGCCCCTTACACACCAGCTAAGAAGCAATGCTCTTAGCAGCTGGCATAGAAAACTATAATACACTGCTCTCAATATAAAAAGGCCTTAAGGCGGCTACCCGGTGGCTTATTAGCCAAAATGTGCTAGACCAGTTCTGGGTTATAAAGGAAATAGCAATAGAAAGCAAAGGGGTAAGTAATAGGCGCCCCCTAATAACTCTATAGGAGTAGAGTACAGTGTGTAATACTAGCGCGTCCGTAGGTTTGTTATGGCAGCAGTAGTTCCCAAAGAGGTTAAAAAGTAAGGTAGTAGAGCACCACTAGTAACTTATAGGTGACTTATAAGCGAGCCCTAAAAGGCGGGGAGACGAATTACGGGGTTTTCTCAAATAGAGTTTTCTCCCTATATGTATATAAGGAGTAGTCCGCGTGGGCCCAATAGGGATCCGAATCGGACGTTAAGTAATAAATAATAATATATAATTCCTATAGACTTAATTAATATAATATTAGTAGCCAAATGTTTTATTAAGCATATCTTTAAGCTATATAGACTTCCTAACTTAATAATATCTAACTATAGAAGCTAGTTCGTTTCAGACTTCTAGCAAGCTCTATATAAACGATTAAGTATTCAAACACAACTCTTAACTGCGTTTTATCCGGAGATAGATAGTTAAACCAAAATTATAAATATGATTATAGAATAATACCTATAAATATACTGCTCCTACCTACAAGATAACTGGGAAAAATGGCTGCCTTTAGCTGAGTTTACTGCGAATAATACGATAAATATATTAATAGGCGTGACGCCGTTCTACGCAACCTACAGATAAAACCCTTAACTTGGATTTGAACCACGACCTAAAATTAATATAATAGGACCCACGATTAAACGGATTCAGTTAATTAACGCGCACAACTTCGCTAATTAAATAAAGTAGTTAACGGAACTGTTATAAAGTAAATTAACGTACGCTTAAACGGTATAGGAATGGTATGCGAATAAAGGACAAGCTCCTACATGGGACTTTAAGGAAGGTAACATAGCTTACCTAAATACACGAAATATACGGACTTAACGGCCCTTAAAGAAACTTAATTAGAAGTTTACGGGGCTATACTAAATTAAGAAAAAACTAAGCCCATACGCCTATAAGCTTAAACTGCTAACTAAAATAAAAATACACCTAATGTTTTACGTAAGCTTATTACAACCTTTAAAAGATGATCCTATAACTTATAAAGTACCACTGCCACCTCCCGTAATTATTGATAATGGTAATAGTTCTTACTTTATTAACTTAATTAACGATATACAATAAAAACTATAATTTAAACAATTTGAACTTCTTATTAAGTGGGAAGGATATAAAATATAAACCTAGGAAACCTATAATTAGATTAAGGCCGACGCGCCTTCCCTAGTAAAAGAATTCTATAAGGATCATCCTTTGCGGCCTACTCTGGCTAGATGGACACGATATAAAGGCAAACAACTACCACCTAACACAAATACACGAAACTCAAATTTAAAAAGAACTTAAAATAAGTTATAACATTTATAACACAATTATATAACACGCAAGATATTAAGGAACTTTAACTGGTGGTTAAAGTTGTCTAATTGGTTAGATTTACCTTGCCAAGACTACTACCTAACGCGAAAATACAACACGCGATAAAAAAATTATAAATTCTCAACTAAATTGAATTATTTTAAACCTTCGGCTAAAGGGGAGGTACTGTAACGGGACTAGCCTAGTTATAGTAGGAATGTCTTAGTAAAACACTTAACAAGATAAACTTAATACTTTAACCAAATTCTGCCGAATTCTGCTAGCTTAATTAACTTCTGCTAAGTTCTGCTAGATTAATCAAATTCTACCAAAGTCCGTCCATGTGTGTATATGCGCACGCATTGACCAAGACCTCTAACTATTTAATTATAAGATTCTCTGGTTATTCCCTTCTCTTCTTTACGCAACGTCTTGTTCTCTTAAAAAGCTATATACCCTTAGATTTAGATAGAATTTATATTATTCCTTTAAATC
>Ga0307507_10000266_pt1 | contig 102546 bp, 28 predicted proteins | sample 7_EM_MG_FD_207223 | JGI IMG/M metagenome (GOLD analysis project Ga0307507, IMG submission 207223) | Populus trichocarpa ectomycorrhiza microbial communities from riparian zone in the Pacific Northwest, United States - 7_EM | ecosystem: Host-associated > Plants > Roots > Unclassified | place... | reverse complement strand
TAAATATACCTATAGAGAAACTACTTAAGCTAATAGTTTAATATATAGAATAGATAGCTTATTTAGCCTAAAATTATTTCCCTAATACCTTCCTTTATAAAAGGGATTAGTATTATAATAGATATATACTATATACTAGGCCAATACTATATATAGGGACTAGGCCTTTAATAAAGATATATAGCTTAATCCGTAGCGGGTTTATATACTATATTACGTTTAAGCTACTTATATTATACTACTTATACTAAAAATATAAAAGGCTAGTATAAAGCTAGCTAAGCTTCCTATAAGGAACTTAGACTCTATATAGCTATAAAAAATAATAAGAAATACTAAATACTATAGACTAGAAGAATAACTTATAAAAGATAGAATAAAAACCTTTTTTTATATCCATTATATTATAGTAAGTATAATACTATATAATAATAATTTATTGCTTAACGTCCGATTCGGATCCCTATTGGGCCCACGCGGACTACTCCTTATATACATGTGGGGAGAAAACTCTACATAAGAAAACCCTGTAATCCATCTCCCCGCCTTTTGGGACTCGCCTACACAGCGCCTACGAGGCGCCTGCGAGTTACCTATGGTGCTCTACTACCTTACTTTTTGGCCTCCTTAGAAACCACTGCTGCCGTAACAAGCCTACGGACGCGCTAGTATTGCGAACTTAACTCTACTACTATAGAGTCATTAGGGGGCGCCTAGTACTCGCCCCTTTACCTTCTATTGCTATTTCCTTTGCGACCCGGAACTAGTCTAGAACATTTTGGCTAATAAGCTACTAGGTAGCCGCCTTAAGACCTTTTTATATTAAGAGCAGTATATTATAGTTCTCTATGCCAGCTACTAAAAGCATTGCTTCTTAGTTAGTGCGTAAGGGGCATAATAGTATTACGTGTTTTAGTGTCTGTCTTGGCCAGCTACATTCGCATTTTAGGCTACCTACTAAGACGCCTACTTAGTAGAGCCAATCTTCTAGTCTTATTATTCCTGTTCTTAGAAGTGTTGCTATTATATTTTCTACCTTTATTAGGCCTTCTTGGAGCCCTTAGGTATTTACCCCCTATAGCATTAACTATACTGCGGCCTAGGTTCCTCTTACCTAAGACAAGAAAGGTGAGAGGGAGATCCGGTGGCTGTGGGCGGGGTCTGACGCTGCTTGTGCGGGCTTGAAGTGGTTGTTTCAGGACGACATTAACCCAGAGACATGGAAAACCAATATAATTAACCTTAAAGATGTTAATCAATAAGATTTAAACGGATTTTTATTATACTGTATGGCACACTATAAAGACAGTAAATACAACAACACTATGCTATGGTACTGTGTAAGGGGTTCCTCTTACCTAAGACAGCCTCTGTATCTTTAACTCCTATACACCTTTTTAGTATTGGTCCAACCAGTATTATATTACGGTAGATGGTTTCCTAGTACTCTTTTATGCTCTACTTTGGCTCCTTTCTCTCTCTTACCATTACCTTTACTAGTCTCTTACGCGTCTCCCTTCCTCCTCTATATAGGCCCAGGCCCTAATACAGCACTATTCTTCTTCTGCTTTTTCCACCTATTTCTCTAATATATCTTCCCTACTTTAGGGATGTTGGTTAGCTCTCCTATAGGGCACCCAAGGGTCCCTCTATAGTTTGTTTAGGCGTGTCTTAATATACTTTATAACATTAAAGTTGCGCTCCTTTTACACCCTTTATATTGCAGCGGCTTTAATATATAGTTATAGAGGGGGATATTAGCTTCCTTCTCGAGCAGTGCTGTGGCCGTATGCTTATACCCACCTGTTATGCTCTAGAGGCAGGCTGTTTGGACCTTTTAGAGTGGTTTAAGGAGTGATTTAGGGGGGCCTTTCTCGGTTTCTCCTATAGCCTAAATACTGGATCTATATATTATGGTTAGCCGGACAACTGCTATGTATAGTAGGCGTGACCTCTAGAAGCATAGACCTTATATAGAATTGACAATTCTGGACCAGGTAGTATATATTAGCTAGTAATATAGTAGAGTTTAACATGCCTGTTTATTTAAGCCTCTACCCCAGTTTTCTAATGCTTTAGTCCCAGTCTATAAGCAGTTGGCTACCACCACCACTCATATAGAGAATTTCACCATTCTTTTGGATATCTTATAACAGGTTATTATAATACTATATATATAACTTTTAGGCTCTAGTTTTACAGTTCTATATATATAGATCCTTTTAGGTAGCTTAATATATCCTAATAGTTTATAAACCTCTAAACTAGGGGTTTACTACTTATTAGTAAAATACTAAGTTATTAGCAGCTATTAGGTAGTAAAAAAATAGAAAAAACTATAAAAAAATCCTACTTTCTATCCTTATTCTATTTATAATTTATTTCTATTCTTTTACTTTCTAATATCTATCTACTAAAAGCCTAATAGGTGTAACGAAGCCTTATAGGAAATATTACGGTAAACTTACTAATAGGCTAGGTATATAGGTAAATAGGAAGTTAATAATATAATAATAAATAACTGGTAGAGTGGTTACCTAATAGATTAACTCTAATTATATTTTAAAATTTACTATAAGGAAAGGAACTATCTAGGTAGGAACTATAGTCCTTTAAATACACATCCATACTCCTAAGAAAGTTATTACTCTATTTACTCTATCCACTCTATTTACTCTATTATAGATTATATAAATTATATTACATAACCTTAGTTACTATTTCTTATTATATAGTTCTACGGGTTCTATCCTAAACTATACTTTTATTAACTAACTAGCTTTTTCTAACTCTTCTTTAAGTAGTTGTAATATTATACTTAAAGCGTCCGTAATACTATCTCCTTTTTTATTATCTTTATTCTTAAAGATTCCTAATATCTTTAAGTCGTCTACTAGAGGTATAATGTCCGTTTAATTAATTTAGTTAATATTATTGCTTATTATACCTAAAGCGTCTTCTTCTTCCTCTACAGTCCGTTAGTTTTATACTATTACTACTATACTATCTCTTAGTAAAATAATGCCATCTCTATATTCTTATTACGCGAAAGAGGGATTAGTTTATATTACGTTAGTAAGTCCTTTATCTTAGCAACCCTCTTTATATTTAGAGTGCACTAAAGCAAATATCCAATCTTTTTATAATATTTGCTTAGTTTCTAATACTAAATATACGCGTCCTATTACTTTTACTAGTCTTTAAGTACCCTTATTAATTACTGCTAGGGTTTTAGGTTTAATCTATTGCTACAAAACTTAATAATAAGCTCTTAGTAGCGTTGGCTAAACTTTATTATTCTTATAATGCTAAGAAGGAGGCTACTAATACTTAGCAATATACCCTTAATTCTTAAATAGCTATATTTACTTAGTTAATCCGTCTTAAAAAGGGGTATAAGAAGGTGTATTTTAAGGAGTAGAAACTTATAAAATAAGGTTTATAGAAACCTAGTAATAAAAGAATAGATTCTTTTCTAATAAAGAGGGAAATAACTTTAAATACCTTAGTAGGTGTTCCTCTTAGGTCTCTCTTAGGTAACTTATTCTTTAGTAATCCTTCTTTATTAATACTACCTAACCTATTTTCCTTTAATACTCCTATACCTTTCTTATAGCGTTCTTTAAATTATCTAGTAGTTTCTAGGTAGTCTTATTATAGCCTATCTACTTTACTTTATACTATATTTTACTATTAACGTCCTTATAACTAATAATCTTTAAAACTTCTTATTTATCCTCCTTTTATCCTCTATATATATCCGCTTTATAAACTAGTAGCTTAACATTTCTATATACTAGCTCTAGTATTATAATATGCTGTATAGGGTAGATCCTTATTTTATTTAATAAGTTAAGTTTATACATAACTTTTAAGATCTTTATTTTAACTATAAATGGTTCTAGTTTAATATGGTCTAATTTCTTACTTAGTTATTAACTTTTAAATTTTTTATATAGTAGCCATACTTTATCTCCCTTCTTAAGATCTAGTCCCTTAGATCTCCTAACATTATAGTACCTTTTTATTCTTTCTTATACTAGTTTTACTGTTTTCTTAAGATGTATATAAAGATTTATTAAGTTCTCTATTCTTTATTTAGCTATACTACTTATTTTCTTTACTTATTATAGTAATAATAATATTCTTAGCTTATATCCGTAATTCGCCTCAAAAGGTAATATACCTATCCCTTCCTATAGTATTATATTGTATATAAACTATATAACTAGTAGTAATAATACCCAATTATTTTATATATAATTAATATAATGCCTTAGATACTGCTCTAATATTTAGTTTAGTTTTTCTATTTAACTATCTATCTATAGGTAATATACTATTAACGTTACTACTTAAACCCCTTATTTGGCTAAGAATACCTTCTAAAATGCTACTATCTTAGATCTCTATCTAATATAATTTTTATTAGTACTCCGTGTCTTATAAATACTTCTTTAATATAGATTTTAGCTATATTCTCCGCTAAGATTTCTTCTATGTATGCTATAAAGTAGCCCTACTTAGTTAACTTGTCTACTATTACTAGAATTATATTATAATTTTATCTAGTAATAGGGTCCTTTAATTTTAGTAACTTTATAATAAAGTCCTATAATATAACCTCCTATAGCCTTTCTAGTATTTTAATAGATTATAGCCCTCTATATAGCTTATACCTTATTAGTTTATTTCTTTAGTAATCTAGATATTCTTTTATAACTTATTTTACTAGTCCCTAAATTCCTTAAATAATATGTTCTTCTTAAAGTCTTAATACTAAGCCTATAGCTCCGTTGTATTCTTAAGTTATTTCCTTATAATTTTTTTTATAATTTCTTCTATAATTTCTTTTGGTACATACATAGCCTTTTAGTGCTTATACTATTCTAAGTCTAGATCCTTATTCTATACTTCTTAGATCTTCTTTACCTATATACTCTCTAGTATCTTATAGGTCTAACTTCCTTCTCTCATTACTATAATCTTGAGATAATTATACCTAATTAACCCGTCTTTATCCTTATGTAATATTACGCCTAATAGTTTTTTTTTATTATTTTGCAATTCTACCTTTTTCCTAAGTGCGTCTACTCTTATATTTTTAGTACCCTTAGTATACTAAATTTTAAAGTAATATTTTATAAGTATTTCTACCTATCTAACCTATCTTTAGTTAAGTTCCTTTGTTATTATAAACCCTATTAGGTTCTTATAGTCCGTTTTAACTGTAAATAGTTTCTCTATACCTTATAAGAATGCTCTCTATTTTTTAAGTACTATAATTATACCTAACAACTCCTTATTATAAATATCATAGTTTAGTTCTGGTAGTATTATCTTTTAACTATAGTATGCTACTAGATACTATGCATCCTAATACTTTTATAGCAAATATGCTTCTAGTATAAAGTCTAATACATTTATTTCTATAACTATATCTAGCTTTAGTTAGTAGATCTTAAGGATTGGGTCCTAGGCAAATAACTTTTTAAGTTTCTTAAATAACCTCTTTTGCTTACTTCCCTATATTTATGGTTCTTCTTTTTTTATAAGCCTTATAAATAGTTTAATGTTCTTTAACCACTGTATAATAAACCTCCCATAGTAGTTGTAAAACCCTAAAAACAATCTTAACTGTGTAATATTCTCTAGTTCTTGCCAACTTACTATAGCTTTAACTTTCTTTAGATCTATACTAATCTTATCTAGTTTAATAACAATCTAATAAAATTAGTCTTTCTAGTAAAGAACTTATATTTCTTAATTGCTACTAGTATCTTTTCTTCCTATAGTCTTTTTAAGACCTATTTAATGTGTTCTCTATACTCCCCCTTACTTATTAAGTAGATAATAATAATATTAAGGTATGCTATAATAAACTTATTAAAGTGTTCTCCTAATACACTGTTAATTCGCTTCTAAAATGTTACTAGTATATTTATAAGTCCGAACTGTATAACTAATAGCTTATATAGTCCTTTCTTTAATCTAAAGGCTGCCTTCTATTTATTGCCTTCCTTAATCCTAATCTAATAGCACGCCTATTTTAGATCTATTTTTATAAAGATTCACGCATTACTAATCCTATCTTAGATTTCGCTAATTAAGGGTAAAGAATATTAATCCTTCCATATAATGCTATTTAACTATTTATAGTTAATACACATCCAAAGTTTTCCGTTTTTCTTTAGGATAAACAATACTGGATATCCTACTAATAACTGCGATAGTCTAATATATCCCTTTTATAAGTTTTCCTAAATAAACTCCTTAAGTGCTACTAACTTGGTTTTAGTAAGCTTATAAATTAGAAAGAACTTTAGACTTATTTCTAGTTCTAATTCTATTTTATAGTTCCATACTATATACTCTAATAGCTGTTTACTTTCTAGGCTCTATAGCCTTTTACCGTACTTATAGTATCTCTTTAATATATAACTTAAGCCTTGCTTAGTCTCTTTATATATTATTCCAACCTAGTAATATATCAACTTAGTCTATTATCGCATCCTATATTATTAAGTTTCCCTAATATCTACCTAACCTATAACCTAATTAATTTATGGATTGTATTTCTATAACTAAGGCATTCTTAATATTGCCTTATTCTTTCCTAATAGTAGGATATTAAAAGATATCTTAATTCGCCTTCCTTTAATAGTTATCTAAATAGGTCTTATTTTAAGATTAATAATGCCTCCTCTATAGGCTATTGGATCTCCTAAAATTGTTATTAATAGGTATAGGTGTTTTTTTTATTTATATAGTAACCCTATCCTTCTAACTGCTATTAGTAATATATAGTTCCTTATTACTCTACTATTTACTAACGCTTTAAACTTTTAATCTTACCAACTAACTTATAAATTTAGGTATTGTCCTATAATTCCCTTAAGGGTCTAAGGCTCTATTACTAGCTCCCTCTAGTCCTATAGGCCTCCGCTTTTTCTAACTATTAATTATCTAATTTTAACTATACTTAGTCCGCTTTCGGCCAATACTTAGTTTATTTCTTTTCTTTAATATACTATAGATATGTATTCTCTAGGCACTTTTACTACTATTATCTATCTAGGCATTCTTCTATAAGGAATCTTTCTAGTTAAAGTATTAAGTTGCCTAACTTCTAAACTTCTACTAGGTGCTATTTATGTATATACTTTATATCCCTATATCGCCTTTTATCTATTATCCAATATATCCTTATTAGATACTTATAATATTTATCTTTAGATGTCCTATGTATATTATATATATTATCTATATATATAATCCATACTAATATATAATACGCTAGGTGTTTTAGGCTAACCTATAGCTTATCTTTATCCTTAAGTTTAAACCTCTCCTATATTAATCTAATTATTACTCTATTGTTTACTAGTACCAATATCTATATTATCTTTTTTTAGTCTATAGCCTATTCTTCTAGGTTTTTTAACGTTATAACTAACGCTTCTTTAATATAGCTTATCTGCTTCTTAGATAGTACTTAATCTAGTATAACCTTTGTGTCTAACTATATACAGAAATCTTCCTACTTATTATTTCCTTATTAATTATACCACTTATAGTATAGCTCTGTAAGTATATACAATCTGTTTATAAGGAAGTATCTCTTTATTACTGCGTCGTGGTAACCTTTAGTATATTATTCCGCGAATTTAGTTAGAATCCTTAGATCCTTTTCTTATTCTAGTTTGTCTAACCATTTAGCTCTTAATGTTCCTACCCTTGGCCTATTTATAACTTTTTATATAGGTACTCTGTCCCTTATACGTCCTTATACGCTAGATCTCTGGTCTAGTTTCTATTCTTACTATACAATAATTTATCGCCTAAACTTATCTATACTTTCTTGTCTTTTGCGTCCTATAGCTAGATTCTTAAAGTTCTCTTGCTTTTTAATTATTGTGTTAACTTTTTAACCTTTAGGCTAAATACTGCATTTACCTAGAATTACTATAGACCTTATTCGTTCTTTAAATTCTTAGCTCCCTAGGAATCTTCATCCTATACTTATTTATTTATCTATAAATTAAGCTACTACCCTTTTTTATTAGTTATTGTCTGTTATAGGTTCCTAGGTATATCTTATCTTATCTTAAGAATTTTAAGCCTTTAGCCTTTTACCTTTATTAAGTGGTAAGTTAGCACTAACAGTTATCTGCTTGCTTAATTATTTTTAGATATTACTCCTTCTATCTTATAAAGCGATAGATGCCGTATCTAATAGTATTATAATACCTGTTACTAAACCTTGCTTAGTAGTGGTCTTAGTCTCTACTTCTATTACGTCCTTAAAGTTTAAGTACTTCTAGTTAGCCCCTTTTTCTTCCTTATCGCTATTAATTAATAAGTACTCTAACTATATTGCTATTATTACTAATTATTATCCGTATATTATTATAATATTCTAATTTAGCTTATAGAGTTAATCCTGTTTTTTATTTAACTCTATAGTTTCCTTAAGTCCTCTTAACTCTAGCTCTTATAGCTAATAGCTCGCGCTATACTTAGCGTCCTTATAAATTTAATATATGTTATTATAACAAAACATAAAGTGTTTAATTAAATACTCTTTAGTCCCGCGCAATATACTTATATCCATATTATTATACTCTAATAATCTAGTGCCTTTTACTATATAGTTACTATAATGTCACGGAACGCCGCCGCAGGAGCCTCCATGGGAGACTCCCTAGCGGAACCCCATGCCCTCGCGTACGCTTCGCGTACAGCTTACGTCAGCCACGCGTAGTATATCACCTTCCTACGCCCTTGATCCTTACGATCGATCGCGCAACGTCTTATAGACTCCTCAAATACATACGCTCTGTAGCCATTGCCTACGTCCCGTGACATTATATTGCGCCCTTTTTTTTACCACCAACACCTAGCCTATGACCAATTCTACGTCTCTACGATACTGCAGTCGCTGCCAGAAGCAGCGTGTCTATAAGCAACCTCCGCACCATAATAGTAAGACGATATTCCTTACTAGCCACTATGTCAAGCCTAAAGAGCAACCTAATACCTTAACCTAACCTACGACGCCAATTAATCCCAGGAGAATTTAATTCATTAACCCTAGCCTTAACCCCTAAGGGCAAGCCTAGCGGCTTAAAAAAGTTATAACTATGAGTACCCCTAAGCACCTAGCACCACCTTAAAGACGATAAAAGTCAACCAGCCTAGCAGGATGGGTACACCCCTATTGGTACAGGTGGCCACAGCAACGACCTTAATAAGATAGACACCGGCGACGTCTTATCCTTTATTAATTACACAGCCACGGAAAAGTAACCAGAAGGGCAGCTACCTATTAAGATTAAAATATGAGACGCTAAGATGTTTGTATAAATAGTAGCACAAGAACTTAATAAATACTACCGCCTTCTATAGAACTACCACCTAAAGCTTACGCAAGCTAAACTGCGTGCTGCCTAAGATTATAATATTATCCAAGACTTATAAGCTAGTGAGGCACTTACTAATAACACACGCTAAGAGACTAAAGATAACCTCCATATATCTAAGCGCGACGTTCAACGATTAAAGAAAGCTAAGATTATACTTATTACCCAGGTTACTAAGAAGGAGGGCATAATTAAATACCTACAGTCTTAGCTTAATAAGTACATCTGTAATAATACTAAGCACCTCCCTACTACGCACTACACTACCTAAGTCCCTATGCCTCCGGCAACCTTACCCACCCAATACTTGGCCAAAAGTTAGCGTTAAGCAGCTTTACCTAATAGGGACAACCCCTATAACAGTAACTGAACTTAAGCCATAATTGCGGGGTCTAATATACAATACTTTAATCCCCTAGTCTTCTAGGGAGACCGTAAGGAATACAGCTACTAGAAGATATAAATCCGTAAAAAACTAACCTAGAGCGCCTACCTTTTTCCTAGGGAGGATACCAAGATTGGTTACATTATTGGGCGTATAAAGGGTACCCCATTTAATAGACTCTTTGCCTAATAGGAGACCAATAGCCCCTAGAAGTGGCAGTCCCACTATAAGGTCCTCAATGATCTTAACCTAATATATCGCGACTATGACCTAGTAGCCACTAGTTAAGCTAAACTACGCGCCCTAAAGATAAGTCCTACTAAGTTATTTAATAAGTTCTATATTAAGTTCCAGGAATACACTAGAGTTCTCTCCTAAGATAACGCTAAAGACTAGGAAGACCTCCTTAAAAAGGTCACCTATCGTCTTAGTTATGCTGCCGCTAGTCACAATTACAATAACGTTTACAGTATAGTGGCAGCCCTACGGAAGATTAAACGACGGCTAAATTAGATCTCCACTGCTAACCCTCGCCTAAAGGCTCCTATATAAAAGCCCTTTAGACCAACTATACCTATATACACTAGGTTACTAACGCCTATTACTAATACTATTACCAGAGCTAATATCAACCTCTCTATTCTAACCTTCCCACGTAAACTTCTAGATGGAGAGCGTAAGCTACTTTAGAAGCTAGGGCGCTGCTATAGATGCCGTTAAGAAGGCTATTATTGCGAAAACCTAAACTGCCTAATAGCTAGGTTCGGTAATCGCCGCCTAACACCTAACTTTATACCTTAAACACCGAATACCTCGCTACGCACCGTTACCGTATAAGATAAAGAAGCAGCAGCAGTGGAAGTAGCGGGAAATGCTTAGTCCTAGCCCTAAGTCGCGAGCTAGGACACCCTAATAATGGAGGGATCTACATATCAGCCTACTTAATAGATAACTCAGTAAGAATAAATGGATGGAAATAGATAGTTTTACCTATAATAGGAACAACTGCTAAAAAATAATATAAAGACCGTTCTATAATTAACTGCGGAGCTACTAATAAATTTATAGATACCTAATTTGTGCGTAAATATAACCTACTAACCTTACCCCTTACTAAAGCCCGCGCCCTACAACTCGCTGACGGTAGTTGTACTGCATAAAAGATTACTTATATGGCATAACTCTACCTAGATATAAACGGACACTAAGAAGAGCTCTAGGCCTATATTACACCACTTGCCAATTACCCTATTATCCTTAGAATGAACTGGCTCAAGCAGCATAACCCCATTATTAACTAGAAGAAAAGAGAAGTGACCTTTAACTCCAACTACTGCAGAGAGACCTGCCTAGGGCATAGCCTAGCCGCCTTTACCTACTCCCTAGAATATCAACCTAAAGAACCTCTAATTACACCACCCACAACTAACTGTTACTATGTTAGTGCCGCAGCCTTCTATTATATAGCACGAAGGAAGAGCTAGGTTATTACAGCAGCCTCCCGCTTACGGCTATACGAACTCAATAAAGAACAGGATTACGTCCTCTATAGTAATAGGATAGATCTAGTGGACCTCCTAGAGGACAACACGCCTATAGAACTCAATAAACTCTCAACCTCGGACTTTAAGAAGTTTATAAAGCTTAAAAAGGGACTTACCAACAAGGAACTCTGCAAGCTCCTCCCTAAGAGGTACCACGACTTTATCGACATATGCTTATAAAAGGGCGCAGATATACTTCCCCTATATCAACCTAATAACTATGCCATTAATATTAAACAAGGAAAAATGCTACCTTATAAGAGACCCTACCTAATGTTAAAAGACGAACTTCTAGTTATAAAAAAGTATATCAACAAGCACCTTAATAAAGGGTTTATTCATCCCAGTATATTACCAGCAGCCGCCCCTATCCTTCTTGCTAAGAAGCCTGGAGGAGGTATCCGATTCTATATTAACTATAGAGGACTTAATGCTATTACGATTAAGAACTAATACCCAGTACTGCTTATACGTAAGACCTTTAAGCGGCTTAGTTAAGCCAAAATCTATACCAAGCTCGATATTATCGCCGCCTTCAACTATCTCCAAATATAGGAAGGCGATAAATAGAAAACCGCATTTATATCACGCTTTGGCCAATTTAAATATACTATTATACCCTTCGGCGTATGTAACAGCCCAGGCACCTTCTAAAGCTACATTAATAACGCCTTATAGGACTACCTTAACGTCTTCTACTCGGCGTACCTAGACGACATACTTATTTATAGTAATAACCCTTTTAAGCATACCAAGCACGTTTAAAAGGTCCTATAGCGCCTTAGGGAAGCAGGACTCTATATTAATTTAAAGAAGTACGAATTCTTAGTTACAGAAGTAAAATACCTTAAACTAATTGTTACTATTAAGGGTGTCTATATAGACCCTAAGAAGGTACGCATAATTACTAAATAGCAAGCCCCTAACTGTATTAAGGACGTATAAGCCTTTCTTAGTTTCGCCAACTTCTATTAGAAATTTATATACAACTTCTTAAGCGTAGTAGCACCACTTACAGCAATAATGCGAACGAAGGGCCTTTCTATAAAAGGAAGAAAAATGTACCTACGCTTTACCTAGACGCCTAACTGCGAGAAGGCGTTTTAAGACCTTAAAAATGCCTTTACTAAAGCACCTATCCTAGCTTACTTTATACTAGGATGACAACTCTATCTTAAAACCAACTCCTTAGACTATGTTAACGCAGGCGTTCTCTCCTAGATAGGTAATAACGGTCTCCTCTACCTAGTTACATTCTACTCGTCTAAGCTTACACCATAAGAGTATAACTATAAGATCTATAATAAAGAACTCCTTGCGATTGTATAAGCGTTTAAAGAATTCCAACCAGAACTCTCCTTAGCAGAACCCAATTAGTTAACTAAAGTCCTTACGGATTATTGTAACCTTGAATACTTTATAACTATAAAGCAGCTAAACCGATGCCAAGTATATTAGAACGAGTTCCTCTCTAGTTTTAACTTTAAAATTATATATAGGCTGGGAGTATAAGGCATAAAACCTAATAGCCTAACACGCTGCTTATAAGATCTTTCTTAGTTAAAGGACGACCCCTATAATTAGTTCTAATAGTAAATAATCCTAAAAGTAAGAAACCTAGCCCCTAGTATACTACCTATAACAGAACCATCCGCACCTTAGCTTTACGCTATAGACTTAGAGCCGCCCCCTAAAATTAATAAGCTTATTACTACTGCATATAACATCTCTATTGACCCGTTATTACACCAACTTATTACCGCGAAAACTGCTAGCGCCCACAAGCCACCTACTAGCCTCCGAAACTTAGGCTAAATTAATATAGTAGCCTTAGAAGTAAAGGAGAACAGACTCTACTATAGAGGCCGTCTATTCGTCCCCAATTTAGAAGACCTACAACGGCAACTAATCCAGATGGCCCACGACCTCCGGTTAAGCGGTTACCTAGGTAGAGGAGGAACTTACAAACTTCTTAGCCGATACTACTTCTAGCCTAAGATAATAGACTTAGTTAAACGCTTTATAAGCGCCTGCTACGGCTATAAGCGCGCTAAGGCCTTTTATACTAAGTACTAAGGACTATTATACCCGCTACCAATCCCTATATGGCGGTGGGCAGATATAGCTATAGACTTTATTACTAACCTACCACCCTATAAACGGCACGGTTGTACCTATAAGAACATCCTAATAATAATATGCCGACTTATAAAGGAACGTCACTACATCTTAACTAAAGGCATAGCCGTTAACAACGTCACAGACGCTTTTCTTCGCGAAGTTTACCGACTATATAGGATACCTAACTCTATTACGTCTAACTAGGGCACGCAATTTAACTCTAACCTATAGAGACGGATCTGTTAACATCTTAGTATCTCCGTTAAGATGTCTACATCCTTCCACTATAAGACTGCGGGATAGCCAGAAAACGCCAACGCTAGTATAAAGGCGTACTTACAACAGGTCGTTGCCTACAGCTAGGACGACTAGGTAGATCACCTCCTACTAGGCGAGTTTGCAGCTAATAACCACGTCTTAGCCACTATAGGACTTACTCCATTCTTTGCGAATAAGGGTTATCACCCCTAATCTAGCATAGAGCCACCAGAACCTATTAATAAGAAACTGCCATATAGAAAACGCCTTAAGATGCTACTTACCGACCAGTATATAGACCGCATAAAAAATCTACTTAACTACTACAGGGGAGAAATGGCCTGGGCTTAAGTAAAGCAGGCCTACTTCGCCAACCGTTATAGAACGCCACCACCGGAGATGCGTATTGGCGACTAGGTATGGCTAGATGCACGTAATATCTCTATATAGAGGCCTATAAAGTTACTTAATTATAAGAACCTCGGCCCCTATTAGATTAAACAAGTTATTAATAGGGGAGCCGTATATAAGCTAGAGCTCCCGCCGGCCCTAGCCACCCGCGGGATATAGCCTATATTTTACCTATAGCTACTATACCTTTACTAGCCTAACCCCTTACCGGGATAGACATAGCCTAAACCCCCACTAGTACTAATCTAAGACAAGAACAAAGACGAGAACTACAAGGAGTGGACTATTAAACAAATTATTAACTCTAAATACTTTAGCAAAGGCAGAGGATGGCAGCTCTACTACAGAGCTATCTATACAGGATTTAATATAGATTAGCCAGAATGGCAACTATAGGAAGACTTTAAAAATGCAAAGGACCTAATCAGCAACTTTTACCACGCGAATCCACAGAAACCGGGCCTAAGCAGAGATTTCGTGCCTAATCCTCTATAGGAGCCCTTATAGAGTTCAATCGTTGTACACTGCCACATAAGGGCAAATTGCCGTTAGATTGCTGTAGATTGCTATTACATAACCAAAAAATCGTTAAGATGTCCAGGAACTTTAACCACCGGTTAAAGTTATCTAATTAATTGAATTCTTGGGTGCCAAGCCTTATTACATAATAACGCTGCGGACTGCAAAGATGTTAGTTTAGCTTACCGCCTTCTACTAAGCCAATAGCGATTTTCTATCCCAGGGATGGAAAATCCTAATTGGTCCATTTAATAATTAGAGCTGGCAGAACTCCATACTACTAACCCCTTTAGCATTATTTCTTTTCCTTCTCTATGCCTTAAGTGTTTCTTCTATATATACATAGTAACTATAGCGTCGCCAGAGCTCCGCCTCTATAAGAGGGGGGGTAGTGTCACGGAACGCCGCCGCAGGAGCCTCTATGGGAGACTCCCTAGCGGAACCCCGTGCCCTTACGTACGCTTCGCGTACAGCTTACGTCAGCTACGCGTAGTATATCACCTTCCTACGCCCTCGATCCTTACAATCGATCGCGTAACGTCTTGTAGACTCCTTAAATATATACGCTCTATAGCCATTGCCTACGTCCCATGATATATAACTACCTCTATAGTCTCTAGTAAAATAACCCTATTTTCTATAATTTATATAAGCTCCCTTTTTAAACTATTTTTTTATTATAGAGTCCGCATAAACGTCTTTTACTACTAAGATCCCTAGTTTAGCCTCTACTCCTTAGTCCTATAATCACTTAATCCTTAACCTCTAGGTTTCTATAGTTTCTTATTCTATCTTTTAGATTCTTTAGTACCACTTAGGTCCATTAGCTTTAGCCCGCTATTTTATAGTTTCTAACTCTATATTTATTAATGCGTGCTTTACGCCTTATATAACTATAGAACTCTATTTTACCCTTTCTTAGCTTATTCCCTTTAATAGATTCTATTATTAATCTTTATTAACTAGTTAATTAATTCTTATATAGTAGTTATATCTTTTATAAGAATTATCGCATTCTAGACTTTAGCCTTAAGCCCTTATTTATACTATACTATAAGCGCCTAATTATTCCATTTAACTTATATTGTAAGCGTTTAAAACTGCGTTATATATTTAATTATTAAAGTGCGCTATACTAGATTTTGGAGTTTTTTTTTTCGCTATAGTTATTGCCTTAGGGTCTCTAAATATTTATATTAACTATTCCGTAAATCTATTCCAACTTAAGAATATATACCATACTTCCGGGTTAGTAGTTAATATACCACTTACCTATATTTCTATAAGGTAAGGTTTAAACCACTTAAGTACTCTTCTTAATAGGAATGGCCCTGTATACGCTACTTAATTTATAACTATTACTAGTTTCGCTCCTTCTTATATTACCTTAAAGTGCATTTATATAAGGAATCCTTTAAGCTTTAACCTCTTACCTAAGAATCGCTTAATTAAGGGTAACTTAACTTTTACTGCGCTAATGCTATTAATTCTGTCTTTAAGTGCCTTGTTATTATTCTGCAGTCTATTAACCATTTCTTATAACCATTTAACCGTAACTAGTTACGAATCAGTGTCCCCTATACTAGTGTCCCCACTAATACCTAAAGTAGTTACTGCTGTTAATGGCGTTATAATTAGTGCTTTTAGTAGTATATTATTTAACTTTGTTAATACTATAACCCTAGTAGTAAATATATAATAAAGCCTCATAGGAAATACTACGGGAGACTTGCTAATAGGCTAAGTATATAAATAAATAGGAAGTTAATAATATAATAATAAATAACTGGTAGAGTGGTTACCTAATAGATTAACTTTAATTATATTTTAAGATTTACTATAAGGAAAGAAACTATCTAGGTAGGGACTATAGTCCTTTAAATATATATCCATACTCCTAAGAAAGTTATTACTCTATCTACTCTGTCCGCTCTATTTACTTTATTATAGATTATATTATATAACCTTGGTTACTATTCCTTATTATATAGTTCTATAGGTTTTATTTTAGACCGTACTCTTATTAACTAACTAGCTTCTTTTAACTTTTTTTAAGTAGTTGTAATATTGTACTTAAAGCGTCCGTAATAATAGGAGTTACCTTCTTTTAAGGATCCTACTATTATTAGCTGCTTTTTAATAGCTATTCCGATTTTATTTAGAAATAGAAAAAGCACCTCTTTTTCTTTTTTTATATAAAATAGTTTCTTTAAAAAGAGAGAAGATCCTAGTTACCTTTATATTTCCTTTCTCTTTCCTTTATATAGGTTATAGTTTAGTAGTAGGTACTTTAGGGTTTATATAGCACTATATTCCCTAAAGTATCTACCTTTTTTATCCTCCCCTAATATTTTAAAGAATGATTTAAAATAGGCTTTTTCTAGTATTAGCTAGAAGAATACTAACTGTAACGGAACCTTGTAGTAGTAACTACGGTAGGTCCTGTCAATAGGCTGGGTGTGTAGGTAAATAACAAGTTAACAACGTAATAACAACTAGTGGAGTGGTTGCCTAACAGATTAACTCTAATTATATTCTGAGATTTACTACAAAGAGAGAACTATCTGGGTAGGGACTGTGGTCCTTTAAATACACAACCGTACTCCTAAGAAATCCCTTCGCTCTATCTGCTTTGTCTACTCTATCTACTCTATTATAGATCTCACAGATTATATAGATTATATAGATTACCCTACATAACCTCAGCTACTATTCCTCGTTATATGGTTCTACCGGTTCTATCTTAGACCGTGCCTATATTAACCAACTAGCTTCTTCCAACTCTTCTCTAAGTAATTATAATATTGTACTTAAGCTGTCCATAACACTATCTCCCTCTTCTTTATCTTCGTCCTTAAAGATTCCTAACATCTCCAGGTCGTCCACTAGAGGTATAATGTCCGTTTAATTAATCTAGTTAACATCCTTACTTATTATACCTAAAGCTTCTTCTTCTTCTTTAACTCTTTGTTATACGCGTACAGTCTCTTCCATACTATTGCTGAGTAAGATTATGCCGTCTCCGTGTTCTCGCTGTTTAAAAGAGGGGTTAGTTTGTGTTGTGCTAGTAAGCCCTTCCTTACAGCAACCCTCTTTATGCTTAGAGTGCACTAAAGCAAACGTTTAATCGTCTTACAACGTTCGCTCCGTCTCTAACGCTAAGTATGCACGTTCTATGACTTATAACAGTTTTTGAGTTCCCTAAGTAACTTATTATAGGGTTTTGTGTTTAATCTGCCGCTGCGAAGCTTAACGACAAGCTATTGGTTGCTTTAGCAGAACTTTACCGTTTCTATAACGCGGAGCAAGAGGCTGCTGACGCTCAGTAACATGCTCTTAACTCCCGTCTAGCTACTTCTGCTCGGTTAACCCGTCTTAAGAAAGTTCGTAAGAAGGTCCGTTCTAAGGAGTGGAAGCTTATAGAATAGGGTCTTGCTAAGCTAGGTAACGAGCGAGTAGTGTCTCCAGGAAAGGAAACAACTTTAAGTAATATGGTGGTTGCTCCTCCTAAGTACCCCTTAGTAGACTTATCCTTTGGCAATCCTTTTTTAATACTCCCTAACCTACTTTCTTTTAATACTCCCGTACCTTTCCTATAGCGTTCTCTAGATTGCTTAGTAATTCCTAGGTAGTCTCTATATAGCCTATCTACTTTACTTTATACTATATTTTATCATCTACGTCCTTATAACCAATGATCTTCAAAACTTGCCATTTATCTTTCTCTTGTCCTCTATACGTGTCTGCCTTATAGACTAGTAGCTTAACATTCCCGTATGCTAGCTCTAGCATTGCGATATGCTGTATAGGGTAAAATTTTATTTTAGCTGGTAGGTTTAGTTTATATATAACCAATAAAATTCTTTACTTAATTTTAAAAGGCCCTAGTCTAACATGGTCCAACTTCTTACTTAGTCGTTGACTCTTGAAATTTTTGTATAGTAGCTATACTTTATCTCCCTCCTTAAGATCTAGTCCCTTAGATCTCTTAGCATTATAGTACTTTTTTATTTATTCCTGTACTAGTTTAGCTGTTTCTTTAAGGTCTGCATAAAGATTTATTAAAGTCTCCATTCTTTGCTTAGCTGTGCTACTTATCTTCTTTACTTAACGTGGCGATAATAATGTTTTTAGCTTATACCTATAATTTGCCTTAAATAATAACGTTCCCATGCCTTCCTATGGTGTTGCATTATACGCAAACTATATAACTAATAACAACAATACCTAATTATTCTGTGCATAGTTGATATAATGCTTTAGATACTATTCTAGTGTCTAGTTTAGTCTTTCTATTTAACCGTCTATTTGCGGATAATATACTATTAACATTACTACGCGAACCCCTTATTCTACTAAGAATACTTCCTAAAATGCTGCTATAAATCTTGGATCTCTGATATAATCTTGCCTGGCGCCCTATGTCTTGCGAACACTTCCTTAATGTAGATTCTAGCAACATTTTCTACTAATATTTCTTCTATGTATGCTATAAAGTATCCCCACTTTATAAGCTTATCTACTATTACTAAGATTATGTTATAATCTTGTCCTATAATAGGATCTTTTAACTTTAGTAACTTAATAATAAAGTCCTATAATATAACCTCCCACGGTCTTCCTGGTGTTTTAACAGGTTATAGCCCTCTGTATGGCTTATACCTCGCTAATTTATTTCTTTAGCAATCTGGACATTCTCTTATAACTTATCTTGCTAGTCCCTAGATTCCTTAAATAATATATTCCTCTTAAAGTCTTAATACTAAGCCTGTAGCTTTGTTGTATCCTTAAGTTAGTCCCTTATAGAATAACTTAATAAACTCTTTTGCAATAGACCTTGGAATATAAGTTGCTTCTCTATTTTTATACTGTTCCATGTCTGGATCCTTACTCTATGCCTCTTAGATCTTCTATGTCCAATTACTCTCCGGTAACTTATAGATCTAACCTTCTATTATTGCTATAATTTTTAGGTAATTATACCTAACCAATCCATCTTAATCCTTTTGCAGTAAAGCCCCTAACGGCTTCTTATTATTCTATAGTTTAGCCCTTTAGCTTAGAGCATCTGCTTATGCATTATCTATACCTTTAGTATGCTAAATCTCGAAATGGTATTCTATAAGCATTTCCGCCCATCTAACCTATCTTTGGTTAAGTTCCTTTATTATTAGGAATCCTGTTAGGTTCTTATAGTCCGTTTTAACTATAAATAGTTTTTCTATGCCTTGCAAGAATGCTTTTTATTTTCTTAATACTGTAACTATACCTAACAACTCCTTATTATAAATATTATGGTTTAGTTTTAGTGGTGTTATCTTCTAACTATAGTACGCTACTAGGTGCTATATGTCCTAATGCTTTTATAGCAAATATGCTCCTAGTGTAAAGTCTAATGCGTCTGTTTTAACAATTGTTTTTAACCTTGGTTGGTAGACTTAAGGACTAGTTCCTAGGTAAATAACTTTTTTAGTTCCCTAAATAGCTTCCTCTGCTTATTACCCCATATCTATAGTTCCTCTTTCTTTATCAACTAAGTAAATGGCTTAATGTTTTTTAACTACTGCGTAATAAACCTCCTATAGTAGTTGCAAAACCCTAGGAACGATTTTAACTATATAACGTTCTCTAGTTCCTACCAACTTACTATAGCTTCTATTTTCTTTAGGTCTATGCTAATTTTTCCTAGTTTAATAATGAATCCTACAAAATTGGTCTTTTTTATAAAGAACTCGCATTTCTTAATTGCTACTAGCATTTATTCTTCTTATAGTCTCCTTAAAACCTATTTAACGTATTCTCTATATTCTTCCTTACTTACTAAGTAGATAATAATGTTATTAAGGTATACTATAATAAACTTATTAAGGTATTCTCCTAATACGTTATTAATTCGTTTTTGGAATATTGCTAGTGCGTTTATAAGCCCAAATTGTATAACTAATGGTTTATATAGTCCTTCTTTTAACCTAAAAGCTGCCTTCTATTTATCGCCTTCGTTAATTCTAATCTAATAGTACGCCCATCTTAGATCTATTTTTATAAAGATTTACGCGTTGCCTATCCTATCTTGGATTTTGCTAATTAAGGGTAAAGGATACCTATCCTTCCTAGTAATGCTATTTAACTGTCTATAGTTAATACACATCCTAAGTTTTCCGTTTTTCTTTAGGATAAATAGTACTGGATATCCTGCCGATAACTGTAATAGTCTAATATATCCCTTTTATAAGTTCTCCTAGACAAACTCCTTAAGCGCCACTAATTTAGTTTCAGTTAGCTTGTAAATTAAAAAGAACTTTAGACTAGTTCCTAGTTCTAATTCTATCTTATAGTCCTATGCTGTATATTCTAACAGTTTTTTACTTTCTGGTGACTATAACCTTTTTTTATACTTATGGTATCTTTTTAGTATATAACTTAAGCCTTACTTAGTCTCTTTGTAGGTTGCTCTAACTTAGTACTATACTAACTTAGTTTGCTATTACATCTTATATTATTAAGTATCTCTAATATTAGCCTAACCTGTAACCCAATCAATCTTTAGATTGTATTTCTGTAACTAAGGCATTCCTAGTATCGCCTCATCCTGTCCTAGCGGTAGGATATTAAAAGATATTCTAACTTATTTCCCTTTAATAGTTAGTTAAATAGGTCCTGTTTTAAGATTAATAACGCCTCCTCTATAGGCTATCTAATTTCCTAAAATTGTTGTAAGTGGATATAGGTATTCTTTTTGTCTATATGGTAACCCTATCCTTTCCACTACTGCTAGTAATACGTGGTTCCTTATTGCTCTACTATCTATTAACGCTTCAAACTGTTAATTTTGCCACTAAACTTATAGATTTAGGTGTTGTCCTTAAATTCCTTTAAGGGTCTAAGACTCTACTACTAGTTCCCTCTGGTCCTATAGGCCTCCCCTTTTCCCAACTATTAGCTATTAGATCCTACTTATACTTAGTCTACCTTTAGCCAATACTTAGTTTGCTTCTTTTCCTCTATATGCTATAGATAAGTGTTCTCTAGGCACTCCCACTACTATTATCCATCTAAGCACTCTTCTATAAGGAATCTTCCTAGTTAAAGTATTAAGTCTCCCTAACTCTATACTTCTACTAGGTGCTATTTATATATATGCTTAGCATTTCTAAACCTCTTTTCTTCTGGTGCCTAATATATCCTTACTAGGTACTTCTGGTTCTTGTCTTTTAGTGTTCTATGCATATTACATATATTATCCATACAAGCTATCCACAATAGTGTATAATACGCTAGGTAACTTAGGTTAACTCTTAATTTATCTTTGCTCTTAAGTTTAAACCTATACCTAGTTAACCTAACCACTAGTAACTCTGCTGCGGGTACTAAGACTTGCCGCTTACTTCTCTAGTCCCTAGATCCCTCTTCTAGGTTCCTTAACGTTATAATTAACGCTCCTTTAATATAACTTATGCGTTTCTCTGTAATAGGTTAGTCTTAGACAACTTTTTTGTTCAGCCATATATAGAAATCTTCCCATTTATTATTATGTCGTTGCCTATACCACTTTCTATATAACTGGTTTAGTGTGTATAGTCTATCTATAAGAAAGTACCTTGTTATTGCTGCGTTATGACATCCTTTAGTATATCTTTCTTCGAACCTGGTTAGGATTCCTAGATCCTCTTCTTATTTTAGTTCATTTAACCACTTTACTTTTGGCGTCCCTGCGCTTGGCCTATTAGTGATTCTTTATATAGGTGCTCTGTCCCTTGTATAACCTGGCATACTAGATCTCTGGTTTAACTTTTACTCTTGCCATACAATGATTTGTTACCTAAACTCATCCATAGTTTCTTATTTTCCGTATCTTATAGCTAGATCTACAAAGTTGTCTTGCTTCTTGATCTTAGTATTAACTTTTTAATCTTTAGGCTAAACACTACATTCACCTAGGATTAACGTTCTTACTTATTCCCCAAACTTATAGTTCTTAAACTTGCGTCCTGTGCTTATATAACATGCTTTAAACTAAGCTACTACCCTTCCCTATTGGTTTTCGTTTATTGTAGGTTCCTAAGCCGTCCTTATCGCGTCTTGCGAGTCTAGAGCCTTCCTTATCTCTTCCCGAGAATCTTAGACCTATAGCCTTTCGCCTTTATTAAGTAGTAAGCTAGCACTAACAGTTGTCTGTCTACTTAATTCTTATTTAACATTACTCCTTCCATCTTATAAAGCAATAGAAATCGTATCCCACAGTGTTATAATACCCATTACTAAACCTTATTCCGTAATGGTTGCAGTTTCTACTTCTATTTTAACTTCTCTAAGGTCTACTAGCTCCTAGTAAGCTGCTCTTATTACCTCTTCGTTAGTAAATGCTTTGCCTATATTAAACTTATTATCCTTAATGTCCAATCTACGAGCTGGTTCGTTGGTTCCTCTAAACTTAGATAACTTCGGCTTCTATAGCCAATAGCTTACACCATACTTAGCGTCTTTATAAACTTAGTATACGTTGTTATAACAAAATGTAAAACTGTTAATTGAACATTCTTTTATTCCTTACAGTATACCATTATCCCTCTGTACATGTATGTCTTCTACTGCTAGTCTAGTTCCCTTTACCGCGTGGTTACTCTAACCACCTCTACAGTCTCTAGCAAAATAACCTTGTTTTTCGCAATTTATATAAGCTCTATCTTTAAACCACGTTTCTTGCTATAGAGTCCGCCTAAATGTCTTCTGCTACTAAAATCCCTAGTTTAGCCTCTACTCCTTAGTCCTTTAATTACTTAATCCTTAACCTCTAGGTTTCCATAGTTTCTTATTCCACTTTTTAGACTCTTTGGTACCACTTAGGTCTATTAGCTCTGCGCCATACCACAGTTTTTAACTCTATGTCTGTTAATACGTACTTTGCGCCTTATACAACCATAGAACTCTATCCTAACCTTTCTTGGCCTGTTCCCTTTGGTAGATCCTATTATTAATCTTTATCGCTTAATCTATTAATCCTCTTAGGGTGTCCGCATCTTCTATCGGAATAATTACGTCCTGGACTTTAGCCTTAAGTCCCTATTTGTAATATGCCATAAGCGCCTTATTATTCCATTTAACCTATATAGCTAGCGTTTAAAACTGTGTTATGTACTTAATTGCTAAAGCGCGTTATGCTAGGTTTTAAAGCTTTTGTTTTATTGTGGTTGCTGCCTTAGGGTCTCCAAATATCTATGTTAACCATTCCGCGAACCCGTTCTAACTGGCAAATATATACCATACGTCTTGGTTAGTAATTATTATACCATTGGTCTATATCTCCGTAAGATACAGTTTAAACTACTTAAGTGCTCTTCCTATTAGGAACAACCCTGCGTACGCTACTTAATCCGTTAACGTTACTAGCTTTGCTCCCTCTTGCATAACCTTAAAGTATATTTGCGTAAGAAACCCTTTAAGCTTTAACTTCTCTCCTAAGAACCGTTTAATTGAAGGTAACTTAACCTTTACTGCTCTAATTCTATTAATGCGTTCTTTAAGTATCCTATTATTGTCTGACAAGCGATTAACCATTTCTTGTAACTAACCTCTCGTGACTATTTGCGAATTAGTATCTACCATACTGGTGTCTTCTCATAAGGTCGTTACCGCCAATAACGTCATAGCTGGTGCTTTGGGTGGCATGTTATTCAACTCTTGTTTAATACCATAACCTTAGTAGTGAATATATAACGGAATCTTATAGCAGTAACTACGGTAGGTCCTGTTAATGGGCTAGGTATGTAGGTAAACAACAAGTTAATAACGTAATAATAACTGGTGAAGTAGTTGCCTAATAGATTAACTCTAATTATATTCTAAGATTCACTACGAAGAGAGAACTATCTGGGTAGGGACTGTGGTCCTTTAAATACACAACCATACTCCTAAGAAATCCCTTCGCTCTGTCTGCTCTGTCTGCTCTATCTACTCTATTACAGATCTCACAGATTATATAGATCACACAGATTACCCTATGTGACCTCGGCTACCATTTCTCATCACATAGTTCCACCGGTTCTATCCTGGACCGTGCCTATATTAACTAACTAGCTTCTTCCAACTCTTCTCTAAGTAGTCGTAATATCGTACTTAAGCTGTCCGTAACACTAACTATAGTTTTTTAGGGTATTTATTCTTAAAAGCTTTAAAAAAAGGAATAGCTTCCTTTATAAGTCCTAGTATAGTATTTTCCTTTATTCTTATTCTACCGCTAATTATTTTCTACTATTTTAATATTATTTCTTTTACCGCTCTCCCTATAACGTATTCCACCACTAAGCGTATTACTTTAAAGAATACTAAAAAGCCTAAATTTTAATCTTAAATGTCTTAACCACTACTTAATAATATTTTCTAAAAATTTAAATATAAGCTTTTATATATATATTTTAGTGTATATTATAATATTAGAGTATATAACTTAATAGTTATTATAATATAGAGTTTAGGGGCTAAAAATAGAGATATTTCTAAATATCTCAACAACTACTAGACTATATACTTTTATATCATAATTTGCACTAAAATAGACATGTTAGAGCTTATATTTAATTTTTTAGAAAATATTATTAAGTAGTGGTTAAGATATTTAACATTAAAATTTAGGCTTTTTAGTGTTCTTTAAAGTAATACGCTTGGTAGTGTAATATACTCGGTAGTGGAACACGTTATAGGTTAAATAAGTATAAAAATATTAAATTTTTCTTTTAGAAAGGCCCCTTTTAGCTAGTTTATCTACTATTTTATTTTTATAGATTTCTAAGTAGGAACCTAATAGAAGTTAATAAAGATATTCTTACTAGCTAAATATAAATAACTTTACGTAATTTTAAAGACTAGTTCTTATCCTCCTATAAAAGAATTAAGCTATAATATTTTAATGGCTATCTGGCTATTTATAAAGATATAGACTTATTACCTTTCTAGTCTTTATTATTTTAGATATTCTAAGGCCCTATAAACTATTTAAAGCTCTATATTTATAATTCCTATGTAGGGTTTTTAATCCTAGTTTATTATATATTTAATCCTATTTCTTTTTCCCATTTTATATATAGTTACTATACTTATCCTACTATCTTTAAAGCTATTTATATAATATATATCTACTAGGTTCCACTCTAGGGATTTTTATAAATATACTACTAGTCTTAAATATTCTTATATAGCTTTTTCCTTACTACTCTTTAAATTAGAAAAGAATGTAAAAATATAATAACACCATGGTTTTTACCAATTTAAAAAAAATTATCTTTGGTTTCCAATTCTAAACTAGCTACTAAACCTTAAAGGTTAAAGATAGTAGCTATATTCTTAGCTATAAGAAATGCTTTATAGTAGAGTTTATAGGGCTAAAATTAGAGCTAGAACTAGCTACTAGTTCGTCTCTATCTTTATTAATCTCTTCTATATAAGTTTTCTTAATTGCGTTATTTTCCTTAAATTTTAGAATTTTTAATATATAGCTATTATAAAGCGTTTTAAATCTAAGTCTAGGAGAAGGGATTCTTTTACTTCTAGGCTATAGATATTATATATATAGTAAAAATAAAATAGGGGATATAGGCGAACCCTATAGTATCTCTATTTCTATTTCTTCTTATATTTACCTAATAAAGAAAAGCTATAGCTTTTTATTACTAAGAAAGGTAACTGCTTATTATATAAACGCTATAGGTAGTTCTAGTTCCTTATAAATAGATAGAGACTAGTTTATAAAGATATAGTTAAAGACCTCTTTTACGTATAAAAATAATATAGTAGCTATCTTTTATCTAGCTTTTTTCCTATTATTTTAAGATTAAATATTATTTAAAAGTAGTAGAACTACGTTAATTACGGACCGCTTTTTTCTTCCTCCTAGTAATAAGTTTTAAAGTAAGCTAGTAATACTTAGTGTATCTAACAGCTAGCTAGCTGCGAGCTTTAGCCTTTATAGCTAACTAACTACGTTAATTAGCTCGCTTACTATCCGCTAACTATTACGCTATTAGTTAGCTATCTTAATTAGGCAAGTAGTATAGCTAATACCCTATAATATACTTCTTAAAATAACTAAGTTTAGCTAAATATAACTATAAGATCTATAATAAGGAATTATTGACTATTATTAAATATTTTAAATAATGGTAACCTAAACTAGAAGGCGCTAGATCTAATTAAGGTTCTTAGCAACTATAAGAATCTATAGTACTTTATAACTATAAAATAGCTAAGTTATTATTAAGCTCGCTAGTTAGAATATCTATCTTATTTCTAATTTTTAATTATATACCGCCTAGGCGTTTAAGGTTAAAAACCTAATGCCTTAACCTAACGTTTATAAAATATACCAGTATAGGAAAAAGCGTGTACCTACTGTAATTAAACCCTACTTTGTCCCAAGCTATTTAACCCTCCTATTAAAGATGTTATAATATATATTCTTAAAATAACTAATTAATTAATTAAACAGATAATAGTTAATAAATACCCAAATAATAAGTTTATTTAAGAGATGCTTAAGCTAATCTAAGGTGGCATTAGACACTTTAAAAGAATTTCTTTAAGTAAATATAAAGCTTATAGAGACTGCTTATACTATAGGAACCGCCTAGTTATACCTAACTATAATAAACTTAAGCTTAAGCTCCTTAAATATATATATAACCTATTAGTAGCCGGTTACCTAGGCTAAGGAAAAACCCTAGAACTGCTTTAACAAGAATATTACTCCTAGAATCTTGTTGTTGGAGAAGACGTAGCCGGATTTGGAGGTTCCTACCCCCCGTTTTAGGAGGCTGTTTCTCCTCGCTTAGACCCATGTCTGTCACCGCTTTTACAACGTGCTAAGCGTGCCAAGGGCGGCAGGGTCTCCCTCACCCACTAAACCTAGAAGCGCGCGTGCATCCCTATAATACACCTCTCAAAGCTCCCCAAACGTCCCTTAGTGGCTATTTAAGAAGCTATGGACGTCCGCCGCCTACCTAATCTAGTTTCCACCTTCGTCCTTATCCTCCGCAAAAAGTACTACCCTTACCCAACAAAACCTCCCTTCTGTACTACGCTCCTTTAACCCTTTTCCCATAGTAGCTATGTATGCATTTTCCCCTGCTATTATGTCGTTTACTTTTAATACTCGATTTCTAGGTTTCTTCTTATAGGATTTTTTAGCCCTGTCCTACTCTTAAGAACGTCTATCTCCCATAGAGCCTTTTTCAGCGTTCCTATTAACAGCAGTCACTCTTAAGCTAGCTTCTACGTGTAGGCAACTGGCAGCTGCTAAAGCATTAAGATACTACGCGTTTAACCACCATACCCTCTTAAAGCAAGAAATGGTAAAATATAGATTTAGCCTCTAGCTTAGACCTTAAACTAGGCAAACCGTCTTATTCTAAGCCAGCTTCGGACTTAGATTTAAGCTCTAACTCTAGAGCTAGGGAAGACGCTAAGTCTAAGGGGGAATATTTGCGGCAGAGGATTGCGTATTATAAGGGCTAAGGAAGAGCGAAGTTAAAACAAAAGCCCTGGTCTACTTCTCTTGTTAAATATAAGTTCCGAAATTAAGAAAAGTTCGTTTATATTTAAACTAAGATTCACCTTATAATACTAACAATTTATATTTAGGTTCTGCCTAAAAGTTAAGTCTAACCTAACTAAGGCCCTTTGTTAGTGCGTGGCCAATACGTTTAAAACATACCTTAAATGGCGCGTAAAGAATTCTTGAATTAAGAAGGAAAGCGCGATTAAGGCGTACTAGAGACAAATTCTATACAAATTTATAGATATGGCAGGCCACAGTATAAACAATGGCGCAGAACTTAATATATAAGATATAGGGCAATCTTTAATTTTTTAAAAAAAAAACCTTAGCTAATTTGTTATAGTGGATTCCAACCTACTTAACGCCAATATACAAGTTAGATACGTTGGAGAAAGAAAAGCATGCAATATATATACAAGACTTATATACAATTATTAATACCCATTGGATAATAGACGCGAAGCCTCGCTATAGTCGTTTTTAAGTGTAAATGGGAGCAATCCTCCTCCTCTTTAGTGCTATGGTAATAAGACCCTAAGCTCTTGTTAAAAGTTTAAGCGTAAGAGGCTCCAATAAAGCGCTTTTGTATAAACATATCACAATCCTAAAAGTTTATAATGCGAAAAACTTTAATTAAACCATAACTGTTGCCCTTATAAGTCTCGTGCATATTAAGAATTCTGGAGGCACAGGTAGATGGTATATAGCGACGTTAATTAAAGACGGCGCGAATGGCGCTAATAGACCTATAGTAAGAGGTTTATTTTCCGTCTTAAAAGCATCTTAGCTTTTTATATCCTATCCTATCTTATAAGCCTTGCTATCGCGGATAATGCATTTTAACGCCATTACACTTCGCTAGAAGAGATTTTTAGACTTAAAATCCTAGCGAATAAAGAGAGTCTCAAAGTGAAGTTTAAGAAGGAGATAGAGGAACGACCTATCTTTTAAGATATTGAGATGATGGCTAGTTGTGGGGAAGTGTTAGACACTAAAGCATTCCCTTACCAGAAATGCCGCGATTACTATATATAGTTAGGCCGAGTGGCCGGGTTTAAACAATTGCTTAAACTTTACTAGCTATAACAAGCGTCTAAAAGGAAATTAAATAGTAAGTGTCTAATTTAATATAAGTGCATTTATTAACTAACTTTTCTAGGCACCCTTACTCTAGAAGAGTAAAATCAGACTATGGGTTATTACAGCGATACCTACCAACGGTTTTATTTACCTAATTTAATTAAGCGCGATTTCCAGTTAATCTACTTTAGGACTCTATTATAGGACGACCTTATCCAATATACTGTATAGATGGGGATCTTAAGGGACGAGCGGGCCCTTATAGGTCTAACTAATAAGCAAAAGCTTGAATTCTAGTTAGAACTTAATTAACACCCTAATATTTTACAGCTTTGTAAGAAACGAGAGCAATATAAGCAAAAGATTAGGAGCTAGGGATATTATCCTATTAACGCCGCAAAGGGAACGAAACTATATAACCGTTATAACGAAGCCAGACGTAAACTTTATAGTGTTATAAACGTCCTATGTAAACAAAAAGAGGACTAGGTCATTCTTAATTTTCACAACGCCATTAACAATTACGATATTAAAAGACAGCTTAGTAGTAGCGTTAGGACAGATATTCCCACCCGTTTAGCTATATAGTATAAATTTTATAAACGTGCTGCTATTGCCAAACTGCTATCTTAGCCGCTAAACAAGCTCAAAGAAGGGCATGCTATGAAACTCCATATAAAGTTTATCCGCAATCTCGTCAAGTATTATAATCAACAAGAGAGCTAGCAGAATGGGATCCCAAGCAAGGCTATTAGATTTTAACTTGGGTCTAAAGTAGACTAAAGTATAATAGGCATAAAAAGAGGTGCAGGTAACACTGATACTAGTACCTATTAATAGGTAAAGTGGTAGAAAGAACAGATTAGCTTAGACTTGCCTTTCTAAAAAAACCTAGATAAGACGCAAAGCGCGGTCCCGATTAAGGAAGAGGGTATTAAGATAATATAGCCGCTGTATCCTATAACGTTTACTAATCTTATTTGCCTTATCTGCATCGGCGATAACCAACTTTTAACGCTAAGGCAGACCCGCCCATTTGCGAAGAAGGATACACTATAGAAGCATCTCAATAATTACATTGTAGAAGGAGTGTTTAAGTAGGGGTTCCACTATAAGCATCCTTGTTGTTTAAAGTGGATTAAAGGACTTAAGCATTTTAAAAATTACGCAGCCCTTATACATGGCGTATGGCATCCGATTAAGAGGCACCGCTAGGTAAGTTGTCTTGCTTATATAAGAATCCTATACTAACCCTCTAGTACTAATAGAAAGGCATATAACTGGTAAATTTAGAACTATGTGCTTAGTATACATAGGACCTTTTTCTAGTTATTACGCGCTTATCTTATTATTATTTACTACTTTTTATTTTATTTTAGTCTGTTGTCATCCAATCCTATTCCAGTATTTAGTAGAATAGATACAATAACTAGGATTTTGTAATTCGCCTAGGGGGCAAGGGGTAATAGGTGGGTAAGGGTAAGGTAAGGGTGAGGTAAAGAGTGAGGTAAAGAGTAAGGTAAAGGGTAAGGTAAGGGGTAAGGGGTAAGGGGTAAGGTAAGGTAAGGGGTGGCTAATAGGGGATGGATAATATAGTTGCTATATAATATCTAACGGACCGACTATAAACGAGATATATATTTGAATTTCTTAGATTAACCTAAACGGAGAAAGAGAAGTATTATATAATAACTTCCTACCTAAGCCGATCTCCTAAGTTATGCATCTTCGCTGGCACTTTTTGCAACAAAGTATATAAGGGTAATTAGGGTCGGATAGATAACTACTGTCCTTAATATAACATATAAACTCGGCGCTGTAACCAATATTACGACAGGCCCTAGTCGTGCAGAGGGTATAAAGACAGTTATTAATATTTTTGCTTTTGCGCTTAGCCGCGGCGTACCTCGCCTTGGCGGATTGAAGTAGTGATTCCGTTTATTATAGCTGAGATTGGACAGCTTGAAGTTTCTATATAAAATTTTCCTCTATGTCCTTAGATGTGGTAATCGCTGTTTATATAATACTAATGGCGAAATCGCTTATAACGTCTAGCTCTGCGAAGTCCTCAAGTTTGACAAGCTCTTTAATATACTCGGCCGCTGTTAAGGTGATTATATTATGCAATGCTAAGTCGCCTGTTAGGCTAAAGACATCCTTAATAATATTAAGGAATCTATCTGCGGACCAGCTAGTTCTTAAAATGTGTTAGATTTTTATATTCGCGAGCTCTTTTAGTAGGGGTATATTGTAATAATCAGTAATTATATTAACATAGACATAGCGAAGTATAATATTAGCCGTTATTAGCTGTAATATTATATCTTTGTTATTACCACCACTATTGTCTAGTTTAAATGGCGATGAGGTATTAGTATTGTCGAGTTACGCTACCCCCACTTCTATAGATTGAAGTTTTAGTACGGATAAATTGGATTAGTGTGCAAACATATCCCTTACCTTGGCTAAGTGTTTCTATACTTATAATATTAGATCCTTGCTCCTCCTCGCCATTATTATAGTCCCTCTTGTATATAAATTGGATTATTCTCTTAACGGTGCCGGAATTAAACTTGTTAATATTAATAATATTAGTCGCCGCCTCCTATCTATTAGTTAGTCCCTAGTTAGGGTTAATTCTATTAAATATTTAGTTGGCTTTTACCTAAAAGCCTCCATTATAGGCAGCTGTAAGTACGGGAGATTGGGTACATATAATTGCTTTATAGACTTTAAACTTAAGTCCCTGGTATATAAGTTTTAAGTCGCTATATTTCCCACTATTTATAAGCTGCGCTAAGCCAAGCAGAACACTTTTAGATAATATATTTTGTTGGTTTTCTTTCCTAGTTCTAGTATTGACTGCGTCTTAAGCAATGTTTGAGGGAGTGATTTGGTGTTAAATAGGACAATTAAGGATAAGAACTCTGCTTTATTAAACGTGGCTCTAGAGCCTCTATATATATATTAAGAAGTTATCGTCAGCTTCGTCTAATCTGCGATGGATTTGGTTAATTAGTTAGAGCTTTAAACGTCAGTCGCTTAACCAAAGACTAATATAACTTCTAAAGTTTTAGTTCACAAAATTAAGCATTAGGTTTTAAAGACTAATTCTATATAGCCTTTCTATCTTTGTTACAAAAGAAGTATATTTACGCTAGGTAGTTTAGGAGAAGAGAGCGGTAGAGAAGGCTTTAAGCTTAGGGCTTGTTTAGTTAAAACTGTTAGCTCCATATTAAAATGACGCCAAGAGCTCCATTTTAGAAGCTGTATACGGTAAAGTTGCTAATATTTTAGCGTGCTATTCTGGCGTTTTGCGAGCGGTAAGAGGAACATTAAAATTTTAAGGCTATATAGACAAAATCACTCCAAATTAACAGATTATAAACTAAATATAAAGCCTCTATATTGCAACCAAATAACCCCTTAGTTATAGAATCACTAGGCCATCATATAAGCCGCATAAGATCTTATATTCTTCAAACGAAATTAAGTAATTTAAGCAGCGCGGTTCCTCTACATAAACTCAAATCATTTTCTATACAGAAGTGCTATAGCTGCCGCAAGCATTGGTAGAGCCCAGGACGCTAATTTAACCACTAGGGGGGCCCCAGTAGCCCAGTTAGCTGCATTAAGTTCCTAAACCTCTTTATTTAGTTGTTCTAAAGCTTCCTTTCCACCTTCTATAAACTGTATATCGCCGGAAAAGCAATTAGACGTTATTAACACTCCATCATAATTAAGTTCCGTTATAACTATTGTGCTACCACGGTAGCCCGGTACGGCTAAAAATATTTAAATAATTGTGTTATATATGGGAACCGTAGCCCAGCGAACATGGGATGGAATATATAGAATGCCAATAATCTTACGAATCTTTAAGATTTTAAGGACCTGCTCGCTTATAATATAGGTAATTACTTACTTTTACTTCGCGTAAATCGCCTTCTTTCCATCTAATAAAGGTAAAATTTCGTTTTTTATCCTCCTTGGAAATATTTTCCCCTAATTTTAGAACCTAATAGGTCGACCCTTAGCCTATATAGGATGCATCCATTACGACAATAGGTACCTAAGAGTAGCGATTAGATTACTAAAGATATAGAATAGGCGGGTTATATACTGCTTGCCTTAGTGGGTAAGTTATTGCCAGTCTTTAGAGGTCTTTGGAGGCCTTTAGAGGTCTATAGAGGTCTTAGAGGCCTATTTATGCATTAATTAGTAAAATCCTAGAAGAGGCGGTGTATGTATATTGGCAAGGTTGAACCGCGTAACGGTTTTTACTAAAGTAATAAGGAAGTGCGTGGATTCAAGTTGGGCTGCAAACGGCATAGAATGCGCGAAGGCAGGCCTGAATCCAAATTACTAGACGGCATAAACACGAGAAGACACTACTTGCCCTATAGGGGGGTTCCAGCCTTGCCGTGGATGGTAAAAGATCGGTAAAGGGTGGGACCAAGTGTGCTTGCAGAATATAGGAGGCTAACCTATTACAAACAGAGAAGCCTGGCTCGGCTAGCCACGAGTGTAATTGCGTAGCATAGGGGGAGGTGTGAATTGGCACGCTATAATTATGCGTGGAAATGCGAAAACGTTATATAATAGCCTTTGCTATACTATTTGCGGAAGGAACAGTTCTTGCTAGCGGAGAGATATATTCTTCTTTGAATTAATCCCCAAAGCCTTAATCCCGGCGACTATGTCCTCCCTATATACGTCCTTATTGTACGCATCCCCATCTTTATCCCTGTTCTTTTCCATGCTATACCTTATATTGCGATTTCTATTATCCTATATCTTACAGTCTATCTGTTGCAGGATTTCCTTTCTACTATTTATCTTCTCAACTGCACCTAAGAATGTAAGAACTTTGCAATAATTCCTATAGTAAATAAATTCCCCAAAGACCGTTTTCTAGCCGTGGTATTAGTAACGGGCTAAAGTATAGCGGATAGCCATTATGTTAAGAATCTGTAAAGCTATTAGGTTATATAAAAAATATTTTCCCCTAGCTTTTACCTTAATTTTCTTAAGTTTGTGACCATTATAGTAGGCAAATGGAGCCCAGTCCATATCCTAAGCGCGGATATAGGCACGTCCATCTCTCTAAAACCACGGGTCCTTTTAAGCCATCTCTATAGTAATACTAAGACCAGTTATTCTTGTAAGGTTACTTAGATATAAAGATAATTGCAGGTAGATAATAGCTAGGAAAGTTTAGGTTAATAAGAGGATAGAAGTAGGTCTTTCTATAGGGCAAATATCTTCTTACCCCTAGCTATGCCAGACGCTTATAGAATATAGGGACACTGTTAATATCGCGGGTAGTGAAGATCGGTAAAGGCTAAGAATGGTACTTAAGGCGTGAGTTAGGGTTGCTAGATAGTAAGAAGACGCTATAAATAAATCTGCTAAAGCATATCCTGTATACCTCCAAGTTCTTTGCTCCGCTGCTAGTTTTATAGGTGCATTAGCTGTATGCTATTTAAACGCCTATTTTGGAGCAGAGGTTGAAATCGAGAACCGTCAAATATTAGGGAAGGGGATGCATTTACGGAGGGTTACTAGGCGCGGGAAAGACCGGTTAATAGTTACATATAGTGTACTGTTTAGAGGTCTAATTGTAGCTATGTACGAAATCTAGGCCGCTAAATATTATAAAGGGTAGAAAGGCACCGCAAATGCATTTATATAGATAGGATACCAGGCGTCTAATGCATATAGCGGCCCGCACAGCGGCCATTATGCATGTTGATTATAGGATGCTATGCGTAGCGGAGATTGTTTAAAGGTTATGCAGCGTAGTAGTTTCTGTTAGAGTATGTATAGGGTTCGAAGTAGGCCGCCAAATGTTATAGAGGATAAGAAGGGACGTCACAAGCATGCCTACGGAAAATAAGGGTTAGTAGCCTATTATAGGTAGAGAAATATGGGTTGTATAGTTGCTTGCCTTTAGCAGTGTGTTTAAGGCATTAAAAATATTACCACTAAATCCTTGCTAATAAAAATAGTAAAGCCTAAGCGTTACTAGTGACGCTTACTTTAGTGTTAAATGTTTAAGGCTTGTTTGAAATGCCAAGCATTTTAATATCCGTGCGCGTTGGCGAATTAGCATACCTAGTGCGTAAAATGCAAATAGGCCGACAAAGCCTACCCCTCTAAACTACCCCACTACTTAGACAATTTTACTCGCAGCGAGCTCGCAAAATTGGATATAGCAACGTAAAAAATAAGTAAGCATAAAACTCTAATAAAGGATTACTAGAATAGGATATATATAGTATTTGTAATTAATAAGTTATATATAGACCTCGCACGATCTAGCCTAGAGGAGATGATATAGAAGATCTAGAAGATTATGCTAACTAAAACTACACCTGTTATTGCCTTGACGGACACTATAGAAAGTAATAAAGTATATAAGCTTGTAAAAATAGTATATTTAACGTAGTTTACTTTGGTATAGTAACTCTAGCGGCTAACACAAACAAGGAATTTAAGTTAAAGATACCAGAAATACTACTAAAGTTAGGAGTTAGAGCAGTTAATATAAACTCTTTGTATATAGGCCTAACAGTCTATTTTACGGGACGACGCATTTTAATGCATTATCTAAACAATTTAGTAGTATGCACGTTAGCTTTTAGCCCTTATAGGGACTCCCAGGTCCCACTTAGTCATACTATCCCGTATTTGGAGAGTAGGTAGGGTTATTACTAGGCTGGTTTATAATAGGTAGAATGGAACGGGAGTAGAGGTGGCATTGGTGTAATAATTATAGTGCCGATTATTAGCTAAGCTTAAACTGCTAGTTCTGCTTAATAAGGGATATTGTTAAACTATTATTATACCGCGTTAAAAACCCAAAACCGGGGTGTATAACAATATAAGAGTTTTAGAAGAAATTTATTAATACCTATAAGCAGAACTTATAGCAACCGCACTGTTAAGGGACTTATTATATACTTATTGCGCGGCGCTATAGCTTATCTGTCCGCTATTGCTAATCGCCAGTAGTGTATTACTACTGATTTGGTCTCTATACACCTATTACGCCTTATTATAGCTTATCTATTCGCTGTTACTAATTTCTAGTAGCGTATTACCGTTGATTTGGTCTCTGTATATCTATTATACCTTGTTATAGCTTATCTGTTCGCTGTTTCTAATTGCCGGTGGCGTATTACCGTTGATTTGGTCTCTATATACCTATTACGCCTTATTATAGCTTATCTGTTTGCTGTTGCTACTAACGTCCATAGAATTAGAGCCGCTAGGGTTTCCATTTAAACACGCTGTGCTATTTATATTTAGGTATCTTTGCGCAAGGTTGCCGCGGGTATTGAAAGGGGTAGGGAAATCTTATAACAAGCGTTCTTAACCAAGGCGTGGTGTGAGGGATTCGCCCGCTGGCTTAAAGGCTTAAGGATATTATTTAATAAATTATAGAGAAGATGTTCCATGGCCTATAATAAATTAGAGATACTGCTATTCGGAAGTATAACTCTACTCTTATATGTCTGCATGCTATTCGTTAAGGCCGTTATTAGTAGCTAAGGAGGGTGCAATATTATTAAATCTGCACGTTAGTAATTATACGCTAATATAGAATCCCCGGGTTTAGCAGCTTCTATATAGGGGCGTTTGCAAGGGGAGGAAATTCGCTTTTTCGGGCTTGGCTAGGGCGGGTTGGTAGTACTAAGATATATTAGTCCGAGAGAAAGTATCTAACTAGAATAAAGCTCTTAACACTGTCCTATCCAAACTAAACATCTTTGCGCAATTTTAAATATTATAAAATAAGACCAGTGCCGTAAAGCTATAAGAAAATTGTTAATGTTAGGTAAATTTAATCTCTAGTAGGTGTTATAGATAAAGGCTAAGAGAACTAATAGCCCTGCCCCTTTAAGCCTTTATATAATATAAAGCTTGATTTTATGTCTAATAGCTAAAGCTGCTTTAGTAACATTATAACATCCTATACTTCTTGTAAATAATGTGATATGGCTAACTCCCTTTATAGAAGCGGCTTAACTTTTAACTAAACTTTCAATCCTTAACGTACCTATGGACTTTAATTGCCATTTCTTAAAAGAATCCGCAAGCGTCTATTAGCTAAAAAGTTTTTAAAAAATAGCGTTATTTAATAAATCGCTATTGGTAGTAATAAGATCCTTAATAAGGGGATATTTATTTAACCACTTTAGTTTACTAATAATGGCCTTTAGATCTTTCCCCATAAATATATTAATAAATGTCTTAATCTTGGAGAGGTTTGCCAATAATGCGTTAAGTAGGTTTGTACATCTAGGTAAAAAGGGAGGTAGAGAAGCAACCTTATTCCCTAAAGAAGGCTAGACACTCCCTAGAGAAGGCTAGATAATATCATCCTTATTCCCTAGAAAAGGCTAGACATCCTTACTCTCTAGAGAAGGCTTAACGACATCCTTATTCCCTAGAGAAGGCTAAACACTCTCTAAAGAAGACTGGATAGTATTATCCTTATTTCCTAGAAAAGGCTAGATATTCTTACTCCTTAGAGAAGGCTAGACAATATCCTAATTTCCTAGAGAAGGCTGGACATCTTTACTCCCTATAGGAGCGTAGAGCGAATTATAGTGGCCGCGTTTATTCTCTAAGAGAGGTGGTAAATATTAAAAGGTGTTAATAGGAAGCTTCTGGAGCCTTTAAATAGTATATATAATATTAGGGAGATAAGGTTAAAACTACTTATTAGAAGTATTACGGATAAGATTTAGGGCTATTACAATACTAAAGTCTATAATGGTAGATTATAAGTTGCGTAATTTATATTAAGATAAAAGAGTAGTTAAGTGTAGTTCCCCTCTACTCTTAATTCTTTAGCAGATCGCTAGCGCCCCCGAAACTTAGAAGAGCCTTACGCTAATTACATCGCTTTAATTAAGTATCGCGCACTCAATTAAAGTAATGTAATTGGCGCAAGGCCCTTATCGGAGCTGCGCTAATATAGTGGCGATTATTAACCTTGCTTTTGCTTATAATATGCAGTCAAAAATTGGATCTCTCTTTAGCTAAGATAGGAGGCGATATAAGTTGCAAACTTAATCAGGCGTATGATATGAAATATTTAGTAATACAGCTCGTTCTGTTACAGAAGGCTATAAGCCTTAGTGCTATTAGAGGATTCCTTTTCTAACTAACGCGTAGGATGCACGATTTGTAATAATTTCTTCCTTAAGGAGCTAAAGAGTAAGACGCCTTAATAGATCTAAGGATGCTATTTAAAGGAAAGGACACGGAAATACCTAATATATAGAGTTGATTTCCGCCCCGTTACGCTAGGGATGTATAATTACCTTTATCGCCTGCTCTGCCGGTTGCCTTAATGCGTCTTCTATATATTCCATTTATTACTACCCTGCTTTACTATTTTCACTACTCCTTTTAAACTATTCTTTAGTTTGTCCTATTTCCGCTAACTATTTGCGGCCGCTCTTTACTCTTTAATATGGATGCTTATTTAACTATTAGCTTGCTTATTAAAGCCGCAACTTACTAGATTACGCTAACTATTAGTTTCTTAATATGTTGTACTTAGCTGCCTCTTATATTAATTATTAGCACTTTAACAGCCGCTTATAGTTGGGATTAAGATTCTAGATATAGTGCATTAATTACTAAGCTTTATTAATAACTAAGTACCCTATGATCTGTTAAGCTGGATCTGGAAAAGGCGTCTCCTATTACTAGGATTAGTTGGTTTATAGAGAGCTTACAAAGCTAGGAAATAGTATCTTTAAAGTTAGATAATTCTAAGCGTTTTAGTACTGGTCTATTGTCTAATTAAATTACTACGGGCCTAAATAACCAGTAAAGGGGTTCGGTAGATTCTATATATATGCACCAATAAGTCCCCTAAATAGTTGATGATATAATATTAAGTGAAATTCTTAGCACTTGCCTAGATAAGAGGACTGCGAAGTTACTCTCTTATAGTATAATTTAATTGTTCCCTAAGTCTCTATAGGATTTCCTTAGTCTTCTTTATAGAAGAACTAGAGGGCGAAAATTATAGGATATTATCTATATATCTGCTTTCTCTAAGGTAATGTATAATTGCTCTAACGTATTACTAGTCTAAGTATATTTAATATCTCCTATACGGTATTTATTCTAATTAAATTGCAGACTATAATTTAGGCGAATCTCTAAGACTTATAGGACTATATTAAAGAGAAAGGCGTATAGAATGCTCTTTTATAGAAGCCACATTAACCCGTTAATATTATAGGCCTTTAATAGTAGTCATTTGTATCTAGTTTAGAGTTGAGATTTTAGTATATAATTAAAATTAATCCTCTAGTCTTTAAATAAATCCGCTTGCACTATAATATGAATTTACGTGCATGCGTCTGAAATTCTTAAAATTACAGCGCTTGTGTATTAAGGGGGAGTTGTGCTAGTGGCGTTATTGTATTTATTAGCCGCCTAGTACTCTATTAAATGGATATATTCCGCTAAATGTCCTCCTAGTTACTGTTAACGCTTCTGCTATACCTCTTACAGTTTTGATACAAGATGCACTTTAATTAATTACTCTGGCAATGCAATCTATTACTATTATTTTTAACATTAACGAAATCTATTAATCTAGATAATGAAGTTTACTTTACAGATATTCCTAATAAGTTAAGAGCAACTAGTCTAGTGTCTAGCGAGGGTTTTACCTATAATAGTTAATCTAGAGCTACCAGCGCCGATTACCCGCTTAATATTAATTAACTTAGCTCTCTGAAAACTACCTAGACTATTAGTTTATACCATTAACCTCTCCCTAGTAAGACTCTATTAATACTTTATAAAGTGTAACCTGACTAGCCCTTACACGAATAACAAGCCCTTGGCATCCGTATATAAGTCTTAATTATTTAAGCAACAATTTGAGTTAATAAACATGACTTTTAAGGATGGTAATAGTTGGGTTAGTATTTTGTCTAAGCTTAACAGACTAATATTAGGTTATAAGCAGAAATATTATAGCCTTTTTCTTAATGCTAGAGTAAGTGGTAAATGGACAAATAAAGAGAAAGCCATTATATACTTTTTAAGGTAGGACAGGTTTCTGTTTATAAATATTACTAGATGGGTGCCGCATTTACTAGCTTAAATTTTGGAGATATACCTAATCCTGTATATCTTATACCTTATCCTACCAAGGCTATATGTTACTTACATTTGCTAGGTTAAATAATACGTAGAATCTCTTACAACCCTATAACCTAGATATAGAGTTTTGGCGTATATTGCCGGTTAGTTTCTTTTTTTAGATATAACTTCTAATAGCTTTACTAATATTTTTAAAGATTTTTATTGTAAATAAAGCCTTGTGGGAGCCCTAGTCTTAAAAATGGATACCCTATAAAGATTAAATCCTTATAGAGCTAGGTTACTAGGTATCACTTGTAGTTTTATTATAGGATAATGTTGTAAAAGCCCTGTTAGGGAGAATACCGGGTGTATATTAGCGCTATTATAGCTATATCCTTCGCGCTAAAGAGCCGGTATAGATAGTTAAGGAAGTGAATCTCCTCGTGGAATTACGTAATAAGAAATTTCTGTTATAGAAAGTCATTAAGGGATATTTTCCGAATAGGCACCATCGATTGATTAAGGAATTCTATAAAAATAGCAAGCTAGGTAGTTGGGCGTAGCGTCCTCTAAATATGCAGCTAGGATTTTAATGGATTTAGTAGCTGCGGCTTTAGTTCTACGAGCTAGGAGGTTGTAGAAGCTAGGGGCTTATAGGAGCTAGGGGATCCTATAAGCTAGGTAATTATATAAGTAGAGTAGTTTAACCTAGTGCCCTCTAATTAATGCCTAGCGTGTAAATAGGGTATTAATGGGTTTAATAACTTTAGCTTTAATTATGCGAGCTAGATGCTTATGGGAGCTAGGCGATTTTATAAGCTAGGTAATCGTGCGAGCATAGTGCTTGTAGGAGCTGGGTAATCCTATAAGCTAGGTAATCGTGCAAGCTAGGCGATTGTGTAAACTAGGTGATTGTGCGAGCTAGATGCTTGTGGGAGCTGGCCGATCCCATAAGCTAGGTAATTGTGCGAGCTAGGTGACTATGCAAGTATAGTGCTTGTGGGAGCTGGGTAATCCTACGAGCTAGGTAATTATACGAGCTAGGCAATCGTGTGAACTAGGTAATTGTATAAGCTAGGTAATTGTGCGAACTAGGTGATTATGCAAGCTAGGCGATTATGCGAGTAGAGTAATTGTGCAAGTAGAGTGATTGTATAAGTAGGGTAATCTAACCTAGCGCCCTCTATTAACGCCTAGCATGTGAATGGGAAGTAAATGTTAGGAAAATACTAGAACTATAAAAAAAAGAAATATATAAGTCCCAGATCTAGAAATATTAAAGAAGTTCCCATATAAAGACCCCTTATATATACTTGGAGAAGTTCCCATATAAATAGCCCTATAAGTATAGCTATAAGTCCGAGCCCCCTTGTATAACCCAACTACCCCTCCCTACTACACTGGAATAGATGAACAACCGCTATATACTATAAGCAGAGAAATGATTTAAATAAAAAGAAAATACTATAAAAAAACATGTTTATATCCTTAAGATATGAATCTATAAGTACTGTAGTCTTAAACACAACTAATAGTTGCTAACGTGGCATGCGTTTTAGGTCCATAAGAAATTTAAAAAATTCTGGGTTGTTAGCATAGATTTGCCTTCTATTGTCGCTTTTAAGGTAGAAAATAAATTTATCTAAGTGAAAGCATAGATTATCGCGAATGCTTTATAGCTCGCTATAAGTTAAGCGGGTAGAGACTCTAGTGGGAATAGTAAAATATTGTTTTGTTCCGCGATAGGCTAAATAAAGAGAGGCTAAAGTTTTAACCCTTTTACTAGCTTTTATTAGAACTCTTCTTTATATTTTTATCCTTTACTTATAGATTTAAAACTATAAAGTTAAGGCTACTATATTTAACCGTCGCCTATATAGCCTTGTCGCTTAACACCTCTCTATTACTATCTACCCCTATTTCTTGATCTTTAGTGCTAAAACTATTTTCTCTGTTATATAATGTCTCTGCGTCCTATTTTTAATCCTTATTGCTAAAGTCACTTTCCAAACTAGCTAACGCCTCTATATTGCCGTTATCTCTGAAGTCGGTTTCTCTATCTATAAACGTCCACTTACTAGCTGACAATTTAGGGACGCTGCGCTTGTAGGTACTTGGGGTTACGGATACCACTTAAGGAGAAATTGTGGTTAATGTTATTGGGATATGGAATAAGCCTATAGACCTCTAAGTACCGGCTGCTTAGCGCTTTAAATAAAAGATCTCCCCTAACGTAAGGTAGATTAATAGGAGTTAATTACTGCCCGTATAAGGCGGAGCGCTTATAAAGGTCTTAGCTAGAATGCTAATTAAACTACCCTAAAGGCACCAACAGCTTCTTTGCCATAGATAGGGGGTTAATATACGAGATTAACTGGCTAGGATAAGTCTACTGCTTAGGCAGTGTCTTGCCCCGGGAAGGATGGGTGTTGGAAGTGGATTATATAATGCTATTCCTGCTAAGAGAGGCGTTATTAGGGGTTATTGTTAACTTCTAGTTCTAGTTTATAACTTTATATAAACGCCTCTAAACCCTACTAAGGCATGCGGCGTTTGTTGGGAATTGTCAGCTGTTTAAATTTAGTAATAGCTTAGCTAATGGCTACCCCCAACAATGCCTCACTTAATGCTTCACTTGTGGATTACTTTAGGCGCCTATAGTCTTAGGCGCAGATAATATGTGAGCTAAAAGTAATTATAGCCACTAAATATTGTACCATAGACACCACATGAAGTGGAAAAGGGCGGCTAGTATACTCTGTTTTTCCCTTCTACCTTCTGTCCTGACTCTGCCCTGGGAGAGAAATGGAATATAAATATTGTACTTCTAGTTTTTATATGCCATTAATTCAACTTACCTTTAAATTTGACCTCTTGACTATATATCCCTTACCATCCTTATAAGAATACTAGATATTATGTATGTTACCTTAACTAAGCTTAGATACGTTGCTAACATAACCTATAAGTCCTTAATTAGTACTTATAAAAACATTATAATATGCTATCGCCCTAAAGATAATATACCTATTTGTTAACTTGCTGGAAACCTTAAATTATCCTAAAATCGCATTAATAACAAAGACATAGTATCTGCTAATAGGGAAAAGAAATAATTGCAGCTTTCCGACCCTATGCAGAAATAGATACCTTATACGCCTGCTTAAACACCTAATAGGGTCAACTCTTATAAAATCAACGACAATACGGAGGGTGATATATAAGAAGATACGGAAATGTATGCTAATTACCTTAAGAGCCTAGAAGGCCGTAGTGAAACTAAAACAGTCTTACCTAAGCTAATAGAGAGCTATAGCGAGGCTAAAATAGACTTACCTTAACCAAAAGAGGTTTATATTAAAGGTTTGCCGGTGCCTCTAGGTATGTTTATAAAATACCTATATTTATTTAGCAATACTAATAAGTAAGTAGGGAATAGCTTAGCTAATCTTACTACGTTTCTTGGAGTTGTATCTCCCCTATTTAAAGTATTAACGATTTCCGATGCCATAATTTCGCGTAGATAACTAAAGTATCTCGTCTTGTGGCTGCCTTCTTGTTTTATAATAAAGGACTTGAGATGTCTCCGAAGCCCTAGTTATAAATTATTCGTATCTATGTTTGGCCCTATTGTAGTAATATGCTGGTATCCTACCTGGATTTCAGCTGTGGATATACCACTAAATAGACTTGTATTATACTATGCTAAGAATCCCCGTCTCTTTTGCCGTTATGCTGAGATATACAAACCACTTAAAGATGTTATAATAGAGATAGCTAAGAGGAGCAAACCGTATAAGCAAGGAGATCAACTAGGAAAGGCATTAGAGGATTTATTAGAAGAGATATTAAGGAGAAGGGTATATAAGAGAAAGGTGGATTTTACTATAGATAGAGATCCTAAGAGGTCTAAGGTATAAGAAATTTCTTATAAGGAAGATTTTTGCAATATTCTTGTCTTTTGGCATTAAGAATTAAGGCGTTAATTAGGATTTCCTTAGCTTGGTGTTTTATTTCTATTTAGTTGCTTCTATGTCAAGAATATCTTGTTGTCGTTTGCGTGTATAGACAAGTTTTTGCATATTAGATTGAAGTTAAGAGTTCTCTATCTTTGTATACTTGGTAGCGATGAGTTAGCTGTTCCGTAACTCGTTTAGTCCTCTATAAAGAAAGGTCGCTACTATTTATATACCCCCTAAATAATACACGTATACCCCCTAATTAATACGCATATACCCCCTACCTTATTTAGTTTAGATGCTTCCTCACTAAGTTAAAATATTACGTGCGTTTGACTTGTTTGCGCCTATATCGCGAAAATTAAAGTGCGCGCCTACCTAAATATACTATGGTTCTTAACCCACCTCCATTAAAGCTATGCGACTCTTAAAAGCTTGCGCTTAATAATATCTATAAGTTTACCAAAGGGTAGGGCTATATAGTGTTAGTTTTCCGGTCAAAAATCGATAAGTAGGTGCCACTAACTGTGCGAAAACTCCCCTCGGGCGCGGGCACGGGCGTGGGCGCGGGGGAGGCAGCTTATAGAGGTGGTAGCACCCAAATTAGTTTACGCGACGCCTTATAAAGCACTACGCAATCTAATTAATTGCTTCTTTAGCACGTTCTAAATCTAATTTAGACTCTACTACTTATACTATAACTGAAATTAAGACTTAATTGTAGTGTTACGGTTATAAAAGTTACGTACCACGCACTTTGATTTTCGTGATATAGGCGTAAATAAGTTAAACGCACGTAATGTTCTAACTTAGTAAGAAAGCGTCTAAACTTAGTAAGGAAGTATCTAAACCAAATAAGGTAGGGGGTGTATGTATATCTAGTGCGCAATTAATATTACAGCCCTAGTCGTGTAAGCTAGGTAATTGTGCGAGCTAGGTTAGAGGCTAGTGGTTTGGCCTAGCACCTATTTACGCCTAGTACGCAATTAGTAAGAATTAAATGTTAGGAAAATACCAGAACTAGAAAAAAAAGAAATATATAAGTTCTAGATCTAGAAACATTAAAGAAGTTCCTATATAAAGACCCCTATAAACTTTGCAACGACTTAAAGAAACTTTTTTTTTTTAAGAGAAGACAAGAAAGCAACATTCTAGCCAGCCTGGACGGCTTAATAGATATAAAAAGATTAGCCTAGGGTTCGCTAGAAAGCTATACACATAGTTTATAAAAATCCTATTTAGCTCTAGGTAATAGAAACTGGTCAACACTAGCGGAGGAGTAAGATAGCAATTAGAGGCTTAAACTAAGTAGGACAGAGAGGATCTAAAACTTGTTTTAGATAAAACCAGCTAGCAACTGCAATAATAGTATAGATTGCCATAATAAGAACGCCTTTAAGCCAGTCTATTTCAGCGTTAGTTAGAGTGGATTACCTATATAGAAAGGAAAACTTACTAAATTTGCTATTTTGGATAAGATAGTTTACTAGGAGTACGGCAACAAACAAAACAGCGATTAGAAAGGTATTGAAATTAAGCATTATATAATTCTGGCCTATAATCCAACTAAGTATAATAATAAAGGGGAGAACTAGAAGAGTGATTTGTATACTAGATCTAATAGTAATATTAATTACTAGACTCATTTTATCCTTATAGGCTACTATGACCGCTATTGCGTGCTTGGCAGCGTTCCCAACGATTAGGAGTAGGATAAGACTAATAAAAGTAGTAGAGATAGTGCCGCTTGCCGTAAAATCACTAATGCTGTTAACTATAAACTTGGAACAGAAGGCGACTAACATAGTAAAGAATCTAAGGGTTATAATTGCACCCCAGATCGTTAATTTGGGCTCCTTAATCTCGTCGTCTTCCTTTTCTATGTTTAAATCCTGTATAGGCTGTTCTTGGTTTACTCCGCCTCTAGATATAGCCGCTGCTTTAGCTTAGGAGGATTTGCGCTTAGGAGCCCTTTGGCCTAGAGTATTATATATTTCGGCATATAACTTTAATTGAAATATAAGGTAGCAAACGTATATAATTAGGAGGATAACGGCTGTTCTGCGGGAAAGCTTCCGATTAAGTATAGAGCTATTAGGGCTTGTGGCTATGTGGGTTAGTATCTATTATAGGTTTAAAGCCGTTATTAAACTTACTTAACAGCATAGAGTGGAAGGTAGTTGGAATAATTAGACTGCTAACACACAGAGCTAGAAGACTAGCTATAGTATTTACTACTATCCCATTGAAATGTTGTTCCTTCCGGTTAATGCCTCTAAAAAAGAAGTATATGCTAAGGATAAGGAGTAAGTTTAAAAGCATACTGCTAATTAAGGAAGTTTTAATAATGGTAATCTAGCCCTTAGTTAGGGCTAATATGGAGATAATTAATTTAACAGCGTTTCTGCGCCAAATGTTAGATAATATTAGGACAAATAAGAAGCGGAGATATGTACCCAAAAGTTGCGTTTAAAAGACCACCCAATATATTACCAGCGCGGCGCATAATCTCTTTAGTAGCGCAACTAATTATTACAGCAAGTGGGATAATGGTAATAAAGTTAACGATAAATATAGTAATGCCGTTAACGTAAAGGTAATTAACTACAAAGCCGATGGGAACGGCAAGAAGAAGTATATTTATCTATAAACTAAACAAGACGGTATGAACCTAATCCTTAGCAGGTATCTTATAATTTAAAGCTACCCTTAGCCTTTCCTCCTTAATTGTTGGCTTAAGATGTAAGGATCTTCGCAGGCCTATACCGGCCTCTTTGTTGGGTTGTTTAGCTTAATAGGCTTTTAAGAGTGTTGCTAGATCTAAATATGCTATTATAAGCATGGGTTTTAATTATTCCTAGAAAGAGCACGATGGAGAAGGGCGATTTTGTAGTCTAGAGGGTACCTATGTATGGCAAAGACTGAGAAGTCTGATGGTACTTAGGCCAACACCAACGCCTTAAATCTACAATGGTATGTTTAGCTTTTTTTTTTTGTTGATTTTACGAGCAAGGATCTAAAGTAAATTCCAGAATAGTTGTTATAGAGGAGAGGAGGATTAGCGTTAATAACTAGACAGAATAGCTAGTAAAAAAGGAGAAGATAGAGTGTTCTAATAGATAAATAATAAGTAAAAAGTAAACCAACTACTTATAGAAATAAGGACGTAGTAGAATGTATAAATAAGGGTATAAGTCTGTATACCTCTAAGTACCAGCTACTTAGTGTCTTAAATATAAGTTCTCCCTTAATGTAAGGTAGATTAATAGGAGTTGTTATGCCGCCTGTATAAGGCGGAGCGCTTGTAAAGGGCTTAACTAGAATACTAATTAAACTACCCTGCAACGCACCAACAGCTCCTTTGCCATAGATGGGGAGTGAATATACAAGATTAACTGGCTGAGATAAGTCTACTACTTAAGCAGTGTCCTGCTCCGTAAAGGGTGGGCATTAGGAGTGGATTATATAATGCTATTCCTGCTAGGTAAGGCGTTATTAGGGGGTTATTGTTGGCTTCCGGTTCTAGTTTATAACTTTATATAAAAGCCTCTAAACCCTGCACTGTTGGGGCTGTCTAAAAGCTAAGTTGCCTATTTACCTTGTCTTGACCTTGGGCTAGGCTCGTTAGCTGTTAAGGCGATAGGAAGTTGCGTTAAGGCGCGTAATAGGGCTTAAATAAAGCTACGTAACTAGATGGGCATTGTTGTGCAAAGCAATGCTTAACCGGCTGCCTCTATATCGCCGTCTTAGAATAATTAGAAGAAAGGGGTTAATGCTAGCCCTTATTGTTTAATGTAACCCTCCTATAGAGGCATAGCAAAGTGAGGTGTAGATAGGGAAGAATTATGCTCCTATTGTGGCCGTATTATAGCGTATTCGTGATGCTATGCCAGTATCCCTGAGTTAGTAAATTGGCTTGACTTTTAAGGTATAGTTAAAGCGGAGCCCACTATTAGCTCTCCCATTAGCCAAGCGGTAGAGAGGAGCAGGATATAAAAGGCCTTTATATCCTTTAACTAAACCTGCATTAAGCACAGTATCCTTTAAGGAAATCCCTCCTTACTTTTTTATAAAGATACTCGAACTATTAGCTGCCTTATATCTTTAATAATAAGCGACTCGGACGCCATAATAGAGGATACTATATTGTATTAGATTGAGGTGCGCTCTAAACATTAAATCCTTTATAGGATACCGCTGACGGAGCTAGGATATACCGCTTACTTCCAATCCCAAGGGCTCCGATAAGGCCGTTAATATAGTAGGGTGGGTATGCGATAGCTGCTTCCCTATAGTTTTATCTGTTTGCTAGCTTACTAACATAAGTAGGATATCCAGTTAGCACTAAAACGTAAAAGTGATTTAAAGAATAATAAGGCCGATGCGAAAGGAACTATAAGGAAATACTTACCCCGCACTAATAAGATGAAGAAGTTGTCTTAATATAGTCCGCTTAGTAACTCCTCCTAATAAAGCTTATTAACTCCCAGCTTACTCTATTAGGGGTAATAGAGAGACTAGGTAGCTTAGTTAATTAACTTAGTTATAGGCTTAGCTAACTTGATAGGAAAGTTAGCAGCCTCGAAAAAACCGACTGCTATATTATAAGGTATCTAGGGAAGGTTAATAATTGGATTAACAACCTAAGAAGTGACTAGGAAGAAACAAGAGATACTATTAAGCGGCTTTAAAACGAAATCCACACTCTTAAAAGAGGTAGTGATAAAACTTTAGATTACGGAGATAAACGGGTTATAAAGGCTGGAAACAAGATTATAGCATCTAAGAAAAGGGCATGCTTAGCCTAAGGATAGAGAAGTCTGCAGAATTAAGGAGGAAATTTATTAGCTTAATTAGTACGCTCTTTAGTTATTATATTGTTTGCTTATTAAAGGAAATTTATATATTGGATTTAAGCTAGAACTAGCCCTGCCCTTTATAGTAAGTGTTTGCCGCTTTTGTATGCTTAATTAGTAATAAGTTAGTAGATCTAACTAAGTTTAGTGTTTAAAGTGAGTAGAACCACGTTCCCCTATTACGTGTTTAAGTCTGGTCACTCTCTACTCTTTACTAGTAGAGGATAGAATTTGTCCTTAAAATAGAACGTTTCCTTTAAAAGCAGTTAGTAGTCCTATAGTAATAGAGGGAAGAGGGCCTACTAGGTCTTGTGGATTTAGAGGCTATAGGGGTTGATCTATAGACGTATAGGTATAAAATCGACCGTTGCGCCGTATTAGGATATTCCTTTGTATGCTAGTTTGCGTCCTATATTTTCTAGCCAATTAGACCGTATATCTTAGCACGGTGTTCCTCCTTATCGATAAGGATTATAGGACGCTAGCGTGCGAAGGGATAGGGTAACTAGGGTATAGGGTAACTCTAAATTTTATATTAATAAGGTGGTAATGTTGAGAATAAATATAGGATATATTCTTTAATATTAGCTTAAGTTGCTAATAATAGGATCTTGTTTTAAGAACTAGATCTAATTTTAAAGGCTATATTTTGATTCTAGAGACTATGTCCCAATTTTGTTTTTAGGAAATAGGCTAGTTAGCTAGTGCTGAGCTAAAAGATCCTAATTTGGGTTTTAGGAGATAGGCCAATTAACTGCTGTAAAAAGGGCGCGATCCCAAAAACCGGATCTGGTTTTAAAAACTAGATCCTGATTTCGGGAACTAGGTCGATTAACCGCTGTAAAAAGGGGTTAACTGTATCTGTAATTGGCATATTAGGTTTAGCTCGTTTTAGAACTAGCTACGTAATTGTTTGTGGGCGCTTATAGGATTAACCCCATAATTAACCCCCGCTATATTAGAACCTTACGTGTCGCAGGATAAACTAAAACGGATAAGTATATTAGTTATAGACCGGAAAATATCGCATTTTAGGTTATTATGGCTTAGTATTTAACTAAGCCCTACTTAGCCTCAGTCTGACCTACGCTGGATTGGCTTAACTTTTCTACAGCCAATTTTTAATTTTCCCTGTACTTTACTTCCCTCCTTATACTTTTCTTCCTTGTTATTTCCTTATTGTAAGACGCGCCTAATGTGTCCTTGACCTCCCCGAACTTATTTACTTCTCTACTATTATACCATCTGTTATATCCGAGCCTCCTTAATCTCTCCTCCTTGCCTACCTATTTGCCTATTATGTCGGCCCTCCTAACGTAGCTCTTGGCGCGTTTACCCGTAATAGCAAATCTCTCTAGATTAGAGATAATTAAAATAAAACCTATTAGGGAAGAACTAAATAACTTTCGCGATTTATTTAACTTAACTTATTAGAATCTAGGCATCTCTAGCTCTTTGGACTTATTGCACCAGATAGGCGATAAAGGTAATTATTAACTAGTCTACTATAGGTCCTGTCTAATATATATAGGGCTTAAGAATCTTGTTGTTAATCTTGTCCTAATATTATAAAACCTTCTTACTGCTCGACTACTCCCGTCTAGCGCTGGCCGCGGCACTCTTTATAGTAACCTTCTCTAACTCCTCCCTTTGGTTGATTCCGATGACTTTAATATTAAACGGTTTACCCCTCTCCTAAAAATAGTTCTTAATTGCGAATTAGATAAGGACGTTTGGAGCAATACTATTGCCACTATAATAGAGTCCACGCCTCCTCCCTAACTGTTACTATTCTATATTTAACAAACCCCACATCTGCGCAATATAAGCAGCTTTACCAACTCGTCCAAATATAGGAAATACGTGGATTATATTCTAAAGGAGGAGCTGGGCCCTCTTTACGTAGGGATTCCTGGCTTATATAAAGCATTCTTTAGGGAAGTAGAAGGTCTTAAAGAGGTAAGCGCCGCCGTTTTTAAGAAATGTAAGGAAGGGGACAATCCACTATATGCTAAGGGCGGCTGGCGTAACTGGCCTAAAAGCGTAAAGCAAGATAATATCCTGGAGTGGTTTAATAACCTAATTAAATTATTTTTGGGCTTTATAGAGGAGTATAGATCCGCCCCAAAGATATAACAAACACTTGTTGTATATACTAAGCAGCCCTTATAAGGGTCTACAGCAAAGCGAAAGCTAGATATTGGTTTTATAGATAATCTAATAGCTAGCGAAAGCTCTTAATGCTATTAGTTGTATATACTTGTGCTAGGAGAGCTAAAGAGTAATCTAAACACTAATATAGCCTCGCAGGCATGGTTTGATTTGGGAAAATATATAAGAGAAGTCTTTTCTGCTTAGGATACTTATCGCTTTATCCTAGGCTTTACCCTCTATAGATCTATTATGTGGTTATAGGAGTATAACCGGGTAGGAGGCATCGCATTATCACTATTTAATATTAATAAAGACGGACTATAATTTACCTTGGCGATGTTAGGATTTCTTTAGATAAATAAGGAGTAGCTTAGGTTCGACCCTACCATTTTAATATTAGACGGCAAGCGATATATTAAGGTTGTGCGTAATAATTAGACCAAGCGTCTCATCCTTAAAGAACCTATAAAGCGGGCACGCTGTATTGCCGGTTAAGCGACTACTTGCTGGAAAGTATACTATAAGGGGGATACCTCTAAGATACCCCTTATTATTAAAGACTTGTGGCAGTACCCGCAGCGTAAGGAAGAAGGTAAACTGCTACGTAAGGTAACGGAGAAAGAAGTGGTTAATATAACCAGGTACTATCACCACGAGACGGTTTATGTGGGTGGTAAAGAAGATAATATTTGTAATAACATCCGCAAGGGGCTGGATATTATAAGAGCGATAAACTACAAGCTAGAAGACTTAATAATGCCTCTAAAACCGGCTAGAGTGAAAATCAGTATAAGAAAAGGTAGAAGTTTTAGCAGAAAGAGGTTGTCTAGCTACACTAATGCCCTATTACCACCCAGTAAGCGCATGTGTTTGGGCTCTCTGCCTAAAGGCGGAAGGCGCCTTGTAACCCTAAATTGAGTGTATTGATGCGTTATCACTAGGGACTACAGAAAGCCTCTTTATAAGGTAAGCTCTTGGGCTACAATGCTTGCTGCACTAGAGGGTGGCATTAAAGGATATAAGTCTTTATATACGCGGGCTAGAATTATCTAATATAACATTTTAATAGGCAACCTTATAATGAATAAGGAAGACGACAATCCTTTTTGGCCGGCATTTTTAATTGACTTCGATCTTGCGATTAAGGAGCAGTAGGAAGAGCCTTTAGGAGCGCGGGGCAAGACCGGCATAAGAGTGTTTATAGCGATTAGAGTGCTCCTAGGCGAGATATACTTAGCTTGGCATAATTTTGAGTTGTTCTTTTAGGTGCTATTCTAGATATATATTTACTATAATAGACCTAATAGAAAAGGCAATATTGTTAATAGGTTTAATAAGTGGAATTCTATAGATATGAAAGAGCTAGCTAAGATAAAAAAAGGAGAAGTGGATAACAAAGGGGATTTTCTTAAGGGTGTAGGTGATAACTTTTTACTATACTATTAGCCACTGATCCCTTGGGTTAATAGATTGCGGAAGGTGGTATTTCTAGGCGGTGGGAGGTAAAAGGGAAATAATAAAAAACTTCCTTCTTAAATAAAGGAGGTGCTTTGGGAAGTAAGGAAGGATTTAAAGGTGCTAGTAGAGTAGATAGAATAATACTTTATTACTCTTTTACCGTATAAGTGAAGTTTTGCGGAGATTCGGGCGGCTAAGGCTAAGTAGTAGCCTTAGTCAAAACGTATATAAAATAGTATAGGGCGAGTTGCCTGGGCTAAATAAACCTAGGAAAGAATAATATTTCATTTTCCTATATTCTTCCACTATACGGGTTAAAGTTTTGCGGGGATTTAAACGGCTAAGGCTAGGTAGCAGCCTTGGTTAAAACGCATATAAAATAGTATAGGGCGAGTTGCCTGGGCTAAATAAACCTAGAAAAGCAGATAACCTAATCTTCCGCTAGGCCTCTATACCCTACCATCCCGTATGGGCTTTAAATTTCTATAAAATACGTAACCTACTCTCTAGCCTATTAGAAGCCGCCTTGTGCTGTTTAAATAGAGGTGTAGGAGAATTAATCCCTTACTCTAGCCAATCCCCTACTTAAATAAGTCCCCTACTTAAACCAATCCCTTACTTAAATAAATCCCCTACGGGAGCTAATGCCCACGTGTTTCGCCGCCCTATGGAAACCAATCCCCTACTTTTAATAATCCCCTATGGGATCTGATCCCCTACTCTAATAAATCCCCTATAGGATCCACTCCCCTATGGGATCCATTCCCCTGCGGTAATAAATCCCCTGTGGTAACAAATCCCCTGCGCTAACGAATCCCCTATGGGTGCTAATGCCTACGTGTTCTACTACCCTATGGGAACTAATCCCCTGTGGCTTGTATTTCCGTACGGCTTTTGCTCCCCTATGGGAGCCAATAGCCATGTTTTCCTCTCCTGTACGGGAACTAATGCCCTGCGGCTTCCGTTCTCCTATTCCTAGATCTATAGATACTATTAGCTATATCTTCCACTCCCCTATAGAATAAATCCCCTATAAATTCCGTTTCTGTATATAGTAACTGTATCTTTTACTGCCTTGTAAGAACTATACCCTATAGCTCCTACTCCTATATGGCTTTTACTCCCCTATAGGAACTAATGGCGATTTCTTCTACTCCCCTATGGAAACTAATCTCCTATAGCTTGCGATTCTCTGTGGGGATTAATACCTACTTTCTTTATTGCCTTATAGCTTTTAATTCCTTATGGGAACTAATACTTATATTTTTTACTCCCCTATGGGAACTAATGCCTTGTAGCTTCCGTTCTCCTGTTTTTAGATCTACAAGTAATTCGCCTGCGCTATAGCCTACTATATAGGCCTTGTTGTTATAGGAGCAAATAAGTATATGGGCTTATATCCTTACGGGAATAGAAGCTGTCCGCAATTGCAATTTTAAGAAAGCAATAAATACTAATACCACCAGCTATAAGATCTACAAAATGTATTTGCTAATACTATATATATAAGCGAATCTACGTATATAAGTTTAAATTCTCAACTAATCTAGCGCCTTTAAAGTCACTCTTAAAATTTTGGTTTAACGTAAGAGCCATTCTTAAATGCTTATATATAAGTTTCTCCCCCTTGCTTTTAGCTAAGCCGTAACTAATCTGTATGGTGTTCTTGATCTAATATAGTACGTTAGCACTAGCCTTAAAACTTTTACTTAAATATTGCCTTACCTATCTTCCGTTTAATTGATGGTCCAAAAGCCGCTCCATATCTTTTTTAGAGATATTGGCAGCAGCATCGACTTGCTTTAGGAAGGTCTTTTATACCTACTCTCTTGCCGGTCTCTTTAGCTCGTTATATTTAAGTGCAAGGTATATTCTGCTCTGTATAGCTGTATTAAATACGGTAATCCTGTTTATTGTAAGAAACATAATGCCTTGGAAATACTCTATCTATTGCAGAAAGACGGATACTAGGCTGTTATATTAGATATTATTTAAAGTTCTTTCTGCAAGAAAGATATCGGCCTCGTCTAGAAGAAGGACAGCACTCCAGCGGTAAATGTTCTCAACTATTGGAGCCAGATTTTGTTCTAAATAGGCTGGATCTATATTAAGGTCTCCTATACAAGCCTTCTTATGGTCAGACTGATATATAAATACACTTATAAAGGGGAATAAACTATATAGAGGGGTCTCCTCTAAGATTTGGTAAGTGCTTTAGCTATTAATGTCTTTCCTACCCCAGGTGGGCCACTGAAATGGTTAGCCTTTAAAACAGCTAATGCCTTGCCAGAAAACTTACTGTAGTAAGAAAACTAGGCCTTTCCCCTTCCCTTTGATTATATTATCAAACTTTGATTTCCTGGACCTAGACTGGTAGCTCTCTATAAGTCCTTAAAGCACTATTTTCTTGTCCTCCTTAATTGCGAGTGACTTAAATGCTAAGGCATTCCATTTAATGTCCTTGATATTGGCGACGGCAAATTCACCTATTAGTGCTTATATTAGTATATATAATTCGCTAGCTCTAGAAAAAGAGTGTAGAAAGCCTAACCCTATTTTTTGTTTGCCAAACTAAAGGCTAGGGCTGTTGGTGGATAGATTAGGTACTTATTGTCTTCTATCTCTTTAGGAACTAAACCCTAATTCTTCACGTCGCCTTACTAATTGGTCCCTTGATTGATTATATTCATTCCGTATATATCTATAGCGATTGGCTCCTTGCCATAGTTAGGATTTTGATAATAAAATGCTATCGCGTCCACTATAATGCGGCCGCTTGTAGAAAACCTTAACGGGCTATCTTTGGTCCAGAAAAACGCAATCCCTTTATATTTATGGTGGTTAATGTCTCTTAAAGACACGAACTTCTGGCCATTGCTAATAAGATCCTGCTTTATCTTGGCTTGTCTCTTATAACGCTCCAGCGGAAATACCTTAAGAGACGTAATTTTTATAGTTGAACGGAATTCCGGAATAGAGAGGGTGGTTTTTACCTCGCTAAACGCCTTCCTATTGTAACCGAAATAGTGACAGTTAAGTTCGAAGCTCTTTTCGCCAAAAAGTGAGGTTTTAAAGTTGCCTAAATTATATATAAGGCATTTTGGTTGATCCGAGCCTTCGCAAATTGTAAGGACGTACGTATTTGGTTTGAATAAGGCCTAAAGGAGATTGAAATTAATTTCGCCATGGTCCAGAAGTGGTAGGAGACTATTGGTTATAGGCGCGAAATGGTCTTTAAGGAATCTTAGCAACCCCTAAAGGTGCTTAGCGCCAATTAAGTTGGGAGAAAGACTTTCCTGGTGTATTTTCAACTAGGGTAGGAAATTAAAGATAAGGTTTATAGGAATCTAGAAGTTAAATTAGAATAAGCTATATCTCTAAAAAGGCCTACTTACTGTAGGCTTGTCTTCCCAAAGGGAGATAGCTTGTACGCCGTTTAGTACTACCTATAAGGCGTCTCTTACTTCTCCTAAATTTATGTCTAGGTATATACTGCAGTCTTTCTTATCCTTTTCTAGCTTAAAAGTTAGTATCTAAGTTAATATGTTTAAAGGCACCTGAGAAACAGACCAAATTTCTTCTAGAGGATATAAATATACTAATTATGTATATTACGCTCACTTAACGTATCTGGCGAAGTCTCTATAGTTTTATACTAGCAGCTTTGTTTGTCCCAGCTATAGTAGACGCTATATTAGCGTATTTCCAAGTATGTTTTAGGGATTTCGTAAGTATATATCTTATTTAACACCTTAACTTCAATCTTGGAACCTCTGGCTTTAGGTATCTCTTTAACCCCTAAACTTATAGGAGGAGGTAGAGGAGGTGGAGGAGGTTGGACCGCCTAGAGTATCTTTAATATGGTTGTAAGTGTTTAAGAGAGAAGAAGCTGCGCTAGTTGCTTATAATGCAGATGTGTTTGGCTTGGGCTACCAAGGGGTATATTTGTGCTGTTGCAAGGTAGTGAAGGCGCTAGCGTAACGGGCTTGGATACAACTGGTATTATTGCTCTATAAAGCTTTGGTAATGTAATACTAATCTAAAGTGCGAAGTTGGAGTAAGAAGCTGAGTGTAGATAGTATCATTTCTTTAAAAGATCTGCCTTCTTTTATACCTAGTAATGCAGCTATGCTACGAATATTCACTGTACCCCTCTAGCTATACGGCCTTCCCTTATTAATCCTAGGAGACGCTAGATATATATTAGCATCGTTCTAACGCGGTAAAAGGCTCCACTTGGTATAGTTATAGGGAGGGGGGCTGCCTGTTAAGATATTGTTAACGGTTTGGATACGAAATCCTAGTAGTAAGTATTAGAGTGAACGCTAAATGATACTAATATCCTTATAGCGTGGTGGAGACTAAGCCCAGTGATAGGCTTAAGGTACGCTCCTACTATAGCTACGGAAATAGAGTAAGGCTGTGCATGGCGGGATCTTAGTTCCGGTCTTAGTTAATATATAGGAGCCAGATGGATGTCTCTGATTAATAGAAGGCAAGGGTAGTATAGAAGAATTCCTTCGGTAGGCGCTCCGGAAGGGTGCAGATCTTGTAAAAGTGGCTATATAACCCCGGTTGCAAGTTTTTAAAGTTGCCACCTAATAAATCAGCCTTATATATCCTGGGCTTGGCACTAAGTTGGCTTGTACTCTTAAACTACGCAAGCCCTTAAGCCCTTAAGCCCTTAATCTATCTTATAAAGATTATAAGCACCTTTTGGAATTCTTAACCCCTTGAAGTTTTTAGGCCTATTATATTGTCGACAATATCCACTGTTATGTCTTGTCTAGAATCTCTTGTCTAAAAAGCTGAGTTAATAGCAGAAAGTATCTGTAATATTAAAGCCTGCCAATCTAAGGAACAGTACTGCAGTCTTAAAGCCTTAAATAGTAGGCTTTAAGAGGCTATAGTAAAAGTTATAGAACGAATCGAATGCCTAGAGGAAGGACGTATAGAGCAAATTCGTAAGGAAAGTGGGAAATTCCTGTTACAAGCTAATGCAACTAGGAAAAGCATAATCGAAAACAAATAACTTAGAAGTATAACAGTGTTTAGGAAAAATATTGCGTTAATATTTGAAGGCCTAAAAGACTCTGCCCTTGATCCTAGATGGATTACCTTGAGGAATAAGTAGACGCGTATAAGATGTGAGCTTATTTAGGAGTTAAATCCTAACGGGTTGATTTCTTAGGTAGCAGCCTTTGCACCTTCTGTTTAGACAGTAGGCTGTATGCAGAATTATATTTTCAACCACCTTATTAAGGAGGTAGAGCCTAATAAAGTGAAGGTGTGGCCTTTAGAGATAAAAGAGATCCTACGCATCTTTTAAGTTAAAGAATTATTTGCACAATCTTAAGAATACCATACATTTCTTAAAGGTTAGGTGGATTTATAGTGAGCATTAGTAAGAAGTTAATTATTTGCTAGCTTTTAATAGTTAATTAAGCCTAGAAGCTATTCTAATGCAACCAAGGAAACGAAGACGTATTAAAGAAGACACTTAACAGGCCGAGCAGTTAGCGCTAGGTATGTTAAGCCTTACTACTATATTATAGAAAAAAACTAATAGTTAATATTCAAGCCTATGGCCCAGATACGGGCGCAATACTTATAGGAAGGCGTAAGCAATAATTTTTCATTATGCGTAAGGCATTACTAAGAATATTTACTATAGAAATTAAATACAGATATTCAGAAGCACTAATTAGTTAAATGTTACTCTTAGGTAACCTTATATCTGATACAATCCAGAGTAGCTATTAATGGAAATGGGAATGTAACCTAGGAGGAAGATTAACAATAGACTGTATAAATGCGTTGGCGCCTAAGGACCGGAGCCAAGACATATCTATTACTTTAATAATTGGCGGCGAGAAGGGAATGGAACTGGTCGAGAAATTTAACTTAAGACGGGTGTGAACTTTATAGTAGCTCCTATTACGCGAACTTTGTATCTAGCAGGAACGACCTTTTCCCTATCTTTAGAGTTGTCTTTGTATTTCCAGTACGGCGGGGAGCTTATATCTTCTTTAGGATTATAGATCTGAATTAACTCGCCTCTCCCTATTATTTTTCTAGCATTATCTACTCCCTTAAAGAGTTTGCCGTCTATATATTCCTCCTCCCCTTTAAGTGCTTTAGCTCCAGCCTAAATATAGCTATAAATTAGCGTTAAAGGGATATAAAGTGTTTTAAATAAATATATATACCTCCCGGTACATAATTGAAGATTTATAATAGTGTGTTGTGTATTAAGGGCAGACCGACTAGATGTTAATAGAATTCCCCTAGGCCGAATATATTCTTTAAAGCTAAGAAAGGCGAGCTTTGAATTTTAAAATTAAGTAAGGATCTTAAAAGTTAGGATAAGGGGTATAGGCGAAGTAAGCGTGCCAAGGAGTTAGCTAGGGGAAGGAAGGCTATAATTCGCGTAAAGACTTATAGCCTGTTAGCTAAGGATAGGATGGCTTAGTTAATATTCACCTTAATAACTGCAAGAATGCAACTTCTGAGTGGCTTTAAATAAAGCAGATAAGAAGCGTGAAAAGTGGTAGATTATAAGTTTAAATATAGAGCAACTTTGCGGAACTGCCTTGCGAGCTATTAGCAAAGAAGAGTTAAAGAAAGGCTATAAGGGAATATATATATTGCTAAAGTTAATAAGTGTATGGCTACTTAGCCCGTTGGTGCCCGATAGGAAGTTTATATAAAAGAACCGCTAGGCTGTGGCTGGATTTGCCCTACCTGGCCCCACTATTAAAAACTTTTTAGTATGAACCGTTACGTGCATAACAAGGCCACTAGCTAGGCAGGAAAACGGGTAAGGCGTCCGCTATAACGCGCATTTTAGCTTGTATTGGCCGTAGTTTAGGGGATTAGAGTTACTAGATATATATAGCCTCTTAGCCGGTCTTTAGGGATTAGATTCTCGTGGCTTATTCTTATTTATAGGGTAAATTAATTGAAAACTAAGTCCCTGCAACCATTTTATGCGCCTTTATATTATATGCGCGAGTTAATTTAATTATTAATACGCGACTTTGTGTTCGGACTGCCGCTTAGTAAGGTTATATTACGTAACTTAAGGTGGCTGGTTAAGTTAGAGAATGTAGTTTTAGCCTTGCATCCTCTAGAGTCTATAGCGTTATAAGTGGATATAAGTGGCTCTTGCTTACCGCCCTTAAAAAAGTGATGCTCTTATGGGCCTTTTTATACAGCTCTTATGTGACAGGAAATGCGCCATAAATAGAATAAGCTAGAAGTGGAACCTAAAGCTAGAAAGAAATCTCCAAGCCAAAAGAAGAGTACTATAATTATTGCCGTCTCTTCTGCCTGGTAGGCCGGCCCCCTTTCTTCTACATAGCAGGCCGGGCCTTTAATTTTAAATAGTAATGCGCCTATAGTGATCTAAGACTTCTTTTTGGAAAGCGGTCTTTAATCTATTCCTATAAAAGATTATATCCCTCCTTTAATTTAATAAGCAGCGCGTCTTCCTCTTTAGTGAATTTTATTCTGGACTTTGGCCCTCAGGGCTTTAGCCCCTAGGGCTGCTTAACTAGGTTAAAAGGTAAAGGAAATTGTTAAGAAAGGATATCTAGTGCATATAACCCGTCTTTCTGGCGCCTAAAAGCTGCTTAGATTAAAATTTCTTCCGAATTAGTATTTAAGGCGGCACCCGGTATTGCTTTATTAGAGTTGGAGCCAGAGGCGGGGCTTAGCAGCGGTTTTTAGGTACGGAGGCGATTATATATAGGGGATGTAACCTACTTATGATAATTGCTAGTAAGCGCAGTGCTTTGGTCGGATATATGCGTAGATAAAATTAAAGGGGAATGGTAAGACTGCTAGAGATAATACTTCGCAGTATGCTTTGTCTTTGATTAACTAGTAATAGGGGTTAGTAATTCTCGTCGCCCTATATACCCGCGGGCCTTATTATCCTTATCGCTATTGCTACTGTTACCGTCCCCAGAGTTATTATTATCTGTATTATCACTGTTATCGCTTCTATCGCTGTAGTTCTCGGCCTTGCCTTTATCTATAACGTTCTTACCATCCTTGTTATCGCTTTCTTTAGCTAAGCCGTTTACAAGATCGTCTAGAATATAATTATAATTATTATTAGTCCCATCTTCTGGTGGTCTAGTATCGCGAGGAGATATATAGTGCCGGGGGGAGGAGCTGGTGGGCCGCGTAGAGACCGCTCGCTCCTTAATACTGTCACCGTTATTAAGGCTAAGGGTGGGAGAGCTAGAAGGCGTGGTCCTCTAGGAAGTAGGTGACCTTTGTTGCTTCCTAGGTTATATACTCCTAGGTTATATACTCTTGCCGCTCTTACTAATAGAAGTATTGGAGATATAATCAATGCTGTCTGGTTAATTAAGCTAATTAGACCTCCATTTCTTTAACTTCTTGGCTCTTAAAGACTCTTAACCGGCAGCTACTAATGTCCTAAGCTTCTGCTTGAACTGCGGAGCAGTTCTAATGCGATACCCCTTAGCTAAATTATCCGTTTGATTGCCGTCTAGCGTTAAGGGTGTAGTACGATTGTGCGTAGGTGTATATACCTCCTCTTTTAGCGCTTTTAACAAAGGCAGCTCCTTATTGTCTTTATTGTCCTTATTACTGCCGTTATTCCTGTTATCTACTAATTGTTAGACAAGGCTATTATAGATTAAAGGGGGAAACATATACCTAATTTATAAGGCATTGGTTAGTTATCGGCTTTACTAGCTTTATTAGCTTTATTAGCTTCGTTATAAGTGTTACTAGCTTTGTCGCCCTTAGCTTCCAAGTCTAGATCGGCTGTATTATCTTTAATAACTATTGGATTTGCTACTAGTCATTAAAACTACATATTTGGAACTGCTAGGGAAAGAGGGAGAGTGGTAGGGTAATTGTTAGGATAATTACCTTAACTACTTCCTCTAGCGACTTGACTGTTATTTCTATCCCTATAGAAATCTTCCTCGTTGTCCTCGTCATCCTTGTTATTCTTATAATACTTGTTATAAGCTTTCTTGTAATCATATATAGGGTCTATAGGCGCTTTATTAGACGGAATCTCTAAATTAAGGCCCTAAGTGGAATAATATATTATTAAGTGCCCAAGCTTCTAATGCTTCTTGGCTTTTTAGGGGGAAAAGAGGTATTCCTCTATTTCTTTTTTTAGGTTTGCTGCTCGCGTTCTTCTTAGGGGCTGTAATTGCATAGTGCTAAAATAAAGCTATTGATCTTCTAGGGGGACTAGTATAGAAATTGTTCTTATTAAGAGAAATTTTATAAGGGATACGAAATGAAGATTGAGATAATGCCAACATTGTTATTATTAAAGTTGCCATTACTTTATGACTTTTAAAAGCTTTGGGGGGGGGATTAAAGGTCTTTTTAAGTACACGTTAGTTCTTTCTTCGCCGCTAGCTTTTACCTATTGCCCCTTGCCCCTTGCCCCTTGCCCCTTGCCTGGGTTTCTTATTGAATTAAAGCATCTAATGCGTGCGTCTCCGGCATAGACCGGGGTTAATTGCCGTTCGTAGAGTATAAAGGTTTGTAAGGGCTTGAATTCCGGCGCCTAATTAACACCCTTAGCAAATTGCGATTAAACTGTATCCGCCTATCTAAGCTGGCATATTTAGCTCTAATACAGCCGTCACATCTAGCCCCTTATTAGGAGGTTAGTGGCTTAAATCCTCTACCCTTATTCCTTGGTAAAGGGCAGTACTAACGTGTCTATTTACTTCCTAATAATGCCGATCTAGCTAATCTTCTGCGCCGCTTATATTAATAGGATGTGAAGCCCCGCTTATACGTGCGTATTGCGAGCTATCTATAACGGAAGGAGGTAGTGTTCTTGTTAGTGGCGGGCGGGGCTCTCTAATACTAATAGCCTAGTAACGGATATGCCTGCCGCTTATACGGTGATTGTGTGCAGATGCATAAATGCGCTGGGTAAAGGACTGTATAGGGTGCTGTATAGGTGCTATATGATGCTCGCCCTCCTGATGTAGCTGGCTGGTGTTAGAGATTCCTTCGTAGTCGTGCTATGGTGCCGCTAATCTATTATGCGCCCAAAAGCTGTAACCTTTTAATTTTAATCTAGGTGGTTCCCACTATAACCCTATAGCTTGGAAGGCCGGATTGTTAATCCTTTACCACTTTGCCGCTGAGTAGTTAGGTAGAGCTAATAGCCCCTTAGCCCTAAACTAGTAGATTAAACGGCATCTCTAAAATATCCGTGGCAATGCAACTATACTACTAGGTAGGAATGCATGGCTATTTAGGCGACGCTCCATATAATGTCTGTTTAAATGATGCCTAATACAGCCCTGTATGGGGTGGTTGCTCAAATCGGCAATGTCTAGCTGCTTTTCTGCTGGGTAGCCTAGCAGGCATACCAGTTGTGATGTAGGTGGCTTTAGCCATTGGCAAACGCTAAAGCGGGCCGTCTAACCAACAGTATATCCCAGGTAAGAAAACAGCACATAGGTTAGCTAAAACGAGTGCGATATAAGCTCGCTTAAGCCCTTAAGGGGGGCGATGCGGCACGCCTGTCCCTCCCTACCTTAGAAGGAGATATGCGGTAGAGTTAAATAAGACAACGGTGCTAACGCGGCTGGTAACTGCGGAACTCCCCTAACCCCCTTCCTATGGGATGGTTGCGGACCAGCATTATCTGGAAGGCGAAAGAAGAGAGGGTGTGTGTAAGAGAGATAACAGAATTGTAAGGATATAGGTGCGCTTAGTGGAGGCGGCGCTAAAAGAGCTTAATAAAAATTGAAGCCATCGGCTCTAGAGGCGGGAATTGGGAGAGGAGGCTAAGACCGTCCATATATTACTGTAGAATGGAGACTCGCCTATTAGAAAGGCCGTAGTTAACTATATTAATTGTTAGTCTGAGACATGGGGGAATAAAGCAATGAGCGGGCTGGACTTGCATACGCATTAGCGCTAGGGGGACGGCAGAAATGCCTTAATGTGACCGTGCCAGGGACTAGTAGCAAGAAGAGGAGGAGGCGCAGCGTTGGGAGAAAGGAAAGATAGAGGATAAGAGGAAAAGCAGCGAGAGAAATGGCCTTTTATGGTTAAGGTCGAGGGGCGGTCTTGGCTTGGCCGGGGTTAACAAGCGAGGGCGCCTTGCCCGTAAAGGAAGCCTCTATTTCCTGATGCAGTTTCCCGCGCAACAAAATAACTAGCTAAATATGCATAATATAATATAAAGGTATATCTCTAGCTGCTATACCTACTAATAAGCTAAAGCTTTATATAAGATATATAATAGCTTTCTAAAGCTACTGCCTATTCTAGACCAAAAATAAAAAGATATCTTAATTAATTTTATTATTAAGCTCTCTATAAGTAAAGGCTGTATAAATATTATAGTAGTTATAGACCAACTATCTAAGATAAAACACTTAATTACCTGCCCTAATATATTAGCGTCTGCTATTACCTAACTATTCCTAGACTATATACAGAAACTCTATGGACTTTCTAAAACAATTATCTCTAATAAAGGTAACTAGTTTATCTCTATATTTTAGAAAGAACTAACTACCCAACTTTATATTAAAGTACTATTATCTATAGTATACTACCTAAAAATAGATAATTAAACGGAACGTGTAAATACTATAATAGAATAGTATATTTGGATATACATGTTATATTTATAGGATGACTAGATAGACTGGCTTATATTTACCAAGTTTACTATAAATAACTCCATCTTAGAAACTAGAGGTGTTATATACCGTGGTAATAAGCTTATTAATTTTAGGAGGCAACTTTAGTTCTATAGTATAAAGCTAAGGTATAGTTGGCTCTATTATAGGTAGTATGCCTAGGGCTAAATCCCGTACTTTTAGGATTATCTATTATTGGAACTAATTATAGGGGTTATCTTTAGACTAATAAAGATCTTATAAGCGGCGTGTTAGGCTATTAGGCTTAGTACGTTATACTCCTAGCCTATATACGATTTTAAAGTTAAAACTAGAGAGAAACTTATTCCAGCGTATTTAGCGTTAGTTCAGCTGTTTTATAGTTATAAAGTACTTAAGGTTGCAATAATCCGTAAGGACTTTAGTTAGGTAGTTAGGTTCTACTAAGGAAAGTTCTAATTAGAATTTATTAAACGCTTATATAATTATAAGGAGTTCTTTATTATAGATCTTATAGTTATATTCTTATAGTATAAGCTTAAACGAGTAGAATGTAACTAGGTAGAGGAGATTATTATTGCCTATTTAGGAGAGGATGCCTATATTAACGTGGTCTAAGGAGTTAGTTTTAAGATAGAGTTGTTGTCCTAATATAAAATGAGCTAGAATAGGTGCTTTAGTAAAAGCATTTTTAAGGCCTTAGCACGCCTTTTTATATTTAGGCGTTCAGATAAAACATAGATATGTTTTTCTTCCTTTTATAGAAAAGTCCTTTATTTATATTATTGCTATAAGTAGTACTATAATACCTAAGAAGTTATATATAAATTTTTAATAAAAGTTGGTGAAGTTAAGGAAGGCTTATACGTCTTTAATGCAGTTAGGGGTTTACTATTTAGTAATTATATATACCTTTTTAGGGTCTATATAGATACCCTTAGTAGTAATAATTAGTCTAAGGTATTTTACTTCTATAACTGACAATTTACACTTCTTTAAATTAATATAAAGTCCTATGTCCCTAAGGCGCTATAGGACCTTTTAAATGTGCTTAGTATACTTAAAAGGGTTATTACTATAAATAAGTATATCATCTAGGTATGCAGAGTAGAAGTCGTTAAGATGGTCCTATAAGGCGTTATTAATATAGCTTTAGAAGCTGCCTAGGCCGTTATATATGCTAAAGGGCATAATAGTATATTTAAATTAGCTAAAACGCAATATAAATACGGTTTTCCATTTATTACCTTTCCGTATTTAAAGGCGGTTAAAGGCGGTGATAATATTAAGCTTAGTATAGATTTTAGCTTAGCTAAGCCGCTTAAGAGTTTTATATATAAGTGGTACGGGGTATTAGTTCTTAATTATAATAGTATTAAGTCCTCTATAGTTAACGCAGAATTAGATACCTTCTCTTAGCTTTTTAGTAAGGAGGATAGGGGTAGCTACTGGGAATATACTAGGACAAATAAATCCTTTATTAAGGTGCTTATTAATATACTTTTTAATAACTAGAAGTTTATCTTTTAATATTAGGTAGGGTCTCTTATAGAGTAGCATTTTTCCTTATTTATTATTAATAGTATAGTTATTAGGTTAATATAGGGGGAGTATATCTACGCCCTTTTATAAGCATATATTAATAAAGTTATAATATCTCTTAGGGAGGAGCTTATAGAGATCCTTATTGGTAAATCCTTTTTTAAGCTTTATAAATTTCTTAAAGTCTAAAGGTAAAAGTCTATAGAGTCCCGCGGTGGCATTATCTTTTAAAAGGTTAACTATATCTATCCTATTACTATAAAGGACATAGTTTTATTCTTTATTAAGCTTATATAGTTATAATTAAAAAGCTATAGTAATGGTTTAGCTTTTTCTATATACTATACAGTAAAAGGCCACAGCACTTATATAAGGGATATTATTGCGGGTACCTTAGGCTGCCCTTAGGACAACCTCTGGACGCCCCTTAAATAGTCGCCAGTTATATACCAGAGGCACGTGCCCGTAGTATATAGTTTCTACAATCCCAGAGGCCTTACCTCCTTAAGGATTTATCTCTCTTACCAATCTATCCTATTCTACAATCGTGTCCTTATAGCCCCCTATCTATAAATTCCCCTTATATTTAAATCCTTCCTACTCTATTTAGAAGGGCAGCTAGCTTTAAAGACCAGATTATTTATTTATATTTTTTGTTTATATTTACCATCCTCCCTTAAAATCTTGTAATGACCTAAATGGAAACTCTACGGATACCATATAGAAAGCCATTATATTAAGGCAGGAAGGTCCCTTTAATAGCGAGAGATTGCAATAATATAAACCTCTGGATAAGACGGCCGAATAAGCCCTAACACCTAGATATGCTAGGAGCTTAAAGACTCTTGCACACTTATAGTTACCAACAACGCTAAGGAAAACGTAGACACCATTTATAATAGTTATAACACTACTAAAAAGTAACCGGAACCCCTCTAGCTCCACCTAGGCTAATTAGAAGACTAAGCGCTAGAGGCGACTCCAAGATCTTCCCCTAAGCTAGAAATGCTAGAGGAGTATACTAATACGTCTAACTAGGGACCTAACTAGAGCCCTCCTAGAAGACCACCGGCCTATAATTAGTATAGTAGTGGCGTATAGACTGCTTATAAGCTAAGTGGGCCTATCCCTTTAGGTAATCTAACCTAAACACTAACTTAAGACCTGAGGCTTATTGGGAAATCCGCACTAGCTACTAGTGCTAATACTACCTCTATAGCTAGAGCTTCCCTAAGCCCGAGTTTAGAAAGTCAAGAGCCCTATACTAATATTCTTTAAAATAGATATTAGGAAGCTATTGTAAGGCTCTTAAAAGCTATATGGGAGGAAGCTACTAATAAATATATTAGAACCCTTTAAGGGTAAATTTAGATCTAGTAGGGTTTAATCTAAGCTAGATAAGTTCTTTTATAACCTGGCTAGGGCTAAGGGCTTTTTAGGGGCTACCTAGTATCTACCTAAGGAAGTGTGGAAGACTTAGAGAGATATCTACGTAATAAACAGAAGAAAGATATAGATTAATTGACTAAGGCCTTTAGCAGTCTAGAACTCCATTATAGACTTAGCGTCTAATATTTGGATAATTAGGTTCACAAGGTGGACAACTTCTTTAAAATGCTAATAATATAAGATAATACCAAAGAACGTATACGGTGGATTATTAGCAAGATTAAAAACCAATTACTAAACTAGATTGTGCTTAATTAACTTAATAAAGAGTAAATTACTATATGGCTATAGATGCAGACCTTCTTAAAGGGTTGGACCTAAGATCTGTATGTTGTATAATATAATAATATAGAACAATTCTGGAATGGTATATAGTTAGACCATTAAGATTTCTGCCAGTTTATAAACTTTATAGAAACTTGTGCTTAATAGATAGATTTAGAGCCCTTTAAAAATAAGGATAGCAACGTCTATAAGAAAGAGAAGATTGGATTTATCTAGGCTAAAATTAAGCTAGTAATTTGTGATAAAATAAAGCGCGTAGGAGCCCTACCGCGGATTACTGTATATACAGATTTTAAATGAGCGGTTTTAAATGCAGAGGATATAGTAAGGAACTAGACCTTTTCTAGTAAGAAGCTAGGGGGTAGCTAGAAGCGCGGGCATTTTGGTAGCAATGTAGGGCAGACCTAGTCTTTAAAGAAGCTGTTCTTAAAGAGAACTTTAGAATAGTTAAAGTTGGGAACCTTAAGCAGTGGGAAAGACTCCTAGGGTCAACCCAATACCCATCTAATACCCTTATAGGAACACTCCAAAAAGCCAAAAGGATATTCTTATTAGAAAAATAAGTAGGGTAATAAACGTACAAATAAACTAAAAAAAGAGAAGCCCTAGTTATGGACGTCTCCTGGCTATAACTAGGGTAAGACATGGATAGGAAGACTCTCTATATTGCTGTTAAGCTGCAAATAATACTCCCTATAGGTAAGACGCGTTAGTTCTAAGTACTATATAATAGCGGCACCGAAATTAATCTTATACGATATAATTTAGCAAAAGAGTATAAACTTATCCTGTTACTAAGGTGGCGGAAACCTATTATAGGCTTCCTAGATAAGTATTGGATTAAACTATATAGTGCCTATAAGCTTATAGTGTTAGCAGCCAACATATATAACCGCACCAAGGTAGTTAGCCCACAACCCTTTTAGGCGGCTAACTTTATAGGTTATAACCTTATTCTTGGATATCCTTGGCTTGCGGAAGCAGATTCTAAGATATATTTTAAGATAGGAGCTTTTAAATGGCGGAATAATAAAGAATTAAAAGGACGTATATTATTAATAAGCTTAAAAGACATCCTAGAAGATATAGCCCTAGGCGAAATAGTATATACTCTATACCCAAAGGAGTATTAGATCTAACTTCTATTTTATAGCAAAATGGGTATAGAGCCTAGTATAGGCAATAACCCTCCCGTAATGGATACCCTATAGGGAACTGCCGGATAGGTTATAAAGACACTATAGGGAGGCGGCGATCTTAAAGATCTTATAAGATACTTCCACCGCCATAGGTTACTCTGGCTTAAGCAATATATAGAGAGTATACTACAGCACCTTATACGCTGTGTTAAAGAATTCCTTACCCTCTACTAGCTACCGTATAAAACTGTTTAATGTATAGTAGCAACTATGTATAAACGGCCACTATAGCGCGCGATACTGCCTATAAGCGCCCTAAGGGAGCTCTGGGACCTACCTAATAATAATATAGAGGACAAACACGATCCTAATTTATTAAATATCCCAGCAGGCCTAAGGGACTTACTAAGGGTATTTTTGGGCAGGTAAGTAAAAGCCCTTTAGTGGAATTTAGAATATAATTATATAATTAATCTAGAAGAAGGCAAACAGCCGCCGAACCTTCCTATCTATAACCTCTCTTATAAAGAGCTTAAGATTTATAGAAGTACCTTAACGGCTTACTAGAAAAGGGATAGATATGGCCTAATAAGTCGCTAGCAGGCGCGCCAATCCTCTTTATTCTAAAACTAGATGGAACTATAAGGCTATATATAGACTATTACAGTTTTAATAAGATCACAATTAAGAATTGTTACCTACTACCATTAGTTAGTAAAATGCTAAATTAACTATCTAGGGCTAAGATCTTTACGAAGCTGGATCTATAAGACGCCTATTATAGGCTCTATATTAAAAAAGGGGATAAGTAGAAGACCGCCTTTAAGACCTAATATAGCCACTTTAAGTATCTGGTAATGCCTTTTAGGCTAGCCAATACGCCTATAATATTTTAATTATATATTTATAGAGCCTTAGGGGGACTAGTTAACCGTATATACGTTATCTATTTAGATAATATTCTAATCTACTTAGTAGATAAGGATTAGTATAAGTAACACGTCCACAAAGTGCTAGAATGTTTAGATAATTGGGGCCTCTACGCCAAGGCGTTAGAGTATATCTTTAATACTAAGCAGGTTGAGTTCCTAGGCTATATTATAACGCCTATAGGCGTAGTTATAGACCTAGTACGGGTGTAGATAATTTAAGAGTGGCTGGAGCTAGAGAGCTACTAAGATGTTTAAGTGTTTCTAGGCTTTGCCAATTTCTATAGGCGCTTTATTTATAACTACTTAGATATTGCCCGATACCTATTTAACTATATTACTAAAGCTTCCTAAGACCTAGCCTAAGGAGTAAAAAGCTTAAAGGCGGGAGGGAAGAAAACTAAGAAGGGACTAACTAAATGGTATAAACTATAGATATGGCCTGGAAAGGTACAGGAAGCCTTTTAGGAACTATATATAAAGTTTACAGAAGCTCTACTATTGCGGCACTTTAACCTAGATTAGCCACTAATAATAGTTACTAATGTATTAAATTTTGCCCTTATTGGTATCCTACTATAACCTAATAGGCATCTAGACCTTACCCAGCTCTACTAGAGACTGGTAGTATTCTATAGCAGAAAATTCTAGGGACCTAAAGTTAGGTATTATACCTATAATAAGGAACTGCTGGCTATAGTTAACTGCTTTAAATAGTAGCGATACTACCTTAAGCACGTAAGCTATACCACTTGTGTACTTTTAGATTATTATAATCTACGCTACTTTATAACTATAAAGGAGCTTATACCTTAATAGGCTAGATAGGTAGAGGAGCTTACGCAATTTAATTTTAAGATTAAATATAAGCTAGGGGAAAGCAACCCTGCTAATAGACCATTATAATAGCTAGATTATACCAAAGGCTTTAAAATAGGAGAAGGAAAATAGATAATAGACATCTTACTCCCTATATTATAGAACAAGCTCTAGGTATGGGATGCTTAAGCACCCATAACTCTATATATTAAGTCTTAGGCGGTATAAGCCCTATCAACTCCCACCAACACCCCAGCTGGTACCCGGTCCATTGCCAATAAGGGTCCAAATATACCTAAATAGGACATCCCCGATATACTCTCAGAACCTAGTAATATATTACCCCTAATTACTAAGCTATCCCCTTAAACCAAAAGCAAAGCTATAGAGCAATTAGAACCTAGAGCCCTGTAATAACTAAAGGACTTTAACCTTATAGCGGCCTTCCTAATATATGCGTACTAGAGAGTTATAAGATCTATAGTACCATCTAGTTGCGTACTTAGAGCAGTATAAGATGAAACAGCTTTTATCTAGGAACTATCTAAAAGGTTAATGGATTTTATCCATAAGGTGCAATAAAGGGATGCCTCCTATGCCATCTTTAATGCGGAAGTAGACTGGAAACATAACAGAAAGGAAACTGCTAGGCGCTACTATTGGGAAATGGACCTAATGGGCCTACTGCATAAATATGGTAAGGTTTAGGTGCTATAAAAAGCAAATCTATAATAGAAGATTCTTATAAAGAATTATAATAATATTTTAGGCGGCCACTATAGTTAAGATAAGATAGTGGAATTACTTTAATATAAATACTATTAGCTAAAGCTTAATTAAGAAGTAAAGGAATATATTAGCCACTATAAGAAGTGTTAAGTATATAAAATCTAAAGGTATAAGCTATGGGGTTTACTTAAATTTGTTCCTCCTGCCGGCAAACTATGGCAATATTATACTATAGATTTTATTACGGATCTTCCGCTATCTAAAGATAAGTAAGGATAAACATATAATTCAGTTCTAGTACTTATTAATAGGTTTTTAAAGTATATCTAATACCTTCCTATTAACAAGACAATTAACGTATAAGCGCTTACTAGCCTAATTAAAGAGAAATGCTTTCTTAAAGTAGATTAGCCATACTCTATTATTACTAATAGGGGCAGCGTCTTTATAAGCCAGTACTAGTTAGATCTATACATTTATTTAAAGATAGACTATTGTTATAGTATAGCTTTCTATTTATAAATAGATAGGTAAACGGAACGCTAGAACTAGGAACTGGAGTTATACTTGTAAATATATTTAAACTACTAATAAGATAATTGGTGCGAGCTACTTCTATACGCGGAGTACGCTTATAATTTAAAGTAATACGTATTATATAAGTATACACTAATCTAGATTGCCTATGGCGTCTAACTATTTAGGTTTAATAGTATACCTAGTAATTACTAGCTAAGGCCGCATAATTAATTATAGGATCCTACTAGGAAGTCTAAGGATATCTACTAGAGAGTATAAGGATACCTCTAGGAATGGGAGGAGTAATAGAAGTATGTGAAGCAGAGCCTATAAGATGCCTAAGAGTAGTAGAGACTCTGGTATAATCGCAAACACTAGGATAAGCATTTTGGAGTAGGCGATAAGGTTCTATTATATTTAATAAATATTAAGACCTGTTAACTATTAAAGAAGCTTAATATAAGATACCTAGGTCCCTTTTAAGTTAAGGAATAAATTAGCAAGCTAGCCTACCGTCTCTAACTACCCCCATCTATGGCCTGTATATATTTAGTATTTTATGTAAATTTACTAGAGCTATAGCATAGACCGCTATTGGAAAAGAACTTCCATCTAGGCCTAATTAAACACCCTAAAGTGGTGGGCGAGTGGTATAAGGTTAAAGCTATACTATGCTATAAGTCCGTTAAGAACAAGCTTTAGTATAAAGTTAAATGGCTAGGCTGGCCCGCTAAGGACTCTATATAGGAACTAGAGGATTACCTTAATTATTGCAAAGATATTCTAAAAGAATATTGGGACTAAGGTCTACAATCTATAAATTATAGAAAGCGCTTTAATATTATAGTGTTATCGAAGCCTATAAAGAAGACTTGCATAAAGAGTAAGAAATATGTTAAATTAGATATAGAATAGACAGGCTCCGGAAACTATAAGGATTAATTAGGGCTATAGCCTAAGGCAGGATAGGTCCTTAGCCTTTTTATATATATAGTATAAAATTAATAGGGTATTTTGCTAGAATTGCATTCCTATTAATTAATCTATACTAGGAATATTATTTTTAGGGCTCCTAAGCCCTTCCTAAAAGCCTTCTAAGGCCTTCCTAAGCACTAGTTAAGATCCTTAATTGCTACTATATACAAAAACAATCCCAAATACCTAAATTGAAAGCCACTATGCCTTATCCTTAGGTGGAGGATTAGTATCTATTGGCCTACTAAGTAATGGCTGATAGGAATAAGATCTAGATCCTTTAGTAGGAGTATAGGTAGGCATAAAAATAGGGGTAGGCTGATAAGGTGTAGATGGAGCAGAGATCCTTAAACGCTTAATACTAATATTAGGCCCAAACTAGTACTAATAAAGTTCTTAAGGCGTAAGCTTATAGTTAATAAAGATATACTTAAGCCTAGAATAAATAGAGATGTTAGCTAGCTAGTATAGACCAGAACTATTAAGACCTTGCTATAGCCATTATTAGTTACTTATCCGCTAGGTACCTAAAGGGTAACCTACCTAATACCGTATTATATTATACTCTTTTGAAACTTAATATATATACGCGAACTCCTTCTTATGGTAGACGGCAACCTTCTTCTTATTACCCCTATTCTTTACCCTATCCTAAGTATACTAACCTTGCTCCCTTATTAGGCGTTGCTAGCTAGCTTACTAGGAATTATAGGCCGTGTAAATAGCTGTGGTATAGTCTTAAATTTAACCTACATGTTTAGTATTGGTGCTAGAATAAGAGAGAGCCTGGGCAATATAGTAGTTAAGGACAAGAAATAAGCAAATTTTCCAAGGAAAATTTCTGAAATTGCCGACTTACAGCCGGCAATTTGCAGTTCCTTGGAAAAGTTTACTTATTTCTCGCGCCTGCGGCGGGCTTTTCTCCTTTGGGACGAAGTCCTTTTAGGAACTAAGTAGCTTTGGGAACTAAGTAGCTGCCCTACTACTGCCCTACTACTGCCCTACTACTGCCTGCTACTGCCTACTACTACCTACTACTGCCCTGCTACTGTCATAGTGGTAACATAAGGCTGCCTTTATGTAATAATCGCGTAATATAGATTTACATAATTAATCACGTAACGTATATTGACAATAGCTATTTACGTCGTTGTTGTCGTCGTCGTCTTCTTCCTTAAGCAACAGCACTATCACCATTACCACTGCCGCTGCTGCTGCTGCGTCTTCTGCTCCTGCTCCTGCTCCTGCTCCTGCTGCCGCTGCTGCCACCGCTGCCGCCACCACTACCACCACTACCATCACTACCACCGCCGCTGCCGCCGCCATGTCCGCGCCCGGCCGCCGCTTCTCGTCCGTGCCGCCGTCCGTGCCGCCGCCGTCTTGGGCTGAAGTGTGTGCGCGCGGGACTTCGGTCCTAGAAGATAAGCGTGCTAGTAAGTATTAGTACTATAAAAGAATTTAAGAATTTGAGAATTTGAGAAGATACTGACATATAAATAGCTGCTGCAGCTACAGCTGCCGCCCGGCCCCTCCCCGCTCCCACTACTGCCGCTACCGCTGCCGCTGCCGCCGCCGCTCCCATTACTCCCCCCCCGGCCGGCTTTACGGCCATTAATTAGCCCGCCGCCCTCCCGCCACCCACTGCCCTTCTACCCTAGAATCCCTTGCCTACCGCGCTCGCTGCCGTCGCTAAAGCCGCCACTGCCAACACGGCCATAATACGGGCGTTGCGTCCCCTACCGCGCATCTAGAGCGTGTCTCTACGGTAGGCTCCTAGCCTAGGTAGAGCTTTTAGGGTCTATCGGAGGGTCTGCCTTAAGGCTAGGGCCCTAAATATAGAGGCAGCCCTAGCGTAAAGCCGGGATACGGTAGCCCTGTAGGCTTATGCGTTATATATATATAGGGTGGTGGCCCATTTATAGAGTGTGTATTAGTTACGGGCCAGCTGCGCGGTAGCTATGCTAACTGCTATTATAGCAGTAAAGGGGCGCGCTGCTCCTTTTAGGCCTATAAGTTAGCAATATAAACGGTAAAAAGTATAACTAATAGAGATAATAGTGTCTGCCCCCACCGCAGCCACCACTGCCACCCTACTGGTCTGCCGCGGCCGCGCCTTCTCCCGCGCCTTGGTCCTTCCCGCTGCCGCTACTACCGCCGCTAATAATAATAACAACAACGACAATGACGACGACAATAATGATAAAGAGGAGGCCCTGCCTGCCCGCGCCCGTCCCCGCCCTATATAGCGCCAATAGGTTGCAGGACTGCTTCGCTATTTGGCGGATATAGTTAAGCAGTAGAAGGGAGGTGAGGATAAGGAGTAGGGGAGGGGGGTAGAGGAAGGGGGGGAGAAAGGAGGGAAAAGGGGGTGTTTATTAGACCTTACAGGGTATTTATAACGGGTTTACTAGCCCTATAGGGCAGTTATAAAAGTAGTTATTTAATAAAATAACGTACCTTATTATAAAAGCAATACCTCTAGATATATAATATTAGTAGTTATAGCACCTCTGTCCTGCGGCAGTAATAGCAAAAGCCTAGCTATATCCGTTACTCTTAACAGCGCAATATATAGCTGCCTATGGGTAAAAACTAGTATATATAAGTTAACGCCAATAAAGTTAAAAGACTGCCCCTGTAATTTATTTATAGTTATAGTAAAGCATAGCCGGATTACAAACTGCCTTCTATTAATAATAAATAGCAGTTCTTCTTCCGTAGAGGTAAGCTTAATATAAGGGATTAGCTGTAGCTGGTTATAAAAGCTGCTACTAAGTATCTAAGTTTTAATATAGCGGTGGCCTACGCGCGTAATAACTATATGGGTGCCATTACAGAGCCCTTTATTAGGGTAGAGGTTCCATAAAAGAAGTATAGGCGCGCCTATCTTTAGGAAAAGCTTTAATGGAAGTAAGTTACTAGGGTTAAATATCTACAGAAGCTCCGCCAGTAGTAGTTCTATATAATTTTCTTCTTCCCTATTTTACTCTATAGAGTCTATAAAATAAAAGGTGCTTAGGGAGCTGTAGAGCCGCGGAAAGATAGCGTTATTAATCTTAGCTATAGTATTGTTATAAATGGTTAGAATAGCGCAATCGCGAAGGGTATTAGGGTTAGTATATACCCAAGTAAGCAGTTATAGAGGGTATATATATCTATAAAAGGGTTCCTAGGACTGTAATAGGGCTATACTAGGCGGGATACTAATACTACTAGCTAGGGCTAGATTATAGGATAAGCTTTATACCTAAGCTGCAAACCGCTAATTTATTTTACCCTAGCGGATATATATATTTAACTATAGGGATAGTATATAGAAGGTAGGCTAAAGGAATGACCGCTGTAGGCAGGCACCTATAATAGCTGCGTAGTTCCCCTGTGGGACAACAGGTAGTATCTAAGTAAAGTTACCGCCTAAGATAGTAATGAGTCCGCTAAAGGTAGAGTTATTAGAATAGACATCCATAAGTATATGGTGTATGGCTCCATAGTAGTAGTGGTGCTACATTGGCACCTTATCCTAGATAAGTAGAGAAGTACGGTATAGAAGCTTGGCCAGATTTAAGCTTTTAGAGATATTATAAGTAGACTCTTTATATAGATTAAGAGGTATCCAAAAATGGGAGTAGGCAGTACAGCCGCTGGGCAGTAAAAGGGCCGTAATGCTAGAAGAAGCTATATAAAGAATAATCTTACTGTGCGAGTGGTAGTAGTGGTAGAGGTAGTAATAGAGAAATGTTTTACTAGTGCCTATAGGGCCCTAGAGGAAAAAGTGGGCTATCTGTGGATCTATATCTATAGCGGCAATAATAGTATTAAAGCACGCTACCTAATTGGCATTTAGCTGCTAGCGTAGCTTAGTAAACTGGCGTTCTTCCTCTATAGGGTTATATTACTATAGCTTGGCTATAAGAAGCGGGTTACTTCCCTTAGTAATAACGGCCTACTAGTGCTAAAACTGGGGTAGGCTATAGTCTGTAAGTGTCTTCTGGTAATCTATAAGTATCTAATAGATAAGGTATAGGCGTCGTTATCCTCGCCAACTATGGGAGCATTAGGCTACCGGGCCAGAAAGCGAGGTAGATTATTATAGATAGACTATTTAAAGCGGTCCTATAAAGTAACTGGCTCTATAATAGGGCCGTAAACTAAAGTAGTTATAAATAAGGAGCGTAGCTAGGCGCTAATGGTAAAAATGGCGGCCTCTATAAAGTAATTAATCTACTTATAATTATCCTCTAGTAGCCCTAGAGCCACGCAGGTGGCCTAGAAGGTTAGATAGACTATACTAGCAATAATATAGAGGTCCTTAAAGGAGGTAGGGCTGGGAACAGACGTTAGTAGCAGCTGTAAGTAGAACCTCTTACCTGTAATAGGACTGCAGTAATATATGCGGCCTATTGCATTGCCTTACTAGCATAGACACTACTCCTATTACTTTAGATAAAAGATATACCGCTTAGGGAAGTCTTGATATAGGCAGTTACGGCCATCCTTATACTCTATATTATACTTAAAGAAGGCTGTTAGTGTAGAGTAAAAGAGCTTAAGGCGCTGCTAAATTTCCTTAGCGGACTGATTAGGCTGAAAGTATATAGACTGCTTGCCTGGAAGGTGTACCGCAAGCTAGGTTATAGAAGGGAACTCCTTATAAACAGAAAGCTTAAATAGCCGCTAAATAGCCTTAGGGGGGCTAATATAACGGCCCTATAAATACTTATTTACCTTATTACCGTCCGTAAGCCATAAAGTAGTGCAGTTGTTCCCCTTATATATATACTTATGGATATACTTAACGGACTTTATAGAGGCGCAGACCTTAACATTTATATAGGCATAATACTTTGCGGTTAGATACGGGCAGTATAGAATAATCTAGCGGTTATCTATTTTAAATATAGCTCTAAGAGGCCCTGGTAAGCGGACGGACTATAACCGCCCATTATTATAATAGCGGTATTTTGGATAGCCGTCCTTATATATAACAGTAGTAGGGTTAAAAGGCCTAGGGTACCGCTTTAAGTAGGTTGGCGGAAGGCCTGGCCCTAGCGTAACTATATAGGGAGCTCGCGGATTCTAGGAGCCGTAAGGGCTATAAACTATTATTAACTTTATAATCTTAGTAAGTTAACTAGTAGGATTGTCCTCTAGCTATAGAAGCTCCGCGGATATAAAATGGTTAATAATAGCTAGGTCTAGTAGCCTATTGCGGTTATGCGGATATATAAAGAGTAGTAGGTATAAATAGAGCAGGCCCTGTTTCTGGTACTTAATAGTCTAAATATAGTTATGGAACTAGCCAAAGATCTAAACCTGTTTTAGGTTATATAGGAAGTGGTTTAGCTTTAAATAGAAAACGTATATAACTAAATTAGGCCTATCTGTAGCAGTCTACCTAGGTAGTAGCTTATAGGTAATCTTATCCTACCTAGGGTTAGTAGTAAATATAATAAACAGGCTTAGACGGCCGTATTTATAGATCATAGCCATTAAATTCTAATAGCACTGCCTAATAAAGCAAGCTCTGCTAAGGAAGCTTAATAGAAGGACTATACAGTGGCCTAATAATTAAGGGTCTAGATTGGCGTAGGTAAGAGCATCCGTAACGCTATTATATAGCTCCATATAGAGATTAGGTTAGTAGGAGTAGATCTAATTAAGCTTATTCTAATTATATAGCGCCTATATATTTATAATATATTGCTAAAATAGCCGGCAGTAGGTAAAAGGGACTAATTTAGAGTTGTTATGGACGTGTAGGTAGAACTAAAAGTATGCCTGCTATGTTAAACGGTCTTACTAGCGGGCTTAATTGGAGTCGCGTAGCTAGAGACCCTAGTTCTAGCCAGTATTACTATGGGGGAAGAGTAGTATGTAGTAGAGCGGCATATATACGGTATATGTTAAGTTGATATAGCAGTAACGCGGCTGCTTATTAGGCATATAACGCTCTATAAGTATAATATTACGGAAGCTGGTATTATTATACTTGTCTAGTATAATAACGGCCACCTTATTGCTTATTAGGAGGTTTTTACAGCGCTAATTAGCACTAGCCTCTAAGATAAGCCGTATTTATAGGTTTAAGATAATCTATAATAGGGCCGTTATAGGCTAAGCCTAAAGCTGTTCCCTTATAGTTTAATAGAGGGTAATAAAAGGGTTTTGTACCTTAGATAGTATAGTAGTAAGGCACTATAGAATAGTTACATTTAGCTAGGTATTAGGACGGGCCCATAGCTAAACATCTATAGTATAACTAGGGTTGTAAAAATATAGCTAGATATACTATAGAGCAATATTAGTAGGTATTACAAAGCGAGCACAAGCGGTAATAATATATAGCAAAGTAGATATTATTAAGCTATATACATAAACTGTGTAATAAAGTCAAGATGTTGCGTAAGGAAAAGAAAATAGGAAATAGGGGAAAAAGGGTATATAACATTCGTTTAGTTGCTAGGTTAACGGGTACTGTGCTATATACAGGTAGGGTAGAGCTTAGGTAGCGGTTCTAGTAGAACTTAGCAGAATTCGGCAGTTAGAGGTCCTTAAAGTTGCCAGTTAGCAACTCCAATAATAGAGACGGTAGATTATGGCAGAATATAGTAGATTACTATTAGATTGCCATCTCGTGGTTAATCTCTAGTTGTTTAGTTAGTGGAAATAGGTGAATATATATAAGGTGTTACGGGGGTGTCCCATAATAGTACCCCCCCTTTAAACTTGAGTATCTATAAGATAGGGCTGTGGTAGTTCTAGGTAGAGTTCATAAAAGTCTTCTATGGCTTATATAAGTCCTATAGAGTTGGCAGGTTCCTATAAGAGTTTAGTAAAACCTCTCCATTTTATAAGGTATATATATTTACGTTTCCGTTTATTTTACTTAATATTGTTAACTCTTTTAATAAGGTACTTATTCTTACTATCTACTTTAACTGGTAGGGGAGGGTTTTAGATCTGTCTAGGCAGGGCGTCTAATATAGGGGCGGTAGGGTAGAGGACTAACATATAGAATATAGGGTGGATTTTAACCGTATTAGGGAGCTTTAGTTAGTAGGCATAAGAAAAGACGATTTTTTTAACCTTATAAGGGCTAGCGTTCTTCTAATTAAGTTTCTTAGTAGGTTATTTTATATTTAGATTTCTTATATCTAGCCAAACAAAGTTACTAATTTGGTAGGCTAGTGCTAGGATTCGGTTCTTATTTACTACGGCTTTATAGATAGATTGGGCTTATATTATTTTATTAGTAAGGAACTTTTATAGTTCTTCTATCTTCTTTATAAATTTGTTTACTTCTGTAACTTATAAGGCCTAATAAGCTAGGTAAGGAATATTACTAAAGGGTTTAAAACCCATTTGTGGATGCTAGCTATAGTTAGCCAGAAATAGGGAGACCTTTATAGTTTCTAAAATGGAGTTATTTATAGTAAACTTAGCGAATATAAGCCAGTCTATCCAGTTGTCCTATAGATACAACGTATATATCCAAATATATTATTCTATTATAGCATTTGCATATTCCGTTTAACCATCCATTTCTAGGTGGTATGCTGTAGATAACAGTGCTTTAATGCAGAGTTAGGTAGTTAGTTCTTTTTAAAATATAGAGATAAACTAGCTGCCTTTATTGGAGATAATTGTTTTAAGGAGTCTGTGGAGTTTCTATATATAATTTAGGAATAGTTAGGCGATGGTAAGTATTAATATATTAAGACAGGCAATTAAGTGTTTTATTTTAAATAGTTAGTCTATAACTACTATAATGTTTATATAGCCTTTACTTATAGGGAGTTTAACAACGAAGTTAATTAAAATATCCTTCTATCTTTAGTCTAGAATAGGTAGTGGCTTTAGAAAGCCGTTATATGTCTTATATAAAGCCTTAGCTCGTTAGTAGGTATAGCAGCTAGAGATATACCTTTATATTATATTATATATATTTGGCTAGTAGTACTCCTATTAGAGTAGTTCTAGGGTTTTTCTACGGCCTAGGTAGCCGGCTACTGGTAGGTTATATACGTGTTTAAGAAGCTTAAGCTTAAGTTTATTATAGCTAGGTATAACTAGGCGGTTCTAGTAGTATAAGCGGTCTCCATAAGCTTTATATTTACTTAGAGAGATCTTTTTAGAGCGTTTAATGCTATCTTAAATTAGCTTAAGTGTCTCTTAGATAAACTCGTTATTTAAGTATTTATTAATTATAATCTATTTAACTAATTAATTAGTTATTTTAAAGACATATACTATAAGGTCTTTAGCTAGGGGATTAAATAATTTAGGGCGAAGTAGGGTTTAATTATAGTAGGTACACACTTCTTCCTATACTAGTATGTCTTATAAACATTAGGTTAGGGCATTAGGTTTTTAACCTTAAACGCCTAGGCAGTATATAATTAAGAATTAAAAATAAAATAAATATTCTAACTAGCGGGCTTAATAATAACTTAGCTATTTTATAGTTGTAAAGTACTATAGATTCTTATAGTTATTAAGGACCTTAATTAGAAATTCAGCGCCTTCTAGTTTAGGTCGCTATTGTTTAAAATATCTAATAATGGCTAATAATTCCTTATTATAGATCTCGTAGTTATATTTAGCTAGACTTAGTTATTTTAAGAAGTATACTATAGGGTACAGTACTCCTTCCTTATTATACTAAAACAAAATACCTCTAGTAATGTAGTTAGATAAGTTGGCTTCTATAACACTCTTTTAGTTCGGGTTAAAGTGTTAGAGTATAGGTATAGTAGTAAATATAACTTTTAGATAGGTAAAGGCCTTCTTATATTCCTTATTAAAGATAAAGGTTTTATCTTTTTAGGTTAAAGCTATAAGGGGTAAAACTAGGGTGGAGAAGTTATTAATAAACCGTTAGTAGAAGTTAGTAAATCCTATAAAGGCTTTTACGTCCTTAACGTTCTTGGGTTCTTACTAGTTTACAATTACTTTAATTTTCTTTAGGTCCATTTATATGCCATTTATAGAAATAATAAGTCTAAAATATAGAACTTCTATTTTATAGAATTTGTATTTATCTATATCTAATTATAGGCTAGCTCTACGCAAGGCTTTTAAGATAAGGTTAACATGTTTCTTATATTTAGTTAGGTTATTACTATATACTAGAATATCGTTAATATAAGCAGTATAAAAAATGTCTAGGTAAGGTTGTAGGGTATTATTTATAAAGTGTTAAAATAAACTTAGGGCATTTATAAGGCTAAACGGCATTATTAAGTATTTAAATAGTCTATACTTAGTACGGAATGCAGTAAGCTATTTATCTCCTTTTATAATACGGAGACGGTTAAATACATAGATAAGGTCAAGTTTTATATAGTAGCGAGCCTTACTTAATTAGTTTAGTGTCTTTTAAATTAATAGGAGCGGGTACTAATTCTTAATAGTAATAGTATTAAGAGCTTAGTAGTTTATATAAAAGTGTAAACCACCGCTAGGTTTCTTAATAAAGATTATAGGTATAGCTATAGGCGAAGAGCTTACTCTAATAAATTCTTTACTTAGGTGTTCGTCTAAGTACTTTTATAGTACTTAGAGTTTATTTTAGGATATTCTATATAAGGGTCTAAATCCTAGCTGTTTTTCTTCTTTAAGTATAATCTTATAGTTATATGGTTGGTGCTCTACTAACTTATTAGCTTTTTTTTATAAAAATACTTCCAGATGCTTATAATAGTATACTAGTACTTTTATAGTAGGGTTAGTGTGCTTCTTTAGTACTAGGGCCTTTTTAATATCGGCTATTATAATAGTAAAGATTGTATATTTAGGTTTCCTAGCGAGTTATGCTAATAAGGTAGCTCTAATTATATAAATATCCGTAGAAAGGGGGGCGAGTTACCAGCTAGTAACTTCCTTTTAATTATCTACTATTTCTTATTTAACTTTAGGTTTAGTGTTAGGTATAGAGTTAGTATTAGATTTAGGTTTAGGTTTTTTAAGTATCCTTTTTATAGTAGAATACTAGTTCTTCTAGTACTTTTATATATTAAGCTTAAGTTTAGGCTTCTGCTTAGTTTAGGGTAGTATAGTAGTTAGGGTTAGTTTATATGGTTTAGTATAATTTTTAGGTTCTTAGTAGAATTGGGTGGACTTTTTAGGTATAGGGTGGATATTAGTGGAAATTTTAGATTTTAGTTTAGGGTCTAAGTAGTAAGTTATAAGGCACTTCTACTTATAATAGGAGGTAGTAAATAGAAGCTTAAGGTTGTTCTAATTAATGGTTATCTTATATAGCTTTATCTAAGGTTATTTAAGTATTATTAAGTGACCTAGGGTGGTAACAAAAAGCCTAATTAGTTCTTTATGGTTTAGGTATTAGAGTCTTAGGAATACTATATAGGTAATACGGCCTAAGATAGTGCGTTTACTATTAAATCTAAATACGTTAATATGCCGGTTAAAGGGGGTTAGGGTAAAACTATTATCTTATATAAAGATCTTGTTAATAAATCCTATACTACTGGCTCCTATATTAATTAGGACTTAAGTATTAGCCTATTAATTATTCTACTAAAGATAACAGTTAATAGTTATACTGTAATCCTAAGAGTTAGAATTTATAACATCTAGAGTATTTAATAAGATCCTAAGGCAGCGCTGTCCTAGAGAGCGACTTAGCTCTAGGACCTTCCTTTTAGAGGTAACTGGGGTGGGGTTCCTATAGAAAGTTAGCTATAACTTCGTCCTTATAAGTGGTGCTTACTAGATACGGGGCTGGAGCCATATAAAGATTAGGGACAGTAACTAGAGGATTAGTACGGTGAATAGTTACTAGTATTGGCCGTTTATAAATTGTGTTAGGGTATAGGGATAGAGCAGTATCTTAAGATATAAGCCTTACTTCCGCATTTAAAGCAAAGGCCTAGCTTAATGCGTTATTCTTATTTAGGGGTCCCTAGTAGGGCATACTCTAGGGTTCTAGAGTTAATATCTATAGCGTTAGGGTGCTTAGGCTAAGATAATAACTTAGTGGTTATTTATAGAGCTGTTATATTGTATTAAGAAGTGGACTTTAGTATTAGGCGTAGTATATGATTGTATTATTTATTAATAACGTTTACGCAGGCGTTAAGGGCTCCTGGTAGGTCTATACCTATTAGGGAGGTTTTTAGTTTAGGACTTAGGGATTTAATAAGGCTATTAACCAGTATGGAGTTGTTTTAGCCTATTTCCTTTATATAACGGTTGAATTTGGAGAAGTATACTAGAAAGCTTTTTATTTCTTAAGTTATATAGTTTATCTTTCTCTAAGCAGTGGCTTGGTAGTTTAGGTTACTATATATAGCTTTAAGAAGTACAACTAGACTTTATACTAAATTTGGTTAAAGGGGCTTAATAAGGTTAGCTGCGTCTCCTCCTAGTTAACTTAGGGCATAGCAGAGTTAGTTAGCTTTAGTTAAGTAGCGGTTAGTATTACTAGTTAGCTTATTTTTAAGCTGGCTTAGAAATAATTAGAGTTCTTATTATTTATTAGTAAATATTGGAGGGTCTAGTAGTTATTTGGATTGTTACAGTACGGTAGTTAGTTTAGGGTAAATAGCTACTATAGGTTTAGGACTCTTATTTTATATATTTGTCTCTAGAGAAGGCGTTTGGTCTTAGGGCCCTAATATAGGTATTTTAAGGGTGCGGACTTCTTCTTAAAGGTCCTTAATTATTTATAGGTGTTATGCTTTTTATTTAGCTTCTTATTAAGTTAAAGTGGCTTAGTTCTGTGCGAGGGTGTCTATAAAGGACTTCTATATCTCTGCTAATTGTTTTTAGAGTGCGGATATAATGCTAGCGGCTATTATAGGGGCTTTAGGGTCATTCTATATTTTGGAGGGTAGTATATAAGGTTAACATAACGTAGTGTTATAGAGCAAGCACAAGCGGTAATAATATATAGTGAAGTAGATATTATTAAGCTATGTATATAAACTGCGTAATAAAGTTAAGATATTGTATAAGGAAAAGAAAGTAGGAAATAGGGGGAAAAGGGTATATAACGTTTGCTTAGTTGCTAGGTTAATGGGTACTATGCTACGCACAGGCAGGGTAGAGCTTAGGTGGCGGTTCTGGTAGAACTTGGTAAAATTCGGTAGTTAGAGGTCCTTGAAGTTGCTAGTTGGCAACTCCGACAGTAGAGATGGTAGATTGTGGTAGAATACGGCAGATTGCTGTCAGATTGCCGTCTCGTGGTCGGCCTCCGGTTGTTCAGTCGGTGGAAACAGGTGGACGTGTGTAAGGTGTCACGGGGGTGTCCCGTGACAGTAGGAGGCTCTAGCGGGCCCTATAGATAGTAAAGCTTACTATATATCTAAAAGTAATTTGGGCCGCCCTAGGCTATACTATAGTTAGTAACGGTATAGTTTATAGACGTAAAAGCCAACGCTGTATTATATAGGCAGAGCCGCTCCCTAAACTGACTAGTAGAAGTACTACGGGACTCTAAAAGGTCGTGTAGATAGTCTGGCGGAGGCTAGAATAGAGGGAGGTTTACATTACTGTGCTTATAGTAGGCTTTAAACCGTGGATTACTGGAGTTTAATATACTAACACGTTTATCTATTTAATATAGGGCGGCGTAGAAGTTGTAGGCGACGTTTATAGGACCAAGATCTAGCTGCTCCGTAATAGGGCGGATAGTAGTAGGACTATGATTTAGCTGCTCCGCGATAGGGCGGACCATAGCAGGTTGCGGCTGGATTAATATGGGCGGTCGCGGCTGGACTGATATGGGTGGTTGCGGCTGGATTAATATGGGTGGTCGCGGCTGGACTGATACAGGCGGTTGCGGCTGGATTGATACGGGCGGTTGCGGTTAGATTGATATAGGCGGTATAATGGGAGAAGCAGCGGCGGAAGCAGCGGCGGAAGTAGTAGCGGCTGTAGTAGCGGCTGTAGTTTAGTTTATAAGCTGCAGAAGGGTCGCTAAAGGTTATTATTGGGACTGTCCCTTTTTTTTCCTATATATAGAGTTAGAAAGGTATTAAGTAAAAAAAAGATTAAAAAGAACTAACTCTATAAGAGTTATAGGTCTTATACGGAGCTCTAAGAGAGTTTGTTATTGTTGGAATATACGGACAGAGGTTGTGTGGTCATTTGTGTCTCTAATTAGTCATCCTTATGATGACTCATCAGCCCCCTACTTAGGCACTGCGATCCTTACGATCCTCTGCTTTCTCTACCTATTGAACACAAGACAAATCTAAGATTAATAGGCCATACAAGTGCACTTGGGTGATACCGACAGTTATAAAGTTAGCGAGAGGGTAATACTGCCTATAGACAGTGCAAATTTTATAATTAGAAGGTATTTAGGCGGTAGGTAGGGAGAGCTTTAAGTAGAGCTTTAAGTAGGGCTTTGTGTAGAGCTTTTATAGAGCTTTAAGCAGGGCTTCCATCAGTATTGAATATTGCTTATTGATATTGAATATTGAATATTGAATATTAAACGTTCAATATCAATATCAATACGAAATGTTCAATACTAAAAGTTATTGAATATTGAAGATTTTGGAGTCGAGGTGGTAAAAATATCGGTAAATGACTCTTGGGCCTCCTTACAATACGTGCGCATTTCAAATTTGGTAGGTAAACCTATAGAAAGTAAAAATTACCGCGTATCAAATTAAGTCTTGCAAGACATCGCGTACAGTATCGTCAATTTTAACGATTTTCACCCCCCCTACACTCTACCCTTGATCAACGCCATGCCTCCCTCATCTACCAACGTAATTGATGATGATGATACGTCCTCTTATGCCATTTCCGAGCTTGATTCCGATCAGTTTACCTACTCTAGCGGCAACAACAACGCGTCAAGCGACTCTACACCAAATATCACCACCCTAGAGTCGTCTCGTAAAAGGCGCAAGTTAGCTACTTCTATGTGGGAGCTTGCCCGTGATCCTCTCCCTTATGAAGCTATTTGTGACGGCAAGAATTGGATATGGTACTGCTTAATGTGCGAATGGAATTCTGCTTCCTTAACATCTATTCGCGCCCACCTAGCCAAAAAGCATGGTATAGAGATTTAAGCTAGAGAGATTTGAGTAAAGCAGTTACAAGAGGAGCGCCTCTTAAATATACTAAACAGCTTACAAGCCTCTAGACAGGTTGAACGCGAAGCTTAAAAAGAGCGAGTTTCTCGGAGCTGCCATCAATCGCGACGCCTTTAATAAAGCTCTCGTATAGCTTATTACTATACGAAATCTACTATATAATGCGGCTACCCGGCCAGAGCTATACGCGTTACTTATAACAGTTAATTATACTGCGGAGGAAGTTATAATTAATGTGAAATCAACCGTACCAAAGCTGATTAAGCAATCATATACAGTACACCGCGATATTCTAAAATCCAAGCTTTAAAGCTTACTCTCAAAAATCCACTTCTTAATTAATATGTGGATGTTACTAAACCACCGTTCCTTTTAAGCAATCGTTGGTTATTTTATTAAGGCAGAAATAAGGCAGTTGCAGAAGGCTCTACTTGCTCTACCAGAACTTCCTTTACATAATAGTGAGGACCAAGCTATAGCCTTTCTTCTTATTACTAAAAGCTACGGGATTCTTAATAAAATTGGCTATATATATGGCGACAATCACGGCTTAAATAACAAGATATGTTGCTTTATATCTACAGGCCTTTAGGCAAAAGGACGCCCTTATTAGGACCCAGTTTATTATTGAATTTGATGTAGCGGCCATATTATTAACCTTGCCCTCTAAGCCTTCCTCTACCTTAAAGACAAAAAAGCGATTAACGAAGCCATTCGGCAAGTTTAGCTTAATAAGAATTTAACGATTAACAAGAAGCTTATACAAAGGATAAAGGAAGCAAAGGCCGCAGGCTAGAGAGAAATTAGTATACTTGGTAAAGTTCACAACCTTATTATATACATTTAGGCGTTGGAAGCTCGCTATAACGAGTTTAAAACCTTAGCCAGGCGATCAGTTCCTTTAAATAATGATACTTGGTGGAACTTATAGTTTACCGTACTTAATGTTATTAAGGATGAGCAAGTTCAAACGGCAATTAATATATACTCTTGGAGCTAGTATAAGGAAGTAAAAGACGACTGCCTCTTACCTAAGGATTAGCAGATTATTAACAATACGCACGCCTTCTTAAAGCCGTTTTATAATATTATAATAATAAACTAAGGCGACTTCTTATTAATCAACCAGACGCTATATACTATGGATATACTTATCAAACACTTTAAGCGGTTAAAGGTAAGCTTTTTGATTGTAATTGAGGCTTTGCTAATTAGTAATTTTATAGGATTAATATTACCCAAATCCACGCCTTCTCTCTGCCATTATTACAAGCTGGTATACCTTCGATAAATACTATAAGCTTACTAATAATACATCTGCGTACGCTGCCTTAATCCTCCTTTATCCTTCGCGTCGGAAAACCTATATTAAAAGGCACTGGAATAAGAAGTGGTATAAGCAATCGTTTGCTGCAGTAAGGAAGCTTTAGGAGGACTAATATATACATCACAAAGTTAGACCAGAGCTTACCTCCACTAATCGCTCTGCTAAGCCTTCCGAAACTAAACTCTATATGCGCATGCTTGACGTCACCAGTAGTGTAGAAGACAAGTACAAAGACTTTATTAACTCAAAGCCTATTTTAATCCAAGGCATGGCGCTACAGTGGTGGCTTAATCCAACTCGCAAAGCCAATTACCCACGACTCTCTTAAATGGCAATTAATATATTATCTATACCGTTAATATTAGCAGAGGCTGAGCGAGTCTTTTTAGGTGCACGGCAAACAGTCTCATAGGAGCGTATATTACTAGGTAGTACGAGTATTAAACATATGGAGTACTTAAAGAGTTGGCTACTAAGTAATATTACCGCCAACGGGAGGCTTATGGCAATGAATGTAGTACGAGAGGCTTTTAAGCTCTTGGCGGAATCTAAAAAGCAGCTAATACCTACTACACCGCGCCAAGGATCACGAGCTTAACAGTAGTGGTAAGAGCAGTTGCGAGAGAGTAGCTATTTTAAAGTTCTACCAAAGCTTAAGGGTATACGGAGCCTACTTATAATTAAAACACCATACTAAGACTATACTACATTTAATATTCAATATCTTTTCAATACTAAATTACTATTCAATATTAATATCAATACGGCCTCATACTGATATTGAATATTGATGGAAGCCCTAGCTTTAAGTAGTAATGGGGGCAGGAAAGAGGTTGGGGATTTTTTAATGGAGTAGTATAATCCTTATTAGGTGACCAGCACTAAAAATTTTAACTAATTGTAACTCTTGCTTAAAATTAACACAGTATATTAGAAGAAAAAGAAGAAGAAGAAGAAGAAGATATTAAAGTATTGTTGCTACTTAGGCCTAGGCTATATTAAAGCTTAAAGTTAGTAATGGAAACCTATTAAGGATAGAAAAGCTTACCTTAACGCAACTGCCGCTCTTAGTACGTATGCATTAATTATAAGGACTAAAGGTATTAGACCTTATATAGTGGGTCTTATTAGAAGCATCTAGAATCTTTTTATCAGACTTCTAGTCTTTTAAGGACGTGTAGGTAAAATCATTTAGGTAGGATTAGCACTAATTGCAGGTTAGTAGAGGCTGAGGTTTTATATACAGCGGTAGGGCTAGGATATACTGTAGAATTAGCTTAGAAGAGCAGTTAGTAGGAGAATAAAGAGGCATATTAAATTAATAATGGAAAAGAAGAAAATCTTAATAATATATTAAAGATATGTCTAAAATCGGATAAAGGTTGATAATGGGAAGTAAGGTGTTAAGGAAAAGGATCAGCTTAATAAGTAAGGTGTCTCTATACTTTACCTTCTAATACCCTTCTAGTAAATAGCCGTAACCTTGTTGATATAACTCTGTTACAATAGCGCAATTTAGAGGGAAGGAAATACGCGTATATACTATTTGGCCATTACTTCCTTATAAGAAAAACCAATTACGTGGCTGGGGAAGGCAATTAAGACGTTAATTAAAGACGTATATAGGTTAAATTATACCTAAACAATACTATAGTATTAAAAAACAACGTTATAAACGTTCTTAACAACCGCATAATAGCTAGAGGCGCTATTGTAAAGTGTCCCTCCTGTTTGCTAAGCAGTAGAGCTATACTAAAAATATAGTATAGGACTACTAGATTTAAAAGCAGATATACTAAATCTTAAGAGATAAGTCTCTTTAACTGACTAATTAATACCTTAACCGTATCTAATGGCCTAAGGGTAAATGCGGAAGTAATATATTAGTAACGCAGAGGATTATAAGAAAGGATTATAGACTATATCTTAATAGTTAAAGACGACGGCAAGCTAAGGCTCTATATATTAAATCCTATACTAAAAGGTTCTATGGAACTATACTAGAATACTAAATTGCCTATAATACTTATAATTAATTACGGACTAGTATAAAGGCTTAGAAATAGAGTTGTATAAAAATCCCTGTATTAGCCTAGGTAGTTACCGGCATGCTTCTAGTAGGCTTCTAATAGGTCTCCTAGCAATCCTCGCATCTTTTCTCCAATTATATTTTTTTCTTATTAAGGTTTTTTAGGAGTTCAAAGCAGGGGTTAGATAGATAGATAATATACAGCGGCATACCAATATCTCTCTAATATCTCCCCAAACCCCTTCCGGGACGAGCCCTTATAATCTCCCTACCGCAAGGTAATGGTAATTAGGGGCCAACCGCAAGAAGAGGGAGGGGGCAATATAAGGGATATTATTGCGGGTACCTTGGGCTGCCCTTAGGACAACCTCTAGACGCCCTTTAGATAGTCGCCGGTCACGTGCTGGAGGCATATACCTATAGTATATAGTCTCTACAATCCTAGAGGCCTTACCTCCTTAAGAATTTATCTCTCTTACTAATCTATCCTATTCCACAATTATGTCCTTATAGCCCCCTGTCTATAAAGTCCCCTTACAACTTATATAGTGGCAGTTAGTTATAGGTAGGGTAATAAGGGGTCTCTTAAGTTAATATCCTAGGAAGTATATAGAGGCGGCTAGGCTATGCCCTAGATAAGATTCTCTATAGTATTTAAAGTTAAAGATTACTTCTTTCTTTTTCTAGTTAATAGTGGGGTTATATTATTTAAGCCAGTTTATTCTAAGGATAATAGGGTAGTTGGTAAGAGGTATAATATAGGCCTAAAGCTCTTCCTAGTGCCCGTTTATATCTAGATAAAGTTATGCTATATAGGTAATCTTCTATATAGTATAACTACTATTAGCGAGTTATAGGGTGCGGACTTTAGTAAGGGGTAAGGTAGGTAGGTTATAAGTACGCATAAATTAGGTATTTATAAATGTATTAGTAGCTCCGCAATTAATTATAGAACGGCTTTTATATTGTTTTTTAGCAGTAGTTTCTATTATAGGTAAAACTATCTATTTCCGTCTATTTATCTTTACTAAGTTATTTATCAAGTAGGCCGATATATAGATCTCTCTATCCTTAGGGCGTCCTAACCCGCAACTTAGGGCTAGGACTTAGCGTTTTCCACTTCCGTATTAGACTCTACCACTATTACTACGTCTTTATCTTATATAGTAGCGGTATATAGCAATATATTTAGTATTTAGGGTATTAGGTTATATATTAGGCGGCGGCTACTATTAGGTAGTTTAGGTTATTGCAATAATAGATTTTTTAATGGCATTTATAGCAGCGTCCTAGTTTCCAGAGTAGCTTGCGTTCTCTATTTAGAAGTTTTTATAGAAAGGTTAGTATAGAGAGGTTAATATTGGCTCTAGTAGTATTTAAGGTAATAGGCGTTAATGGCTTAGTATATATAGGTTTAGTAGGCCCGGAGGGCTTCTATAGGGAGGTCTTTAGGTAAGGGTTAGTAGTAGCAATCTAATTTAGTTATTATTTAATCTTCCATAGGGCTGCTACTATATTATAAACATTATTATAGTTATAGCTGGCGGCTGCGTAACTAAGGTAATAAGTAACTTTTTTAAGGAAATCTTCCTAGTCTTTAGTATTGTCCTAAGTAAGGGCTTCGGTATATTCCTAGAATTTAACATAGAATTTATTAAATGATTTAGTAGGGCTTATCTTTAGGATGCGTAGTTTAGCTTAGTTGGTAGCCAGTAGGTTATAGTCTTAGTATATTAGGTTAAGATTATTAAGGACTTCTTAATAGGACTGCCACTTCTAGGGGCTATTAGTCTTCCATTGGGCGAAGAGTCTATTAAATAGTATACCCTTTATTTGTCCAATAATATAGCTAATCTTAGTATCTTCTATAAGGAAAAGGCAGGCGCTTTAAATTAGTTTTTTTTTATAGATTTGCATCTTCTAGTAGCTGTATTCCTTATAGTCTCCCTAAAAAATTAGGGGATTAAGGTAATATATATTAGACCCTATAGTAGTAGCTTAGGTTTAATTATTATAGCTTTTATTATCGCCGCTCTAATAGGGGTTTCTATTAGGTAAAGCTACTTAGAACTAACCCTTTACTGGGCGTTAAGTAGATAAGGTTACTAGGGGTATAAAGACTTAAGTGGCGTTATATGCAGTAGAGAGGTATCTGGTGTTATTATAAATATGCTTATTAAGCTAAGATTATAGATATTTAATTATGCCCTCTATTTTAGTAACTATAGTAATAAGTATAATTTCAGCCTTCTTTAACTATTAGACGTCGCGTTTAGACACACGGAGGTTATCTTTAGTTTTTTAATATATATTGTTAGTAAGCGCCTTGCGAGCTTATAGGTCTTAGATAATATTATAATCTTAGGCAGTATGTATCTCGGTTTATATAAGCTTTAGGTAATAGTTCTATAGAAGGCGGTAATATTTATTAGGTTTTTATACTACTATTTTTATAAATGTCTTGGCGTCTTGTATTTTAATTTTAATAGGTAGTAGCCCTTCTACTTGCTTATCTATAGTTATATAGTTAATAAAAGATAAGACATTATTAATGTCTATCTCCTTAGAGGTTAAGGCTAGGGCTAATAAATTAAATTCTCCTAGGATTGATTGGCATTATAGGTTAAGTATAGGTATTAGATTGTTCTATAGGTTTAATATAGTGGCTAGTAAGGAATATTATCTTACTATTATGGGTTCCTTAGAAGTATAAAATAAGGTAACTTATAGACATACTGCTTCTGGTAGCGCCTGTAGTATTATAAAGATATAGGATTGGTTATAGGCTAAGCGTTAGTGGTAAAAAGGTATAATGTAATGTTATAGGGCGGGAGCAGTGGCTATAGAGCGTATGTATTTAAGGAGTCTATAAGGCGTTACACGATTAATTGTAAGGGTTAAGGGCGTAAGAAGGTAATATACTACGCGTAGCTAACGTAAGCTATACGCGAGGCGTACGCGAGAGCACGGGGCTCTGTTAAGGAGTCTCCTATAGGGGCTCCTGTGGTGGCGTTCTGTGACATATTTAATAAAAATAAAAATAACCTATATCTCTTTATAACCAAGCTTTATCTTAAACTTTTAATAAACTATAACTAATACCCTATTAAAGCTAGTAAGGTTAGCTACGGAATATCTTATTTAAGTAAAGATACTATATATACTATAGATCCATTCTTCCGTAACGGCACCTTTATTAATTTTAAAATCTTTATCTCTCTACTAGAACGAATATATAAGAACACTAGCCGCGAATATATAGCTATTACTAAACTTAAAAATCTATAATAATAGAACCAAGACTTTACCAGCTTCTTTTTATAATTTTTAGGCCTTATTAGCGAGCTAGATTGGAATAAAGCTGCTAGAGTTGCTGCCCTTTAATAAGCTATTTTAGATAAAATTAAAGCCTAGTTAGTAGGTAGAGAACTGCTAAAAAACCTGTCCAAATTTACTATAATATATTAACAAATTAATAAGGACCTTTAATATAATAAATAAACTTATTTTTTAAAGCTAACTATACCTTATGCCTAGAACTCTATAAACCTAGTATATACCTTAAAGCGCGATCTATCTCTAAAATCTAAAAGCCCTATATATAACCCTATAGACCTTAATACCGCTTAATCCTATATACCCTTAGGAACTAATAAATAAAGAACTTAAGCTATAAATAGAGAATGCTTTAGATGTAGTAAAAAGGGATATATTTAAAGGAATTATCAAACCTATCCTTTTAAAAAGGTCCGCTGTAGTTCCTCCCAGTCCTTAAATTATACTCGCTTTATAAATTATACTTGGTTGCCATAAAGTATTTTGCCTTTAGTTAACTTAGAAAACGAATTATCCTAGGGCTAAGTCTCGCCTTAGGGTAAAAAGTGGAAGAGTATAAGTATCTAGGCTCTTTTAGCGCTAATATATAATATAACTCCCTTAATATTATCAGGAATATATTACGTGTAATCACGTGTCGCCGCGGCACTAGCGTGGCGAGGAGCCTTAAGCTCCTCGCCCTTCCTCATTGTCAAGAAAGAGAATATACAACAACAATCATCATACTACCTACAACTTGTAGATACGTGATATCACCTTATATTACCAACACTGATTAGTGGTTAACTTCATTGTTATACCACAGAATAGCTAGGTATTCCACCAAGAAGAGACAAGCCACTGTACCAGTGCTACTCGTGCTAGAGGAAGCTGTTTTTTAAGGTCAGAACTGGTCCTAAACCTTAAATAGAACTCTTCCATAAATCTAAGGATCTAAAGGCCAGAACTGGTCCTAAGCCTTTCCTAGATTATAGATTCTTGCGTCTATTACGCAGAATAACACGCTTTACAAGTCTTCGCGATTTAAGGCTAGAACTGGTCCTAAGCCCCATAATCGCAAATACACGTCATGAACGCGTACTAATAATAAACGCGTACCAATAACGAACGCGTACTAAATGGCAATCCCTACCCTAATAACACTTCCCTCCCCCTAAAAACATGGCTACGCCTACCTTAAATAACTAGGAAGACTCCTTACCACTAGGGGTAGCTTTATACGCGAAACTTATTAATAAAGATTTGGACGAATTTACTATTAACATAACAACTTATACCGCAAAATAAGTTAATGGCTTTCTCTTATACCGTATTATATTCTACCAAAGTAGACACTATGCTAATTTACAGCTGTGGGAATATTTTAGGGAGGATTTTATAGGATAGACCGCCAACACCTAGGCACTTGGCAATGTTAATATTATTTAGAATTTTTAAGACTTCCTCTATAGGAATAGGGTATATATTAATAAAAACGGTAACCCAATTACCAGTAATATCTAGGCCGTTATTATTAGTATAGAAGAACTAGTATAGATAGAAGCTGAGATTATATGTTAATTACGGAAACCTAGAACTAACCTGTATTCTTTAAAAGGCAACTTTAATTTAGAACGAAACCCCTAGAACGCTACTATCCTACCTAGAGGTGCTCTCCCACCTAGAGGTGCTCTCCTACCTAGAGGTACTCTTCCTCTACCTCTGCCGCCTCTAGCTCCTCTACCCCTGTAAGGGCGTGAAGAGGCTTTAGGAAAGATTTAATGGAACAATATAAATTCTATCTAAATCTAAGGGTATATAGCTCTTGCTAGGAACAAGACGTTGTGTAAAGAAGAGAAAGGAATATAGGAAACTTGTAACTAAATATTTAAGGTCTTGGCAGCAGACGCATGGGCATAAGCCCACGCGGATTTTAACAGGTTTCGACTAAATTCCATTATATTGGTGGAATTTGGTGGAATTTAATCGAGTTAGCGGAATTTGGTAGAATTTAATTAACTTTAGCAGAATTTAGCAGAATTTAATTAAAGCGTTGGAATTTATCTGTTGAGTGTTTCACTAAGACATTTCTACTATAACTAGGCTAGTCCTGTTACAGTACCCCCCCTTTTAGCTAAAGGTCCAAAACAATTTAAATTGGTTAAGAATTTATAACTTATCGCATTATAAGTGTCGTAATATATTTTAAGTTCTTTTTAATTTTGAGTTTCCTGCTATTATATTTCGTGTCTTTATGTTAGGTGGCAGTTATTTACCTTTATGTCATGTCTATTTAGCCAGAGTAGGCTGTAAAGAATGGTCTTTATAGAATTCTTTTACTAGGGAAGGCGCGTTGGCCTTAATCTATTTATAGGTTTTCTAGGTTTATGTTTTATATCCTTCCCACTTAACAAGAAGTTTAAATTGTTTAGATTATATTTTCCATTGTATATTATTAATTAAGTTAATAAAGTAAGAACCGTTACCGTTGTTAATAATTATAGGAGGTAGCAGCGGCACTTTATAAGTTATAGGATTATCTTTTAAAGGTTATAATAAGCTTACATAAAACGTTAGGTGTATTTTTATCTTAGTTGGCAGTTTAAGCTTATAGGCGTATAGGCTTAGTTTCTTCTTAATTTGGTATAGGCCCACGAACTTCCAATTGAGTTTCTTTAAGGGCCGTTAAGTCTTTAGGTTTTATATATTTAGGTAGGCTATATTACCTTCCTTAAAGTCCTATACGGGAGCTCGTCCTTTATTCGCATACCATTCCTATAACATTTAAGCGTATATTAATTCACTTTATAATAGTTCCGTTAACTGCTTTATTTAATTAACGAAGTTATGCACGTCAATTAACTAGATCCGTTTAATTGTGGGTCCTATTATGTTAATTTTAGGTCATAGTTTAAATCTAAGTTAAGGGTTTTGTCCGTAGGTTGCGTAGAACGGCGTTACGCCTGTTAATACATTTATCGTATTATTCGCAGTAAACTTAGCTAAAGGTAGCCATTTTTTCTAGTTGTTTTATAGGTAGGAGCAGTACATTTATAAGTATTATTCTATAATCGCGTTTATAATTTCAGTTTGGCTATCTATCTCTAGATAAAATGCAGTTAAGAGTCGTGTTTAAATACTTAATTGTTTATATAAAGCTTGCTAAAAGTCCAAAATAAACTGGCTTCTGTGGTCGGATATTATTATATTAGGAAGTCTGTATAGCTTAAAGACGTGCTTAACGAAATATTTGGCTACTGATATTGTATTAATTAAGTCCATAAGAATCATATGTCGCATTTTTGTAAGATGGTCGACTACTACTATAATATTCGTGAACTCGTTACTGCTAGGCAAGTCAACTATAAAGTTAATTAAGATGTTACGCCATCTTTATATCGGAACTGGTAGCGGTTAAAGTACTCCTTGCTTCTTTATATAAGAGGTCTTTCCATGTATATACATTCTGCATGCTCGAACGTATTTTTATATATAGTTATGCATTATAGGCCAGTAATATACTCGTTAAATAATCTTATAAGTCTTTATACGGCCAAGATGTTCTACTATAGGGGAATTATATATGAATTTAAGTATCTTAAATTATAAGGGTTCGGAATTTGGAACTGCTATCTTCTGTTAATAGTATAGTTAATTATTACAAATTTCACATTTAGCAAGTGTGATATCTTTATACTATCGTTTTCCTATTTAAATCACTTTCATTATATCTGCTATCTATACATTATTCTTATATTTATATTCTATTAGCTTATTAATTTCTATTTCCCATTTAATAATTTCTAATTTGTTTCTATTAAGTTCCGTATCTAGGAATATAGGATATAGTTTCTTAAAATGTTTAGGGGGCAATAAGATCCGTAATTAATTTATAATCTGTTTGTCTAAGGCGTTTACAAGTAAGTCTTGTAATTATTGTGTTAATGTATTAGGCTTCTAATTAAGTTTGCCTAGTTGGTATATAATCTTAAAGTTAAATTATAAGAGGTATTTGGCCTAATAAATTTGGCGCTGCGTTAACTGCTTTATAGTTATAAAGTACTGCAGGTTTTTGTAATCCGTTAACACATATATCAGAAACAACAATCCTTTAAGTTCTGGGCGCCATTGTTTAAAGAATCTAACAATTACAAGTAGTTCCTTATTATATATCTTATAGTTCAATTTAGCAGAGGCGAGCTTTTAAGAGAGAAAGGCTACTGGATCCAGCTTACCGTCCTTATTATATTGCAATAACACTCCCCCTAAGGTATAATTAGACAAGTCTGTTTTAATAACACATTTAAGGTTAGGGTTAAAGTAGGCAAGAATTAGAGCGTTTATAAAGTGTTGCTTTAAGTTATTAAAAGCTTATTTATATCTAGCAGTCCATTTAAATTTCATGTTCTTTCTTGTTAGGTTTACTAACGGTTAGGCAATTTTTAAAAACTGGTTAATAAATTAGCAATAGAAATTTACAAATCCTAGAAATCCTTAAATATCTTATACGTTACTAGGGCTTCCCTAGTTTATAATTGCAGCGACCTTTTTAGGGTCTATTTTAATTCCATCGCGGGATATAATTAGGCCTAGGTATATAACTTCGGACATATAGAACTTGCATTTCTTAATATCGCATTATAAATCCGCATCTCACAAATATTTAAGGACCATTTAGATGTGTTTTTAATGCTTAGAAAGCAAAGATAAGTAGATTAGGATATTGTTAATATACACAGTAATAAATATATTAAGGAATTCACGGAGCGTATTATTAATGTATTGCTAAAACATACCAGGACCGTTTTTTATACTAAATGGCATTACTAGGTATTTAAAGAGTCCCTATTATATACAAAAGGCTATATACTTCTTATCTCCTTCTTAAATACAAATTCAATTAAAGGCAGCAACTATATTAAGCTTTAGGGGCTAAGCCAGCCATCCCAAGCCTCAACGGGCCAAAAGCGACGCCGCGTGACATCACCAGACCGAGCAGGGACACAAGGGACACATAGGACACAAGGGAGAGGACGCCCAGTAGAAAGACCCCTATGGACGGCTACGGTAAGTTCAAGGCCGGGACAATTAAGAATTAGATTTAATGCGGTAAACACAACACACATAGCTGGCTTATAAGGGGCATATAGCCAACCGGCGAGAATGGGGGAAGAACCAGAGGTAATAACAGACTTAGATTTAGAAAGGCTAGTAGAAACACAAGATATAGGAATGGAAAGCTCTATATAAAATAAGTAGTGGCCAGGGAGCAAACACAGGAGATAGAAGTTCTGAATATTTTAGAGAAAGTGGAAATGGAAGAAGCAAGGAGCGAAGGAGAGGCGAAGGACCCCCACTAGGGGTCCGCCACTTGACCATTATACAGTATAACTGCGGCAATACGAACCACCGTCTAGCAAGGCCCCTACTAGACAGTCTAGACCTAGAGAAACACTATATTCTTGCTATATAAGAGCTGTATTATAATACCTATATATAATTAATATACTGCCTCTAAGGATTCTAGCTCCTGTATAAACCAAAAGCAGCCATATACGTATGCTTTATAATTAGCAAAAATATTAGCCTTGCCTTATGGTTATAGCAGGCAGTTAACCTAGATATTATAGTTATAACTATCTAGATATATAGGGGACTAGTATAAATTATTAATGTCTATAACCCTAGGGTTAAAGGGGTAGCATAGATAGAGAATATTATATCTATAATAAGCTTGCTAGAAACTAAACACGCGGAGTCTATTTTACTAGAAGATATAAACCTCCACCACCTATAGTGGGGGGGCATCTATGTTGCTGCTAATTAACAGGCAGAGTGCCTACTAAGAGCTATAGATAATGGGGGCCTTAAGCTAGCTACCCCCCTAGGTGCAATTATATGGCAATGGGGTACTGCTAAAAGTATAATTAACCTTACAATTATGGATGAAAACCTATACTAGAGACTCAAAAGGTGCTCCCCTAAAGAAGAATAGGTACTTACCTTAGACCATATCCCTATCCAGATACAACTAGATCTGGACATTAAGGCGCAACTAAATGGTAAAAGATACGCAATAAGGAAGCTTAATATAGATAGCTTCCTTAATATAATTAAATAACAACTCTAAGACCTAGAAGAAATCCACCTAATACCAAATAAGTAAGGCTTATTGGCTACCCCTAAGGAAATTAATTAAAGACTAGAAAGGATTTAGGCAGCAATTAAAAGTGGGCTAGAAGAGCACTGCCTGGTTTTAAAACCAGGCCCCTATACATAATACGTATGGTCCGCACAGTGCGCGGTCCTTATAGCCGGCCAATAACGAGCAAGGAGGAAATATATAAGCAGCCATAATTCTAAGGACGAGAGATAATATAAAGACATAAGAAACTAGCTAAAAAATACCCTAAGAAAAGAAGCAAGGAATAACTAGAGACGGTTTATAAATGAATATACTACTAACCTAAGTCTCCCCTATAACAAAGGCCTTTGGACCATAGTGAAATGGGTAAAGAAAAAGGTGGGACGCCTAGTAGAAGATCCATACCTATTACCCCTACAAAAAGCAGGCGAATTATAGGCCGTAAGTAATAATAATAAGAAGGCAAAGATCCTTATAGAAAGATTTTCCCCTTAACCGGCTCTAGTAGACCTTAGCAATATTACTAGTAAAACACCGGTAACTTACCTAAGGGTTAACAGCGATATAATAACTAAAGAAATGGCCAGAACTATTAGCCGCCTCTTAAATAATATAGCACTAGGACTAGATAGGATCTTAAACAAAGCCCTAAAGACCTATAGACCACTTATAGCACCTTAGCTTACAGACGTAGCCAAAGCATGCTTTGTAATAGGCTACTACCCGCGACTTAAAAGATCTATAATAACGGTTATCTTATAAAAAGAAGGTAAAGTAGACTATTTAATCCTAGGAAGCTACCGCCCTATTGCCTTAGAAAACACCCTAAGCAAGATCTTAGAAAAGGTTATAGCGGACCATATAGTAGATATAGTAGAGGAATACGCCCTACTACTACAAAGCTAAATAGGGGCAAGAAAGAATTGCTTAACGCTATTAGCACTTACACTACTTGCTACTACCATTAAAACTACATGGGCTATGCAAAAGGACTTTATAGTATTAATACTTAGCCTAGATATTAGCGGCGCCTATAATAATATACCCTATAAGCGTCTCCTATATATTCTTAGGGTAAAGGGCTTCTTAGAATAGATTATTTAATTTATTTAAGGATTTATAGGCTAGAAAGAAATATTATTAGTCTTTAGTAGATACCAGAGCCCCCCTATTGCAGTTATAATAGGAATACTATAAGGATTACCTCTGTCACCTATACTCTTCCTCTTCTTTATAAGCAACCTGCTTAATACCTTTAAGGAAGGGGCGACCTAGGGAATAGGCTTTATTAATAACACAAACCTAATTATATATGGGCTAATAGCCGCAGAGAACTGCAGGATACTAGAGAAAGCCTATAATACCTATATAGAATGGGCAAGACGATATAGAGTCCAATTCTTACTAGAGAAATACCAGCTAATCTATTTTATAAAAAAATATAACTAATCTATAGATTTTTAGCATATAATCTATATTTAAGGCTTTAGGGGTCAACCGGTTTAAGGCCTAAGGGTATTAGGAGTATGGGTAGATAGTAAGCTCTAGTGGAGCGTATATGCGGCGCAAGCGGCCCGTAAGGGCTAAGTATAGTATATCGCCATATCCAGGATCGTTAATTCTATATAGGGTCTATGCTTCCAGAGGTTACGCCTACTATATATAGCAGTTGTCTGGCTAACCATAACGTATAGATTTAGCATTTGGGCCACTAGAGAAACTAAAAAAGGCCCCCTTAAATTACTCCTTAAACCACTCTAAAAGGTCCAAACAGCCTGCCTTAGGAGTATAATAGGCGGGTATAAGCGAACGGCCACAGCACTGCTTAAGAAGGAAGCCAATATTCCCCCCTTATAACTATATATTAAAGCCAATGCAATGCAAAGGGTATAAAAGGAACGTAACTCTAACATTATAAAGTATATTAAGACACGCCTAAACAAACTATAGAGGGACCCTAGGGTGCCCTATAGGAGAAGGAACCAACAACCCTAAAGTAGGGAAGATATATTAGGAAAACAGGTAGAGAAAGTAGAAGAAGAATAGTGCGGCGCTAGGGCCTAGGCCTATATAGAGGAAGGGAGACACGTAAGAGGCTAGCAAAGACAACAATAAGGGAGAGAAAGGAGCCAAAGTAGAGTATAAAAGAGTACTGGAAAACTATCTACTGTAATATAATACTGGTTGGACCGACGCTGGAGAGATAAATAGGAGTTAAAGGTATAGAGGTAGACTTAGGCAAGGAGAACCTAAGCCATAGCATGGGTAATACTATTGGGGGTAAATACCTAAGGGCTCTAAGAGGGCCTAACAAAGGCAGAAAATACAATAGCAATACTCTTAAGAATAGGAATAATAGGACTAAAAGATTGGCTTTACTAGGTAGGTGTCCTAGTAGGTAGCCTAAGGTGTAAATATGGCTAACTAAGACAGACACTAAAACACGTAATACTATTATGCCCCTTACACACCGGCCGAGAAGCAATGCTCTTAGCAGCTGGTATAGAAAACTATAATATACTACTCTTAACACAGAAAGGCCTTAAGGCGGCTACCTGGTGGCTTATTAGCTAAAATATACTAGACCAGTTCCGGGTTGCAAAGGAAATAGTAATAAAAGGCAAAGGGGCGAGTAATAGGCGCCCCCTAATAACTCTACAGGAGTAGAGTATAGTGTGTGATACTAGCGCGTCCGTAGGTTTGTTACGGCAGCAGTGGTTCCTAAGGAGGTTAAAAAGTAAGGTAGTAGAGCACCACTGGTGACTT
>Ga0307507_10000265_pt1 | contig 102642 bp, 77 predicted proteins | sample 7_EM_MG_FD_207223 | JGI IMG/M metagenome (GOLD analysis project Ga0307507, IMG submission 207223) | Populus trichocarpa ectomycorrhiza microbial communities from riparian zone in the Pacific Northwest, United States - 7_EM | ecosystem: Host-associated > Plants > Roots > Unclassified | place... | reverse complement strand
CAGCTGCTTACCCTTGTAATTCTTGCCACCTATCTCTATTCCCTGCATCTTCCTTATGTACATATAGAGACTCTAGAGCTACATTCAAAATCAAGTCGCTCATTCAATTCTCCCACACTTATACTGTTACAGTTATTACCCTGCTTGTTTTTCCAATTAGGTTTACCTCCAGAAAAGTTTTCTTTTAACTTTTTGGAGTATTCCTATAAGGGTGCCAGATAGGTGTTGGGTTAGCCCTAGAAGTCTTTCCCATTACTTAAGGTCCCTAACTTTAACCCTTCCGGATTTCTCTTTAAGAACGGCTTCTTTAAAGTTTAGGTCTGCCCTATATTACTACTAAAGTGCCCGCGTTTCTAGTTACCCCCTAGCTTCTTACTAGAAGAGGTCTGGTTCCTTACTATATCCTTAGCGTTTAGAACCGCTCGTTTAAAATCCGCATATATAGTAATCCGTAATAGGGCTCCTACGCGCTTTATTTTATTATAAATTGCTAGCTTAATTCTAGCCTAGATAAATCCGATTTTCTTCTTCTTGTAAATGCTACCGTCCTTGTTTTTAAAGGGCTCTGGATCTATTAGTTAAGCACGAGTTTCTATAAAGTTTATAAACTGGCGGAAATTATAGCGGTCGAGCTATGTCCCATTCCAGAATAGTTCTACGTGATTGTATTATACAATATGCGGATCTTAAGTCCACTTCTTTAGGAAGGTTTGCAGCTACGGCCATATAGTAATTTGCTCTTTATTAAGCTAATTTAGTACAATCTAGTTTAGGGATTAATCTTTAATCTTACTAATAATCTAATAGGTACGCTCTTTAGTATTATCTTATATTATTAGCATCTTAAAGAAGTTATCTATTTCACAAACCTAATTATCTAACTATTAGGCGTTGGGTCTCTGGCGGAGTTCTAGACTACTAAAGGCCTTAGCCAGTTAGTCCATATCCTTTTTCTATTTACTATATAGATACCTCTCTAAGTCTTCTATACCTCCTTAGGTAGGTACTAGGTATCCCCTAAAAGGCCCTTAGCCTTAGCCAGGTTATAAAAGATTTTATCTAGCTTAGATTAAGCTCTACTAGATCTAGACCTGCCCCTAGAGGTTTTTAATATATTTATTAGTGGCTCCTTCCCGCATAGCTTCTAAGAGCCTTATAGCAGCTTCCCAATATCCTCCTTAAAGAAAATCGGTGTGGGGCTTTTAACTTTCCGACCTTAAGCCTAGGGAAGCTCCGGCTACGGAGGTAGTGTTAGTACTAGTAGCTAATACGGGTTTCCCTATAAGGCTTAAGTCTTGAGTTAGTAGTTAGGTTAGATTGCCCAAAGGGGTAGGCCCGCTTAGCTTATAAGCAGTTTATACGCCGCCACTATGCCGATTATAGGCCGGTGGTCTTCTGGGAGGGTTCCGGTTAGGTCCCTAATTAGGCGCGTTAGTGTATTCCTCTAGCATTTCTAGTTTAGGGGAAGATTTTAGGGTTGTGTCTAGCGCTTAATCTTCTAATTGGCCTAAGTGGGGCCAGAGGGGTTCCGGCTGCTTTCTAGCAGTGTTGCGACCGTCGTAGAGGGTATCTACGTTTTCCTCAGCGTTACCGGTAACCGTAGGTGTGCGAGAGTCTTTGAGCTCTTGGTGCATCTGGGTATTAGGGCTTGTTCGGCCATCTTGCCTAGAGGTTTATATTGTCGCAATCTCTCGCTGTCAGAGGGACCTTCCTGCCTTAGGGCTCGTTCGATAACTTTTTTTGACCTGTTCGCGCCCACCTGTTCGACCCCCTGTTTTGTGCCCACCTGCGCCCGTCTATAGGATTATAAGCGCAACTAGTGGGCGCCACAGCAGGGGTGTATATCGAACAGGTAAGAGCCGTTCGTTTGGTAGAATAATCGGCAGGTTAAGGACGGGCAGTAAGTCGTGATTATATAAGCCGCGTCTGAGCTTATGGACGCTGAAAAAACACCTAGATAGAGCCCGTAGTTAGACCCTTATTAATATACTCAATTTCTTTGTGAAATACTTGCTCCTTCTAATGGCTAAGCTTGGTACGTCTACCAAGGGCAGCTCCGCTGACCCTGCTACTTTACCTATAGCTCAATTCTTACCCATATTAGACCCACCTAATATATACAATTTAACTACTCCTACCGCCGCTACTACTACCACCCCTACCGAGCCAGTATTAGCGCCTGCGATAAGACAGACAAGGAAGTAAGGGAGGGCGAAGATAATAAGGGACGAAGATAGGCAGGAGCCTATTACTGCCAAGCTACCAGCCAAACGGGTCCGGAAGAAGAAGGTAATGATAGGTGCGGATAGTCCTAATAGGCCTCGATTAGTATGGCTTCTAGCCTTAAATGAGGCCTTCTTAACCTACCTGCGGGTACTGGTGGATTAAGGTAAGAAGACCAACGGTGCTACTTTTAAGGCTACCAACTATATGGACGCTATTGCCTTTATTAAGATTAAATTGGGTTAGGAGCTTACAATTAACCAGTTAACCAATAAGTATGATTATTGGAAGGCTGCTTTCCGTAAATTCTTGGCCCATAAGAGGGCGTGTTCAGGCTAGGGCAAGCATAAGGTTACTCTATTACCATAAACGGATAAGGAGGGGGTTATGGACAACTACTTTCACCAACACGTTAGAAGAAAACCTTTTAAGAATAATTAGCCGGCTTATTATAAGCAATTGACGTATCTACTTACTGGTAAAATGGCTAAAGGCAACTACGCCGCATTAATTAATAATACGCTTAATGAGAATTCGTTATAGAATATGGGTATAAGCAGAGCCAACAACAACTCTGATATTAAGGTTAATAATCGTAATATAATTAATGGCGGTAGGAACCTAAATTTAGTATTTAGATTAATCGAACGGAGTCCTTCTGGTACGCTATTTAAAAACTGGAGTATAACTCCCTTACCTACTTTATTATCTGCTTCCTTATCTATATTAACACCTTCGACTCTATTATATTCTCTATTAGTAGCCATCTCTTCCTTAATATAATTGCTATTGTCTGTACCTAGTGCGGTAGGTGCCGTAGGAAAGAAGGCTCGAGTTACTAAGAAAGGAAAGCGACTTGACTTGGTAAGGCGATTAACAAAGAACGCTGCTATAGCTGCTAATAGAAGCCGTCCGTTAAAGTTGTTAAAGGTGACAGACGCATTAAATGAGACTATCTTTAAGGTGATTACAATATTCAATTCTTTAAATATAACGCTATTGGCAATACAAAGCTTACTAATTAAGCGAGCTGTAGGTAACTTTATTAAGGATTTTAGGCACCTTCCTACTAGTGATTAGCAACTTGTTCTAAAAGGATTTAAGGTTAAAAGCAGGTCTTTTATCTTTAATTCACTTACTGGCAAGGTTTGGAAGGGGTATATTAACCAGCTAGTAGCTGATATAAAGTGGCAGTAGGTGCTTCTTGATTAGTTTAAGCCAGATAAGAAAGGATTGGAGTTTAATAGAGAGCTTAAAGGTTAACCCAAGGTTAATTTTAGAAGAATTTAAGTAGAAAGGCTAGTAATGTGATTAATCTATAAACAAATCACCTATCGTGACTTTTTTATTAGTGGTGTTGCACGTTAAATTAATGCTCTAAATATTATACTTATAGCTCGGTTATACCTATAGCTTTTTGCTCTAACATAACTACTAAATATTAACTTCCTTAACGTTAACCTCTGCTTCCTTAACGTCCACCTCTGCTTCCTTAACGTCTACCTCTGCTTCCTTAACGTCCACCTCTACTTCCTTAATGTCTACCTCTGCTTCCTTATTAACACTTACCTCTTGCAGCTAGAACGTTGCGATACTGCACCCACATTGCCTCTACTATATCCTCCCGCCACTGGCTCATTAATCGCTCGTCTACCTAATATGGAATTGGATATTAGTTGGTATCTTTATCCTCAGCACTTTTATACCCAGAGTCCTCCTTATGCGGGTTCCACCTATTCTGGTTTATAAAGTTATAAACTGCTATTAGCGCCTAAACGATTTTAATCTGCGTCTTTTTACTAAACCCCCGACGGCCTTTATCAAATATAAGGAAGCGTGCTTTTAGGACTCTAAATATATATTTAATTACATTCCTTAGAGACGTATGGCGGAGGTTAAAGAGCTTATACTTATCCTTTGGCCTTATATTTGCTTTAGCTTATTCTTTTAAATAATATTAAATTTTCTAATATGGTACTAGTAGCATAGGATCGTCTATTGCATACCCAGCGTTAGCTAGATAGTAACGTCCTAGTAGAGTATAAAAGCCTCAATCCTTTACAAAAGTAAACACTTGGCCGTTATGGGCAGAGCCTTCCTATCCGGGTAATATATACACGAAGTTTATATTAAAATCGCACACCGCTAATACATTCTGTAATATCCACGTCTTTCTATTTTACCATGCTGACTGCTCTAGTTTAGGAACTGATATTGGTATATATAAGCCGTTAAGCGCGCCAATACAGTCTGCAAAAAAGGGCTACATTTTATCGTCGGATTCTACCCGTTCGGGTGTTTAATTAGGTGGCAGCTTAACGATATCCTTATGCAGCTTATACAGCGCAGTAAGGACCTTATGAAAGGCACTAATAGAGGTTAGATATAGTATCTTATTTACTAAATATTAACTACTAATAGGCTTACCGTAGATGTTAAGTACTGGAACTCCTATGCTATAAACCCTCTACTTAAACCACCCCTATATCTAGCTATAAACATTATTAGCTTCTACTCCGCCGATATACCTTCCTGCGTATATAGCCCGTAGTCGTTAACAAGCCGATTAAGGAGTAATTTAAACATTTGTTGGTTAAGGCGTGTCACCGTTTTAAGCGCCTGCGGAGGACCGTATAACAGCTCTACCGTCTTTCTCTTACCGCGCAGAGGATTAATGAGCTGCTGGCGCTTGCCACTAGCTATAGGAAGGTTATTTGCAGCTTCTATAAGCATATAGAGGAGCCCCAGCAGCGCCTATAGGCCTGCAGTCACTGTGGCTGGTATATAAGGCCTCATCGTCAAAGTCAGGTAGAATCACATAATGGAAGAATTATTTAAAAAAACACCAAAATTTATCTCATAAATCCGACGCTCCGCAGAAGATTCGGGTAACACGGGGTGACGCATGGACGCTGAAAAACTCCTGTAAACTCCTAGGCCAATTAGAACAGCACACTAACTCTTGCCAACTCCTACTAACTCCTGAACCAATTAGAACAGCGAACTAACTTCAGCCCCCTGCGCACCCCTGTCACCCACCAAATCTTCTGCGGAGTGTCTAAAAGCTTATAGGCGTCGCTTTAGTGGTAACTAATTATTTTGGATCACGTATCTCAACTTTAAATAGCTCTATAGAGGCCCCACTAACAGTTATCAACGCTTTACTTAATGTATTTTAATCTCTAGGTAATCATCTTTAATTCTATATACATAAAAGCTAATTATAATGCAGTTGAAGGTATAAGATACAGCGCGCAAAACCTTAAATGCGTTTTTTTAAATACATCTGCGTACTACTGCAGGCCGTTCTTCCTACTACCACCCACACCACCACCATATCACGCCTATTTTAGTTCCCTATCAAGTCCTATAACCTCCTATGAACCCCTACAAAGTCCTATAAAGTCCTGTAAACTCCTGGGCCAATTAGATTGCTTGTATGTGTATAGAACCTAAGACGCGTTATTCTTCTGTATACACCTGTTACTGGTTAAAACACGACCAATTTATATTCTTCCCAACTCCTACTAACTCCTGCCAACTCCTACGAACTCCTGCGAACTTCTAGGCAAATTAGATGCCGCCTAAACGCTCCTAGGCCAAGAGTGATCGTAGGAAAAAATAGTACAAGGGCCGGCGGAAGATAGGGATAGGTGGGGTAGAAGCTTATCTACGCCTAACACTACAACTAGGTTATATTGCAGCAATTAATTTAATAAATCTAAAAGAATTACTATCTATCGTTTAGAAAGCTTAGCGTGAGGAAAATATTCCATTACAGATAACCGTTTTAGAAGCATGTCTTAAATAAATACTCTAGTATATAAACCTAGGAGGCCTCCCTTAGACCCCTTATCCGGAGTAGGTGCGCACCTTAAGACATCTAATATTTGGTTTTGGTGATATACTTCTTATTACACGCACCGGTTTTGGAAAGAGTCTTATTTTTTATGCTTTTTTAATCTTAACGGGCAAGATTACTATCTAGTTAGTCCTACTAAGCAAGCTTAGGGACGAACAATTAGATAATATCCGGAAGCTTAGTAGTTCTAATCCGTGTCTTATTACTGCTAAGAGTAGGAATATAGACAAGGCCTTAATTGCAAAGGTAAAGGAGGGTGTGTATATATACGTTCTCCTTAGTCCTAAGTAGGCCTTATTAAAGTCTTTCCAGACTACGTTAAAGAGCCTAGAACTACAGGCTAGGATTAGTTTTATTGCAATTAATAAATGCCATCTGGTAAAGTAATGGGAAACGTTCTAACCGGCGTTTATAATGTTAGGCGAGCTACGGACAATACTTCGTTAGGATATAGTTTGGTTTGGTTATTCTGCTACACTTAATAAGGAGGCAGAGTAACTAGTTCTTAGAAACACCGGTTTTCGCTCTATAGGTAGTCGCATATACCAGACTAAGGTTATTTGGACTTCTATAGATCGCCCTAATATCTCAATCTACGTACTGCTACTTTGTAGAGTTAAGGTGGACTTATAGGAGGCACTATACTTCCTATTAGACGCGTGTATAGATTTAGATACCGCTATCCTAGAGTAAATACCAAAGACAATCGTCTTTATAGACGGTCGTCAGTCCGTCTAAGAAGCAGTAGTATACCTCCAAAGAGCACTCCTTGCAAAGACTTTAACCTTTACACCCGATAAACAGTATTCTACTAATGCTAATAATGGAACCCGTTGCGTAACCAATGTGGTTTAGGTATATACCGCACACGTCTAAGAGTATAATCGTACTATTTGATATAAAGAGTTTAAGAAACCCTTCTCAGCTATAAGAATTATGGTGGCAACAACTTCTCTTGGCATGGGTGTTAACGTCCCAGATATTAAATAAGTAGCGCTTTAGAAGTTTCTAATTACAAAGAGTCTTGCAGATCTATGGCAGCGGCTTAGTTGCGGTGGACGGGGCTACAGTTAGACTAGTAAAGGCTACATATTTCTGCCGTATTGGGCCTTTGACACGGAAGGTATTAATAGACTAGAGAGTAAATAGCTATGGTTATAACTAGACGCACCTTAGAAGACTACTCGCAGGCGATATTAGAATTGACTACTAGGTAATTAAGTAATAGCACGTAGTTAACTAGCCAACGGCTATATACCCGGCGACGTAAGTAACACGGAAAGTATTTCTTCTTAGATATTAGCTTCTACTTAGGCTCCTGCTCCTATTAATAAATCTATAATAACTAAATTTTAGAGTAAGGCAGAAATGTCTTATCATGCTAGGCTGTTGGCTAAATGGATGGAAATGATTAACGGTATATGCTATTGGAAGGCCTTTCTAACTTACCTTAGTGAGAATAAGCTACTACTACAGATTAAGGCTACCCGCGTACCGCCAGATTAATATTGCAGTTGTTATAACCCAGCACTGCTTTTAACTCTTACTTAGGCTCCAGATGTCCCACAACTAATTACTTAGCTAAGAAGTGGTTCGCGACCTTATTTTGCCCTAACTCTTATTAATAAATGGATAGCTACGCAGGCGGAAGCATTATATGGTATAGATAGGCGCTTCCCCTTGCTACCAGATGGGTATATGAATAAAATATGCCGCTGGCAGCTTACGTACATATATAAGCTAGGACCGGACTTTTGGGACACGCTAACCTTTAATTATCTCTGTTCTAAAGCTCCTCTACTTCAGATATGGCCTTATAGAGAGAAAGCTGGGGAACTGTTAGTAGAGCAACTATAGTATTTTGTTAAGGAGGTTAACAATTTACACACCAAGATAAAGGATGCAAGAAATGTAAGAAAGCAATAGCAGCAGCTATAGGAGTCGCAAGGCGAGTATAATTGGGCACCTAATACAAGTATATCCAATTATAATGCAACTATTCGCAAAAGGGATAATACCCTTACCGCCCAGGTTGCAAGACGAGAGGCGTTAAGGGCTACACAAATGCGCGCAACTAAGACGGCCGGAGTAAATAAATGTACGTTGGGTAATATAAGAGATGTTACACTACCGTTAACCTCATGACTAGGAGAATGGGTTAACAGTGTTATTAGTACGCTAGTATTACTATTACTAACCTTACCTATCCCACTACCTGATGGTGTATCAGAAGGTATTTAGCGTGCTATAAAATAGCTTAAATAGGCTCGCATCTTAGGAGCAGATGTTGCCAGGCATAGCCCTAATAGCAGCCAGTTAGATGTCCAGCAGCCAGTTATTAATATATCAGATACTTAGAAAAGTGCTATACCTAGTTAAAAAAGATAAAGGTAAAGGCGTAATAGCACAGAGCTACTACCCATTAATATGTTAGTTGCCATTAACAGAAAGAGATCCAAATACAGGTAAAATGCTGAACTTTACACCTATTTTAAAGAGGGGGTGCATAAGGCATGCCACCCCAAAGGGTAGAGAGAACTTTTGTATAGATATATAGATATATCTAATTCGTCTAAGAGTTTGCAGGAGTTTGCAGGAGTTTGTAGGAGCTAGTGCGCTATTTTAATTGGCCTAGGAGTTTATAGGAGTTTGCAGGAGGTAGTGCGCTATTTTAATTAGCCTAGGAGTTTGTAGTAGTTTAGAAAATTAAGAATATTAAAGTAAATATAAATTAAAATTCTAATTTCGTTTAGTATCTTTAACCTCTTTAAAATTCTTCGTACTTATATCTATTAACTATCTCTAATTAAAGCTTTTAAAATGTCTCCTCCTGCTCTCTAAGTGCGTGCGCACCCCCCTAATGTCCTCCTTAATAAGGAGAGAATACTGCGGGCTGCGGCCCTTCTTTGTTATTGCCAGCTTTGGTCTGGTAGAATTCGTGTTAAGATATAGTTAGTATTAGAACTCTAACCATTAACTAGGAGATATAGCTAACTGGATTTAATAGGCGCCCTCGCCCTTGCCGCCGCCCTCCCCCAGCAGCAGCAGTAGTAGTAGCAGCAGTAGTAATAGCAGCAGCAATAGCAGCAGTAGCGCCGCCGTCGCCGCCTGCTGCCGCCGACGACGAGGACGAGGACGAGGATAAGGATAAGGATAAATAGTTTAGCGGTAGGGAGTTGGGAGAGGAGCCGTAAGTATTAATAACTGTATAGTACGTGCTTAGCTTATATATGTTTATAGACCACCACTACTATTACTATTACTAGCCCTGGCCCCGGCCCTGGCCCTGGCCCCGGCTTTGGCCCTGGCCCTTCCCCCACTGCCCGCCCTCCTACTGCCCGCCCTCCCGCTGCCCGCCCTTACTGCCGCTGGGTTTGCCCTTACCTAGCGCGCTGACCCTGTCCGCCTGCCGTGGGCTTGGGCCCCCCGCGGCAAGATGACTGCCGCGTACGCCCCTACTGCCCAAGGTAAATGGTGGTTGCAGTTGGCGGCGGGGTTGGCGGCTATGGGGCCAAATAAGCAGAGAGACTGGGGCCATATTGGCCGGATAATAGAGACGGAGTTAGGGGTGGAGTTAGTAGGTGGTAAGCAATGCGCTACCTACCAAGCCTTAGGCGATAAGTGTTGGGTGTACTCTAAAAAGGGTGTATAGCAGGTAAGTAGGCCTGGGGACACCTGCACTTGCTGCCAAGCGGCAGCCCGCTCTAGTGGGTGTAGCCTCTTAAAGCGTAAGCGTAAGGACCCTAAGGATCCCTTGCCCCTACCTTCTAAGCTAAGGTCTTTGGCGGCGTATAAACCGTCTAGTAATCCACCACTAGGTCCTGGTGGTAGTGGCATTATAGCGTAAGGGGGAGGGAGGGTAGGTTGGCGTTGCTTTCTAGCACTCTGGTGTGCTAAAGTGGTGGCTTTTATAGCATGCTCTTTGTGGGTAAGCTTTAATCTAGCTGTATTAATCTAAGGGGTAAAACCCAGATAATAATACTGTCTGGTGCGGGCCTAACCATAAGGCATTCTTTGTAGGCAAGCTTTAATCCAGCTAGGTTGATCTGAGGAGTAATCCTAGATAATGGCACTGTCTAGTGCGGGCCTAACTATAAGGCGTTATGGAAGCCCCGGAGTTGCCTAGTAGGTAGTATAGGTAGATAGTGGTTAAATATAGTTACCAGGTTCTGTTGTTGTCTTAAGTAAAAGTTTATATACAAGTTTATATGGATTAGTTTGCCTGGTTAAATAGAAATATGGGCATCTAATTAGCCTAGGAGTTTATAGGAGTTTGTAGGAGTTTATAGGAGTTTAAGAGTTAGGCTAATTTAACCTAAGGGAGTTGTTGCTAGTATGCCAGGATAAATATAGGCATTTAATTGGTCTAGGAGTTTGCAGGAGTTTATAGAAGTTTATAAAAGTTTGAAAATTAGTCAGCTATGTTAACTGCTGTAAGGTTGATTGTTATAAGGTTGATTATTATAAGGTTAATTGTTGGATTAATAACCCTATTTAGCCTCTCCCTAACCTGGTTAGCATAGTCTTCTATATTGGCAAATCTATTAATATTATCTGGGTTCCTAGAAGGATACGACCCCTAAACCATATCTAATTATTGGACGTGCTGCTAGTTAAACTAATTAATCTTATCCGCTAGTACCTTAATGCCTTCTTATAAGATATTATAAGAATTAAATAACCTTATACTAGCCAATTGCTCAGCACTCCGCGGCTTAGCTAGATCTGAAGTAAAGAGAGTATAAGTGAGTAAAAACATATCCGGTAGTGTGATAGCAGTAGTATAAGTCCCGGGTATATGCTTGCTAAATATAGCCTCTACTTTTTTACGCAACGCCCTAACCTAAGTATTAGATAGACATACCCGGTTAAATATGATATCTATATTATGGGTTAAGTTCTTATAGCACTTTATTTTAATCTTATAGCTACCGTTAAGATTCTTAAGCCCGAGATTAATTGCTTTGTGTGTAATAGCCCTGCTAAGCCAGTTTATAAGCCCAGAGGATAGTATCGCATGCTGTAATTTAGGAGTATTTACCGGTGAGAGATTCCATTGATAAAATAATATCTTGCGGCTATAGTTGTGCTGGGACGCGCCAAAAAAGTAGATAATAAGAGGGTCAATAAAGCGCCTTAGTATGCCTATATTAGCATGTTTAACAGCATGCTAAATAGATAGAAATAGCTCAACCTCCTAAAGTATACAACATATTGTTCGGAATTTAATATCGTTATACGGTTGCCTATTAGGGCTATTACCATTCCACGCATCTAAAGTAAAGGCGGCTAGATGGACGTCTTTAACAAGTTCTAAAAATTGATCTGGTATAAGAGAGCTAATAACGTTGGTAATGTGGTCTATTTACTCAAAGAAGTCTCTACTAGAGGTGATAAGGTAGCCCCTATGTTGTATTACTGCGTAGAATAATGTAACTACGCGCCCTATAAAGCCCTGCGCAACAATTGGCTCTATTAGGTGGTATTTAGCGTTCTCCTAACTACACTAACTGCGACCCCATATAGTAGTATCGGCTTGTAGGCAATAATAAGCCTCCTTTTTAGAAAGAACGGGTGCCTAATGCGTATGGATAATAGTATTTAGTAGGTTCATCTGGATATAAAACCACGCGGGTATACCAAGAAGCCAGTCCCGTCGGTTATATAGTTGACGTGCCCGGGTTTGCTTGTTCTTAACAGCCCTAATATAGTGTGCCGTAAGTTGGTCTCTATGGACAAGCCAGAGTTAATTATAGAAGTTGTCACGGGCTCTAGCTTTAGTAGGGTTTTCTGGTGCCTGTAGACCAAGCTAGTCTAGAAATATACTTTTATGGACGCTATATATACCGTCAATGGTACCCTTATCCTTAAATATGGCCCTAAATTGCTAAAACCTAGTCTGACTCGCATTAAGACAATATATACTTGGTATATTAGGATAGCAGTCACTATCTCTAAATATAGAATTAACGCCAGCTATATAAATTCTCTTAATTGCATCTAATATAAGGCTTCGCGTAATATCCAACCTAATCCCGCCGTCTTCACTAGATATACTAGGGGCAGCCAATATATCTTTAAGCCTGAGTGGTATTATTAAATTGTGTATAGATTAATGTAGACCTAAAAGTAGTAACTTAGGGCAGAGAATAATGGCCGCCGTTATTATTAACCGTATAGTATCCGTATAGCCCGTAATCTCGTCACGTTTTTTGTCCTTAAAGTTAACGTTGTTATAGATAATCACTGCCTGCTTATTAAATGCTTGGAGATGGAGCTGTCTCTAGAGACGTTAGCTAATTGGCCTAGGAGTTTAAAGGAGTTAGATACTATACCTCTGCCTCTTTAGCAATCTTACTTATTAACTGATTAGCCTAATGGTAACCATAGCATATTCTAAGCCCCGATAGAGTCTTAATTACTTGCCGCTTTATACTAGAGCCTATTAAATAGATATCTAGTATTAAAAAGAGGAAGCTGGATTGCTTTTTGGCCTAAGAATGATATACTATACTAGTGATAGCAAACAATTACCTAGCTAACGCGTTAGACTGAAGTGGCGCGTTATAACTAGCTTAGTAGGCGCGCTGGTTGCTTATAAGTTTTAAAAAAATAGTATACCATATTAGGGCAACCTCCTAAATAGTCCTAAAGGCTAGCTTAAAGTCTAGCGTCTCTAGGTCTATAGTATAATTAAATTAAGCAAAATAGGGCTAATGGATAAGATTGTTAAGCTCTACGGCAAAAGAATCTGCCAGAGAAGGACGTGGGTAGACGCCGCTTATGCATAGATCCTCTATAGCACGCATTAGTATATGCCGTCGGTGTTATAGGTGGGAATATTGGCGGTGCTTAATTATAACCTCTCTACCCTCTTCTGCCCTAACCTAAGTAAGTAAAAAGGTTCGAAAACTCCATTAAACGCGGCGTAGTGTATTAGCCACCTGTTATAGCTTAAATTGCGTAGACTGCCGTTCCCTAGAGGTTATATTGTATTGATCGTGGGTAGGAGAGGAAGGTTTGTTAAAGGAAGATAGGAGGGCCTTAATAGCGTTGCTATTAAGTTTATTGCCAAGGTAGTCCATATCGCTGTTAAGTTTGTTAAGATACCTATTAGGATGTCTATCAGGAGGCAGAAGAGGGCTAGGAGGGACGCTGGATAAAGGGCTTTACGAATTATTGGATAGGGGCACGTGTATTCCGCTAGCAGCGTCTATTGCTTTTTAATTAGATAGAGGAAGTAAATAGCTTCTAATTAGATCCAGTTAGGAGTATTTTAGAGTTAATTTGGGGTATGAGATATAGTGTTATAATAGAAGAGTTGTCGCCTAATAAGAAATTCTAAAGTTGTATATAAAGGGCGCCCATTTGCTCTTAGACCCTTGGGGAGAAATTCCTCTTGGTGTAATTTGATTGGTCCAGGAGTTTGCAGGACTTGGTAGGAGTTAGAGCGCTTTTCTGATTGGCTTAGGAGTTTGCAGGAGTTCACAAGCGTGGCGCTAAGGAGTAGCGCTGTGCTATGGCGCAATTTCTCCCTGGGGGTCTGATTTATGAGATAAACTAAAATAGAATTAATCTGGACGCTGGCGCAGGTGGACGAAATGCTGCCCCCTTGTTTAACGGAGGGTGCAGGTGAGATTTCGCCTGTTTAGCGGCGCAGGTGGGCAAAAGGGGCCCGTCTATACTACATTAAGCGATAGAATTGTGGTAGACGCGAGAATCCACCTGCGCCCTGTATGACGCTTGATTTCAGTTGCCAAGACCGCCTAATAGGTAAGAATCCACCTGCGGTGACAAACGGACACCTTCTACCTGTTGGCAATTTGATCCTCCAGTCGATATTGCGCATGTGGGCCCTGTTCGCCATTTTTGGGTGACGAATAGGTGGGCGCCAACAGGTTAAAAAAAGTTATCGAACGAGCCCTTAGCGCGACGGCTGTCCATGAGGTATTTATGGAGTTTCCATTTAGGTCATTACGAGATTTTAAGGGAGAATGGTGGATATAAACAAAAGATATAAACAAATAATCTGGTCCTTAAAGCCAGCTGCCCTTCTAGATGGAGTAGGAAGGATTTAAATATAAGGGGACTTTATAGACAGGGGGCTATAAGGACATAATTATAGAACAGGATAGATTAGTAAGAGAGACAAATCCTTAAGGAGGTAAGGCCTCTAGGATTATAGAGACTATATACTACGGGCACGTGCCTCCGGCACGTGACCGGCGACTATCTAAGGGGCGTCCAGAGGTTGTCCTAAAGGCAACCCAAAGTGTCCGCAATAATATCCCTTACAATTTCGCTTTACCTTATAAGACAACATTAATTTTAATTACAATATTATTATTAACATTATATATATTAGCGGCTCCCCTCTACTATATATAGTTAATAAAGCAACTTAATTTTAAGCTAGTAGATAGCTATAAGATATTAGCGCTAAGTACACTTAGGATATTCTACAAATATGCTAAATTAACAGCTATTTAGGACTACTAGACTTAATTACTATTGCTATTGATGGTAAGACCTACACCGTAAAGCTACCAAATAGGCCTATAACCTTCCACTCTATGGTTGTGAAACCTTACCTACTAGACCTATAAGACTTAGTTAAACTATGAGAGTCTATTAAACCAGCTAAACCAGTATCTTTACTAGCTAAACCATAGCTACTGCTAAAGTGAGGCAGAGGTCGCCCCTATAAATACCTATTACTTACGGCCGTTATAGACACGGCTGTTATGGACACTATAATAGACATAGGCGCTCTTATGGATAATATTGCAGATACGGCTAATATTGCTATCTACTTATAGGACGATAATACTGTAGATATAGCTAACACTACTACTTACTTATAGAATAACGGTAACACCTAGTTTAGCGCTTTATAGTAAAAGGAGGTTACAGGCCTATTTAAGAAAGGCATCTTTAAGATTATTAAGCTACACAATATACTAAAGGGGGTTAGACTCTTTAATTCACAGTTTATTAATAAGATTAAGAATAAGGGAACTAATAAAGCCTTTAAGAAATTATAACTTGTTATATAGGCCTATAATGATTTAGAGAAAGAGCTAGTCCTTACTTAGTTAATAACAATTTAATAAGTTAGCCAGCGGCTAATTCTCTATATTGCTGCTATACTACTGCAGATATAACTCTACCTCTAAGATATCTTATAAGCCTATATCTAGTCTACTGCGAACCTAAACCGTAAGTTCTATATATAACCACCACATAAGCTAAATAAACAATTAGGAATTGATAAGGACTCTGTCCTAAAGGTTGTAAAGCCACTTTATAAGGTGCCTAAAGCTGGAAACCACTGGTTTAAGACCTATTATTTATACCATGTTAATTAGCTGCAAATGGACCAGTTTATGTACGACCCTTGCTTGCTTTATAGCAATAAACCTTTTAGAATTATCGGCCTACAGACTAATAATACGCTGTTCTTTACAGATAATACCTTTATAGAGGCTGAATAAAGCGAACTATATAAAGCTAAATTTATAGCTAAGGAGTAAGAGTAACTAACCACTAATACACCAATTAAGTTTAATGGAGGACTTATTTAATTGGCATAAGATAGGAATATCACACTAATGTAAAAGCGCCAGTGTGAGAACCTTAGTGTAATTAACACTACGCTGGTAGATAGCACTAGCTCTAGAGGAGTTATGCATAGCCTACTTATACTAAAGGATCAGTATATTACTTAATGCGCCAGAGGAGCCTATATTGCCTTAGTCTGTCAGCTAGAGGCTTTATTTAACTTATCTATTGCTGCCTAGGTAATTAATCCTAAGGAGGTAGACGCGAAGGAGTTAAATAAGCGCCTAAGTTGGCAGATTTGGAACTTATACAGAGGTCTTAAGTTTGTTAAATTAGAGGCCAAGACCCTATAGCTCTTAGTCTTTATGGACGCTTCCTTTACTAACAATAAGGACCTCTCTTTATAAATTAGCTATGTTATTATACTAGCTAACGCAACTAAGAAGGCTAATATTATCTATTAGGGCTTAATTAAGTATAAAAGAGTTACTAGAAGCGTTCTAGCTTCTAAACTCTATAGAATGGCTTACAGCTTTAATATCGCTGTTGCCATTAAGTCTATGGTAGATAAGGTCCTACAGATTAACCTCCTACTTATGCTTTGCACTGATTTTAAGTTGCTATATAACTATCTTATACAACTTAAAACCACATAAGAGAAGTAATTAATAATTAATATAATGTGCCTATAATAAGCCTATAAACGTTGGCAGATTATAGAAGTTAAATAGATTAATGGTAAAGCTAACCCTACGGACGCAATAACTAAGGGGAAGCCTTATGTTGCCCTATAGCGACTTATTAACATAAACTAAGTTAATATATAGGCTGTAGGTTGGGTGGAGCGTAAGGAGCAATAGAAGGTGGTTTATAGGTCGTGATGGTGCTAGGGCACACTACCCGCTATATTCTGCGGACCCTAAATTTAACCAGCTAATTAGGATTTTCTATACCCAGCATAAAAAATCGCTATTAGCTCACTTACTACTAGCGCCTTAGCGGCCCTTGCGATATGTTAACCTGCTACCCCTAACAATCCTTCTCCTTCTTTTCCTTAGCTTAGTGTCCCCATAATACAGTATTCTATAAGCTTTAGTTTGGAGGTATTAGTATAAGCTGTAACACTAGTTATGCAATTATAGACCTGTAAGAGGAGCGTGGAAACTATTGTATATTAATTAGATCTTTAGCTATTGCGTATATGCTATAAATAGTCTAGAAATAGACTTGGCTTTGGAGTATAGATTAGCCTTCTTCTTAGAGTTGCTCTAGTATTGGAATGTTAGTTATATAACGTGGTTATAGGACCATAAAGCAAGACTAGCTAATCTAACCTTAGAGCAAACCCCTATTTTTAGACATTAATTAACTACCAACTTTAACACCGCATACGTACCACTACAAGTGATATTCGTGCACGTTGATAATGCAAGTATACCGACAGAAATATTATATTTTTCTTAGTTTTTCTAATATTTTAGGGCTGGCTTCTAGGGGCATAAGGACGTAGGTCCTAGATGCTATACCTACCGCATCTAAAATATAGTAAGTTTTTACTATTTTTTAGATAAGAAATAACTTAAGAAATATTAATAAAGTCTCTTAGACTATAGAAATAACTTTTTAATAAGGTTAGCGATATCTACTTATGGATATACGTATATCCACTAATCGATTCTAAGGTTGCTAAGGTAAGCTTACCTTAGTAAGCTTAGACCATAGAATTAATTAGTGGACATACGTATATCCGCAAGCGGATATTGCTAACCTTTTTTATTAAAAAGTTGATTCTATGGTCTAAGGGACTTTCGCAAGGTTTTTTAGGCGATTTAACTTGTTTTGTATATGTAACGGGACTAGCCCAGTTACAGTAGGAATGTCTCGGTAAAATACTTAATAGATAAAGTCCGACGCTTTGACCAAATTCTGCTAAATTCTGCCAGCTTGATTGACTTCTGCCAAGTTCTGACAGATTAATCAAATTACCAAAGTCCGTCGAAGACCGCGCACGTATGTGCGCACGCATTGACCACCAAGACCCCTAACTATTTAATTACAGGGCTCTCCCGTAATTCCTTTCTCTTCTTTACGCAACGTCTTGTTTTCTATAAGAGCTATATACCCTTAGATTTAAATAGAATTTATATTATTCCTTTAAATCTTCCTTAAAGCCTCTTCGCGCCCTTATATTACGTTGCGTTAATACCACTATTCTTAAAATGGTAAACGAACTCAAATCCGCCACGTTAACTATTATGGCCCTAGTTAGGGAACAAATGACTATAATATAACAGTCCTTTACGGATGCCTTGGCCCAGTAATGAGCTATACTAGAAGCCCAGTATTAGCAATTAATTAAAGCAATACATAAAGAACTCTACGACGCCAAAGTATTCGCGTTGGAAACCCTAATAGCAACACCTACAAATGAGATTAAGATAACTGTATACAAACCTGGCCCGTTAAATGCGAACCCTAAACTAGTAATGGTAGCTTAACCTATACCTGTAACAAACCTAGTACCTACTATGAAATTAGAAAAGCTTCCTAACCCTCTAATATTTAATGGAAATTGAAATAATCTGCGCCCCTTTATAACTAAGCTCCGTCTTAAACTTTTAACAAACTATAACTGATACCCTACTAAAGCTAGCAAGATTAGCTATAGAATGTCTTATTTAAATAAAGACGCTGTATAAACTATGGACCTATTTTTCTATAATGGCACCTTTGTTAATTTTAAAACCTTTATCTCTCTGTTAGAACGAATATATAATGACGCCAGCTATAAATATACTGCTGTTACCAAACTTAAAAACCTATAATAACGGAACCAAGAATTTACCAGCTTCTTTTTGGAATTTTTAGGCCTTATTAGCAAACTAGATTGGAATAAAGCCGCTAAAGTTGCTGCTCTTTAATGAGCTATTTCGGATAAAATTAGAGCATAGTTAGTAGGTAGGGAACTGCTAAAGGACCTACCCAAATTTGCTACAATATGTTAACAAATTAATGAAGACCTTTAATATAACAAATAGACTTGTTCCCTAAAGCCAACCATACCTTATATTTAAGACTCTACGAAACCGATATATACCTTAAAACGTGACCTTTCTCTAAAACCTACGCACGACCCTATGGACCTTGACGCCACTTAATTCTACGCACCCTTAGGAACTAACAAACGAAGAACTCAAGCCACAAATGAAGAATGCTTTGGATGTAGTAGAAAAGGACATATCTAAAGGAATTGCCGAACTTACCCTTTTAAAAAAGTCCGCTGTAGTTCCTCTTGGTCTTCAAATCGCACTTGTTCTTTAAGCTATACTCACTCCTTAACTTATACTCGTTCCATAAATTATGCCTAATTACCACAAAGCACCTTACCTTTGGTTAACTTGGAAAATGAATTATTCTAGGGCTAAGTCGTGCCTTAGGATAAGAAGTGGAAGAGTATAAGTGTCTAGGCTCTTCCAGCGCTGATATACAACACGACTCCCTTAATATACTTGGCGAAATTTAAATACTTAGAAAATGGAAGGAAGTATAAATCCTTATAGATAGCGGAGCCACTAGTATAGGCTTTATTAATATAAACTATATAAAAACCCAACGCCTAAATTTAAAGAAACTCGATAAGCCCTAAGGCCTATAAGGCTTTAATGGCAAACCCTTAATATATAGCGAATTAACGCACTATACTCTTATAAAAATGCGGATAGGCGAATACCTTAAATACATTTCCCTATTTGTAACACCCCTAAAGCAATATAAGATAATACTTGGATATAGATAGCTAAAACAACACGACCCTTTAATTAGCTGGGTTAAAGAAACACTAAAGTTCCGCACACCTACTGCTAAAGTTATTACTTAAAACACCACCTGCCCTATAAACATATATAAGATTATTTAAATTTAATATAATATAAACTACCCCTACTATAGACCCTAAACTAAAACAATAAGGCTATAACTGCTGATTGTAATAAAAAATGCGAAGACATTATACTAAAACCTCTTGAAATTTGTATAATATAAGCCACACCTTTTATTTTGTTAGCATAAAAACAAGACCACGAAATCTTTACTATAACTATAGAAGATATTAAGAAAGCACTAGAACCGAAGCAATATATTAACCCTTAACCTCTTATGCCTAAAGAGTACCACGATCTAATTAACAAGTTTAAGAGAAGATTCGCAGACTAACTACCCCCGTATTGGGATATACACAATTTTAAGATAGAACTTAAACCTAGTATAACACCAAAGTTTAGTCCGCTATATGGTATGTCACAAGAAGAACTGCTTATAATATAATAGTACCTTAATAAGCATCTAGAAAAAGAATTTATTCGCCCTAGTTAATCTCCATTTACCTTACCCGTACTATTCGTTAAAAAGCTAGGAGGAGGCTTAAGATTCTGTGTTAACTATTAAGCTCTAAATGTAATCACGATTTAAAACCAATATCCTATTCCCCTAATTTAAGAAATGCTCGACTGCTTATTAAAGGCACGGTACTTTATAAAGCTTAATATAGTTGCTGCCTTTAACCGAATCCGTGTCCGTAAAGGAGACGAGAAGTATACAGCTTTTTATATATAATAGGGACTCTTCAAATACCTAGTAATGCCATTTAGTATAAAGAATGGTCCTAGTACGTTCTAGCAATACGTTAATAATACGCTTCGTAAATTCCTTAATATATTTATCACCGCGTATATTAATAATATCTTAATCTACTCGTCTTCGCTTTCTGAATACTAGAAGTATATCCAAATAGTCCTTAAACGCCTACAAGATATGGGTTTATAATGCGATATTAAGAAATGCAAGTTCTACGCGTCCAAAGTCACGTACCTAGGCCTAATTATATCCCGCGACGGAATTAAAATGGACCCTAAAAAGGTCGCTGCGGTTATAAACTAGGAAAGCCCTAGTAACGTATAAGATATTTAAAGATTTCTAGAATTCGCAAATTTCTATTATTAATTTATTAATTAGTTCTTGAAAATTGCCTAACTATTAGTAAACCTAATAAGGAAGAATATGAAATTTAAATAGACTGCTAGATGCGAACAAGCTTTTAATAACTTAAAATAATATTTTATAACCACTCCAATTCTTGCCCACTTTAACCCTAACCTTAAATATGTTGTTGAAACAGACTCGTCTAATTATGCCCTAGGGGGAGTGTTATTATAATATAATAAGAACGGTAAACTGCGCCTAGTAGCCTTTCTCTCCTAAAAGCTTGCCCCTGCCGAATTAAACTATGAGATATATAATAAGGAATTGCTTATAATTATTAGATGCTTTAAACAATAGCGCCTAAAACTTAAAGGATTGTTATTTCTAATACGCGTATTAACGGACTATAAAAACCTATAGTACTTTATAACTATAAAGCAGCTAACGCAGCGCTAAATTCGTTGGGCCAAATACCTCTTATAATTTGACTTTAAGATTATATACTGACTGGGCAAACTTAATTAGAAGCCTAACGCATTAATATAACAATTATAAGACCTACCTGCAAATGCTTTAGATAAACGGATTATAAATTAATTATAGATCTTATTACCCCCTAAATATTTTAAAAAACTACGTCCTATATTTTTAGATATGGAACTCGACAGAAATAAATTAGAAGTTAATAAATAGGAAATGGAAATTAATAAGCTAATAGAATATAAATATAAAAACGATATATAGATAATAGATATAATAAAAGCAATTTAAATGGGAAAATAATAGCATAAAAATATTACACTCGCTAAATACAAAATTTAAAAAGATCGATTATACTATTAATAGAAGATAGTAGTTCCGAATTCTAAACCTTTACGATTTAAGATACTTAGATTTATACACAACTCCCCTATAGTAGGGCATCCTAGCCGTGCTGTTGGTTACACAAGGGGATATCACGTAGCTACGATTCGTAGATAGTATAATGGTTGTTCTTCTTTTTGATTAATAGGAATGAGGAAAGGGGTGAGGAACTTAAGGTTCCTCACCACGCTAGGGCCACGTCAGCACGTGACGGCAACATGCCTGGCGTGACAGCAGCTTGCCTTATTCCCGACACTGGCAACTCTTCTTTTTGTGGTTGCCATCTATATATAGACAAACAGACAGGATGCGACAATACTAGACAGTGTACAACAATACTAAACAATATGCGACAATATTAAACAATATGCGACAATACCAAACAATATGCGGCAATACCAAACAATATGTAATAATATACAACAATGCGGCAGTTGGCAGATAACGCAAAGATAGGTAGGCCGCCAAGGCGCTAGTAGTAAGCGAGCTAATAGCGATTTTCTATCCTAGGGATAGAAAATCCTAATTGGCTAGTTTAAGTTAGGGTCTACAGAATATCATACTCCTACTCCCTTTTAACCCAACCTTTAACTTGTATATGTAGAGTGTTTATATTAACAAACGTTTCTAGAGCCTTATTTAGGTTTGCCTTTGTTATTGCGTCTACTGGGTTATCTTAACCGTTAATCCATTAAATCTTAAAGAGTTCTTACCGTTTGTAGAATTAACGAAGTGCTATAATATTAATTATAAGGCGCTTCTCCTTTGTAGTACTAAGCTTAACCAAGCACTTATAGAGGGAGTATAAATCGGTGCATACAATTATAGGGATAATAGGAAGTTTAAGTTAATCTATAATTATCTTTAGGGTAGTTCTAATTGTAATTGCTATATTAACTCTGCCAACCATTCTATATATCTCTAACGCCAAAACACTTTAGGTAACACGCTTACTCTTAGTTAAGCTCTAATAGATAAGGTTGCTATAGATTATAAAGTTATTCTCTCTAGTAAACTTATTTGTAATAATAATCTTATATCCTAGCTAGGAGCTAAAATCTTTATTATTTATAAACAATCCATTGATAAATACAAAGAGCTTAGCGGTGGGAAGATTAATAGGCACGTAGTATAGGCCCCAGTTAAGATGGTTTATTTGCCAGGAAAGGCGTTTATTTAGGGTAAAAATGTCGTCCTTAGTTGGTTCCTGGTGTTAGGCGGTAATAGAGAGATTAAATAAAGCCTTAGGTTAATAGATAGAAGCAACATAAGCTCTACAAGCGCGTTACTCCACATATCCTTGCTTTGGAGAATTAGCGTTAATAACGTTAATCTTCTTACCTTAACCCTTTTGGCGCAGAGCAATAGAATCCTTGTTTAGGGAGAGGATACATCTATTAAAGAGTAATAATATTGTTAAACTAAGCTTTTTCTTTAGCTTTACTATAAGATTTGCCTTTACTAGCTTGTCTTTTTTAAGAGCTAAGAATTGGTCGTCTCCCAAGATAATTATATTATTAGTTTACATGCCGATAATTCCAAATGGAGTTCCTATAGTTGTGATAAGAAAGCAGGGATTAAATATAGAAGTAGTTATTAAAAGCTTCTCTTTATAGTGCTTACTATAGGTAGCCTACCAGTGAGTTCCTGCCTCTGCGATCCTATATAATGGCTTAAGCACAACCATAATCGTATCTTTAGGATACTAGTAGCGAATTTGCTCTAGAAGGTATGCTAATATTAAGCGCTAAAGGTGCGTCTCTAATTGGGTATAGGCTTAAGTAATATCTTATAAATAAACCGCTATTCTATTCTTTATTAAGGAGGGAGCTAGCGTAATAATAACTCGCTAACTAGCTCATTAAATTATAGGAGACTACGTAAGAATTACCTCCTTACTATTATTATTATAGCCTTGGATGACAAGCCTTGATTTCTTAAATAGGGCGTTAGTAGCTTTACCCTTAATTTTATTAACTATTTTTAACTTAAAGATGCGAACTCCATTAAACTTAGTAGGGTTATACTTCTTAAATTTAAAGACTCCTCTTATAATAAGACCCTCGATCTCCTGCTTGTTAAATACTTAGAAAGGAGCTCCTGGAGTTATAATATAACCTTTCTTTTAAAGCTGTTTTGCGAGTTCGAAGTCATCCTTCTCCTTAGCTATTATAAAGGCCATTAATAACTTAACTCCATTTTCAATGGCGGCAATAAATTGCTCTTTAAAATTAATAAGATATTAGCAATTTTGTAATCCCTTTAGGCGACCTCTACCGCGTCATAGTTATGGCGCATCTACTAATATTATATTGGGATCGTAGTCGCCTTCTAGAGCACGTTAATCGTAGTTCTCCTTTAGGGCATCTTCTAGGGCATTCTATAAAGGCTCGGAACTGTTATCTTTGTAGTAAGGCTTAATAATAGTTAAATGGAATTAAGTGGGTCTATAAGGCATCTAAATAGTGCAAGTCTGGCCATTAATTATAATAAGTTAATATAGGCCTAACCATCCTCCCTTTTTACGCTATACGTGTACCTTAGACTGGAGTGGTAGATTAAGCATAGTTAAGGTATTTAGGCCATTTCTTATTCCTAGTGCGTTGTTGACTTGGCGTGTAGCGTAGAGACATTATACCTCCTTCATTGCCTTGCGAATAGCCTTAGCTCGTTGCACAATAGAGGGAGATAGTGGAGAATTGTTAGTTATTTAAGGGTAGGCGCTAAAGACTAGTAATATGGGTATAAGTCCATCCAGGCCAGCAGAATCATTAACAGCTTTAATAGCTATTTATAAGGTAAGTTTTTTGCTAGCATCCTCTAGTTCTAAAGAGATAATCTTATATACGCGGCGTAATAGTGTGTGATATCGCTCCACTTTTCTAACACTATTATATGCCTTAATAGGGACTTCCTTAACCTTAATTACTATTGCCTTTATCTATTATTAAAACTCTGTAGATAAGAAGTTCTTTCCTATATTATAGATAATTTAATTAGGGGGTCCTAGGTAGATATTAATCTAGTATAACTAAAGGGTATTCTATGCGTTCCTAGCTAACATATCCTTCAAGAATCGTGCGGCTTAGAAGGAGGTTAAGAAGTTAACAACTTAGAGTACTAGCTTACCGCTAAGATACATAACGTCGACGATAATATAGAAGTTGAAATTATAGTTATCTTTAAGGGTGAACTTAAATCGGCTAGGGGACTTCTAGTTTATTTAGTAGTAATAGCAGTACTTTATAAGATGCTTAATTGCCTTAACCTTAACTTTATAGCCTACTCGCTGAAGAACCCTAAGTAATTAATAAACGGATAGGTGGCTAAAACAATAGTATAGTTGGCGTAATTCTAACTTAGTTAAGTGGCTTTAAGTAACACTCTTTTCTAATTAATAAAGGAGCAACTAGGGGTAACCCTACTTACGCATAATAGGTACCTGATTATCTCCCTAAACAAGTATATTCTTAAGGTTGTTAAGCCTAACGCCTAACTTATCTATATCTTTAATGCAAAATAGAAATGGAGTGTTTGTAGGAATAATATGGAAAGTAATATATCCTAAGGGGATTTAGACCCTAATTGTGCCGAGAGAGATTATAGTACCTTTACTAAAGCGAATTGTATGTTGGCCTGCCATTAATTGGTTAATCTAAATAGAGCTATTAAGCTACTAAAGGGCTTGAACTTAAGGTTCTCCTACTATAGATACTCCTACGGCTCTAGTATCCGGCATAATACTATAGAAGACGTTTGCTGAGTATCTATTATTAAAGGAAAACGCGGAGCTCTCCTTTAGCTTATTAAAGATATCTGACTTCGTGATAAAATAGAGCATAGATTAGTCATTAAGAACACTAATAGTTTATATGCCATTTACCTTACCATACTTAGTAAAGTATTAGTTAGGAAAGTAGTCCTTAATTTCTATATCTATAAGAAGCTGTTTAACCTTATTAACCTTACCCTTAAGGTCTTCTACGCCTTCGTATTAAACCAGGAAGCTTTGGAAGTAGGCTATAGTAATTTTATAATTTCCAACGTTTCTTGCACTCTAACGGAACTTGTTATATGCCTTTTTTCGCTTATTAAGGGAGTGTCTAGTTAACTAGCACTTTAGCTTCTTATAAACGTAGCACTTTTTCTGGTAATTACTTCGAAATAAACCTCTATAAGGACCTCCACGGTTGCCTTATAGTTAATATTAATTATACCCTCTTCTGTATTCCCTACTATGGCCACTATATATTTGATTAGTCCAGTTGTGATTATATTAGTTAGGAATACTTATTTAGGTAGGGTTTTTAGTATAGAGCTATTAAGATTCTTGTGTTTGTATTACAGTACCTATAGTAAAGTATAGCTTAGCATATACTCCTTTAAACGTATCCGCAGGTTTGTATAGCGCCAAGTTATACTTAGGAATGCCACGGCATGCTAAGATAACCTAGTCCCTTAGGCTATTCTCATTTTAGTAAGTTTTAGTAAGGCCACATTAGATTTTCTAGAGTTTATTAAAGAGTAGTTAAAGGCACTCTAAACAAGTCTTTATTAGGTTGGAAGCAATAACTCTCTAAAACGTAGTCTCTTACCATTTAGATATATAAAGTTAGCAATTCTTATTAGTCTTAAAGTAGGCTCTAGTAAGCTAAAGCATTATATTAAAGCTATAGTTTTTACCCGTAATATAGTTGTAATAGAATATTGCTGCCCGTCCCTTTAATATAACAGAGAAAGCGTAATGGTACTAGTGGCGTTAAATTCCGACCTTATTGCAACAGTTATAAAAGACCTGTAGTTTTGCTCTAAGTATGTTATATAGTTCTCTTCTAAACTTCTTCTCTTTGTCCGAATATACCTTTATTAGATTCGTAACTTCTCATAGTAAAGGCTTACCGGTTAGCTGGAGTAGAGGAGGTAGAGGCGGAGCAACTCTAAGTAAAAGGGCACCTCTAGGTAGGAGAGCAGCTCTAGGTAGGGGGTTAGCGTTCTAGGGGTTTTAATATAAATTAAAGTTACCTTCTAAAGAATATGGGTTGTTTTTAGGTTTCCGTAGTTAATATATAATTTTAGCTTCTGTCCATATTGGTTCTTCTATACTAGTAATAACGGCCTAAATATTACTAGCAATTGGATTACTATTCTTAGCAATATATACCCCATTCCTATAGAGGAAGTCTTAAAAATCCTAAACAATATTAACGTTGCTAAGTACCTAGGTATTAGCAGTCTATCCCATAAAATCCTCCCTAAAATACTCCCATAGTTATAAATCGGCGTAGCATCTATTTCGGTAGAATATAATATGGTATAGGAGAAAGCTGTTAACTTGTTTTATAGTATAAGTTATTATATTAAAGGCAAATTCGTCCTAATTTTTATTAATAAGTTTCGCGTGCTTAGCTACCCCTAGTGGTAAGGAGTCTTTCTAGTTATTTAAAGTAGGCGTAGCCATGTTTTTAGAGGGAGGGAAGTGTTATTGGTGTAGGGATTATCATTTGGTACGCGTTCGTAATGTATATTTGTCGTTTAGTACGCATTCGTGACAAAAATTTGTGATTGTGGGGCTTAGGACCAGTTCTAGCCTTAAATCGCGAAGACTCGTAAAGCGTGTTATTCTATGTAATAGACGCAAGAATCCGTAATCTTAGAAAGGCTTAGGACTAGTTCTAGCCTTTTAGATCCTTAGATTCGTGGAAGAGTTCTATTTAAGGTTTAGGACTAGTTCTAACCTTAAAAGACAGCTTCCTCTAGCACAAGTAGCACTGGTACAGTGGCTTATCTCTTCTTAGTGATACCTAGCTGTTCTATAGTATAATAGTGAAGTTAACCACTGATCAGTGTTGGTTACATAAGGGGATATCACGTAGCTACGATTCGTAGATAGTATAATAGTTGTTCTTCTTTTTGATTAATAGGAATGAGGAAAGGGGTAAGGAACTTAAGGTTCCTCACCACGCTAGGGCCACGTCAGCACGTGACGGCAACATGCCTGGCGTGACGGCAGCTTGCCTCATTCCCAACACGTGCAAAGACTTATAAGATTGTTTAATAAGCATACTACTAGCCTATAATGCACGACTATATACAAAAATATGTTTAAGCATATAGGATGTGCGTGCGTAGAAAGACCTCTTATGTAAAAAAGTAAGGAGTACTTTAACCATTACCAATTCCAATATAAAGATGGCGCGACATTTTAATTAACTTTGTAGTCAACTTGCCTAACAGTAATAGGTTTACAAATGTTATAGTAGTCGTTAACCGTCTTATAAAAATGCAACATATAATCCCTATGGACTTAATTAATGCGATATTAGTAGCCGAATATTTTATTAAGTACGTCTTTAAGCTATATGGACTTCCTAACTTGATAATATCTAACCGTAAAAGCTAGTTCGTTTTAGACTTCTAATAAGCTCTATATAAACAATTAAGTATTTAAATACGACTCTTAACTGCATTTTATTTGGAGATAGATAGTTAAACCGAAATTATAAACGCGATTATAGAACAATACCTATAAATATACTACTCCTACCTATAAGATAACTGGAAAAAGTGGCTACCTTTAGCTGAGTTTACTGCGAACAATATAATAAATGTATTAATAGGCATAACGCCGTTCTATATAACCTACAGACAAGACCCCTAACTCGGATTCAAACCACAACCTAAAATTAACACAATAGGACCTATAATTAAACGGATTTAGTTAATTAATGCGCACAACTTCGCTAATTAAATAAAGCAGTTAACGGAACTATTATAAAGTAAATTAACGTACGCTTAAATGGTACAGGAATGGTATGCGAACAAAGGACGAGCTCCTATATGGGACTTTAAAGAAGATAATATGGTTTACCTAAATATACAAAACCTAAAGACTTAACGGCCCTTAAAGAAACTTAATTAGAAATTTACAGGCTTATACTAAATTAAGAAGAAATTAAGCCTATATGCTTATAAGCTTAAACTACTAACTAAGATAAAAATATATCTAATGTTCTATATAAGCTTGCTATAACCCTTAAAAGACGAACCTATAACCCATAAAGTGCCGCCGCCACCTCCCGTAATTGTTAATAACAGTAACGGTTCTTACTTTATTAACTTAATTAATAATATACAATAAAAAATATAATCTAAAAGATTCAAACTTCTTATTAAGTGGGAAGGATATAAAACACGAACCTAGGAACTCTATAAGTAAATTAAAATCAATGCGCCTTCCCTAGTAAAAGAATTCCACAAAGACTATCCTTCGCGGCCTGCTCTGGCTGGATAGACACAATATAAAGGCAAACAACTGCCACCTAACACGAATATATAAAATACGACAGCAGGAAGCTCAAACTTAAAAAGAACTTAAAAAATATTATGATATTTGTAACACGGTTACATAACACGCAAGATATTAAGGAACTTTAACTAGCGGTTAAAATTGTCTAATTAGTCAGATTCGCCTTGCCAAGACCTACTATAAAGATGTTAGTTTAGCTCACCGCCCTAAACCAAGCTAATAGCGATTTTCTATGCCGGGCATAGAAAATCCTAATTGGTCTATTTAACAATTAAAACCGGTAAAACTCTATACCACCACCTAACGCAAAAAATATACGATATAATAAAAATGAATTCTCAACTAAATTGAATTGTTTTTAGACCTTTGGCCAAAGGGAAGGGTACTATAACGGGACTAGCCCAGTTACAGTAGAAATGTCTCGGTAAAACACTTAACAGATAAAGTCTGACGCTTTAACCAAATTCTGCCAAATTCTGCCAGCTTAATTAACTTCTGCCAAGTTCTAACAGATTAATCAAATTACCGAAGTCCGTTGAAGACCGCGCGCGCACGTACGTACGCATCGACCACCAAGACCCCTGACTATTTAATTACAGGGCTCTCCCGTAATTCCTTTCTCTTCTTTACGCAACGTCTTGTTCTCTGCAAGAGCTATATACCCTTAGATTTAAATAGAATTTATATTGTTCCTTCGAATCTTCCTTGAAGCCTCTTCGCGCCCTTACAGTATATAGAGCAGTTACCTTCTTTAACGAAATTAATCTACACCTCCATAAAAGCTATTATCTTAGAAATACCGTTAAATTAATCCGTAGGAGCAGCTCTATAATCGATGAACTTTTGGGCCTTATATATACACCTATTACGACGTCTATTGCCTAAATTTGGATGGGGAGATATATAATGTTTAACAAAGTTAATAAAGCTACCCACGTAAGGTCTAGGGCTACATATAGGCTTAAAATAATTGTAAGAACCAGCTCTATAATAAATTAATTTTTGAGCTTTATATATACAATATCTATTGCAATATCCGCTAAGTCGGAGGTCTTAATAACGGTTTATTTTTTTTTGCAAAAATAATCTTAATTTCGGGCTATTATGGGCTAATTTAGACCTAATATTTATAAAATATTAGGTCGTCTCTCTAATCGATGAACTTTTAGTAGTATTTTAAGCTGTTGTGGTTAAGTAATTTAACCGCGAATGTAGGGAACATCATAAAAAAAGTCGGAGTTCTTAAGAAACGTTGGATATGTCCCTTAGACGTTATTTTGATGGTGCACCACGAACGTGGTTAGTCACCCGCTTGCGGGCCGATTGACTCCGCACCAACGGAATCACGTTTGAGCTTGCTGAGGTAAGAGGTAAGAGGTAAGCTAAAGCGGAGGCCTGAGCCGTGACAAAGCTGAATTACAACTTAAAATCACACCAAATATTCTCACGATAGACAAAAGATGCATAATGTCATGAACGCCTATGATCATCACAAAGCAAGGACAAATTCACTATGGCCGCCATCGAAACCGAAACTCTTGTCCCCAGCGCGCCAACAAGCATCGTCACCCATGTTGAGAGCTGTCTGAATGTTTTCAGCAAGCTATGCTCCGGTCTTCAGGACTCTGATCGTGCAAATTCTTATCAAATTCGTCTCTCAGATGTTAAGGATGAGCTTGGACGTTTCAGGATCTGGTCCGGAAACATAGGCGCACATCGAACTGGTCGCAGTTCACTCTCTTATCGTCTGCGCGACGCAAGCCATCTCAAGGTGAGGGTAATCGGGCTTCTGACGGACCTAGAGGAGGCATTACGGGATGGCAAGCAATCTCCTCAAACATGTCTAGGCTAGCATTACTAACTCTTTACCAGCGTCCGAAATTATCCATGGAGAAAAGGTCCCATGGGAAGAATTGTCTGATTCTGATTCTGATTCCATGATTAGCGAAAATGGCCCTGCATTTGAGGAAGCAGTTAATGGACCGCTGCGAGCCACTTCAGAATTACAGCAGCTCATGTCCGATGTGGTAGAGGTCATAACTTGTTTATTGCGGCTTTCTATGGCAATCCGAAACCCTGCTCCACATGATCAGTTCATGGCGTCTGGTCAGATTGACATATCCTCTTTTGAATCGTTCGACATTAGTCATGTACAAGCAAAGTTTCCTTGTGCGGAAGGGTACCTGATCACTAGGCTAGGGAAGGCCATCTCACGGCGACGTCAGTACCTCAAGTATCGAAATGAGCGCCACAAAAAGCTCGCCCAGGGTATCGAGGATGTAATTGAGGCTCCAAAAGCGGTCGCTGAGCCCATTGGAATAGAAGTTGCTCGGACTGAAGTTACTCGGACTGACACAGCTCCAACAGAAATTAATCCAGAAAGTACAGTTGCATCATCTATTCCCTTGGCTATGAAAGCGCCAACTACATATATAGATCCAGACGAGGATGTGTACTCCGAAGGCGAACTCTCGCAAACATCTTACGCCACATCAACCAACGAATCCACTAAGCTCAGACCCCCGCCTATTCCGAAGGAAGCCCAAGAGGGAACCCCTTTTGAATGCCCTTTGTGCTTCATGATTATTTCTATTCGCAGCTCCCATTCTTGGAAGTATGTTTGTAACCTTACTCCCAAGATCAGGCTACACAGCTGACCCAAATACAGGGAACATGTCTATATGGACCTCCATTCATACGTCTGCACATTCGAAGATTGCAATGCTCCCGACCGCCTTTTTGAATCCCGATATCAATGGTTCGATCACGAGATGCAGGCGCACAGAAGATGGTGGCAGTGCGTCGAGGGCTGCGACAAGCCGTTCCACTCTAAATTGTCTTTTGAAGCACATTTACAACAAGCACATGCCGACCTTTCCGGCGGAGCCCATCTGCCGACGTTGATGCGCATGTGTGAAAGGAAAGCAAACATGGGCACTCATTCGGACTGTTCATTGTGCCATCACCCCTTCACCTCCCTTGTGCAGCTCCGGGGGCATATGGGACAACATCACGAGCAATTGGCACTTTTTGCTATCCCGTCAAATCTTGATCAGACAGAAGAAGATGCCTTTGAAGCTAGGAGCATTAATGAAGCAGAAATCGACTCCATTGGTAGCGGAAGGACTAATTCAGAAGTCGCTAAGGACGAAGTAGCATCGGATAAAGAAACCGTTAGTGACGTTCAGATCAATGAGTTTCACGAAGCAAGCGGCAACATCGACCATCAACAGTCAGCTATGGCTCCAGCTAGCTCGTCCATTAGTGAAAGCTCGCCTTCTGGGGCACAAACTCCTTCAGGATCCAAGCTGGACGAAGCGGAGAAGATATACATGCGGGCGCTGCAAGGATACGAGGAGGCACTTGGACCGAAGCACACATCGACGCTCCAGACGGTCAATAACCTAGGCAATCTCTACGCGAACCAGGGCAAGCTAGCCGAGGCGGAGAAAATGTACGAACGGGCGCTACGAGGCTTTGAGGAGGCACTTGGAGCGAAGCATATATTGACGCTCCACACGGTTAATAACCTGGGCAATCTCTACGCGAACTGGGGTAAGCTAGCCGAGGCGAAGAAGATATACATGCGGGCGCTACAAGGATACGGGGAGGCACTTGGACCGAAGCACACATCGACGCTCCAGACTGTCAACAACCTAGGCAATCTCTACGCGAACCAGGGCAAGCTGGCCGAGGCGGAGAAAACGTACGAACGGGCGCTACGAGGCTTTGAGGAGGCACTTGGACCGAAGCACACATCGACGCTCCAGACGGTTAACAACCTGGGCAATCTCTACGTGAACCAGGGCAATCTGGCCGAGGCGGAGAAGATGTACATGCGGGCGCTGCAAGGATACCAGGAGGCACTTGGACTGAAACATACATCGACGCTCCAGACGGTCAATAACCTGGGTAATCTCTACGCGAACCAGGGCAAGCTGGCTGAGGCGGACAAAACGTACGTACGGGCGCTACGAGGCTTTGAGGAGGCACTTGGACCGAAGCACACATCGACGCTCCAGACGGTTAACAACCTGGGCAATCTCTACGCGAACCAGGGCAATCTGGCCGAGGCGGAGAAGATGTACATGCGGGCGCTGCAAGGATACGAGGAGACACTTGGACCGAAGCACACATCGACGCTCCAGACGGTTAACAACATGGGCAATCTCTACGTGAACCAGGGCAAGCTGACCGAGGCGGAGAAAACGTACAAACGGGCGCTGCGAGGCTTTGACGAGGCACTTGGGCCGAAGCACACATCGACGCTCCAGACTGTCAACAACCTAGGCAATCTCTACGCGAACCAGGGCAAGCTGACCGAGGCGGAGAAAACGTACGAACGGGCGCTACGAGGCTTTGACGAGGCACCTGGACCAAAGCATATATCGACGCTCCAGACGGTCAATAACCTGGGCAATCTCTACGTGAACCAGGGCAATCTGGCCGAGGCGGAGAAGATGTACATGCGGGCGCTGCAAGGATACGAGGAGGCACTTGGACTGAAGCATATATCAACGCTCCAGACGGTTAATAACCTGGGTAATCTCTACGCGAACCAGGGCAAGCTGGCTGAGGCTGACAAAACATACGAACGGGTGCTGCGAGGCTTCAACGAGGCACTTGGACCGAAGCACACATCGACGCTCCAGACGGCTAACAACCTAGGTAATCTCTACGAACTAGGGCAATCCGGCCGAGGCGGAGAAGATGTATATCCAGGCGCTGCAAGGATATGAGGACGCATTTAGACCGAAGCACACATCGATGCTCAAGACGGTCAACAACCTGGGCATTCTACAAGAACCAAGGCAAGCTAGCCGAGGCGGAGTAGATGTACCTGCGGGCGCTACAACGCCGGTTGTGACACATGACGGAATTTATTGTGACGGTCCGCTCTGTGAGGACAGGTTGGATAATTCCTTCTGATAGGAGTGCGATACAATTGTTCTGTCTGCTCCGATACGGACCTCTGTGTCAATTTCAAGGATAGCCTCGCAAATAAACATGACCGCACTCATACTCCGATCAAAATCGAGAACAGCAATAAGAACTACACCAATGGTGAGAACAGCTCTGGAAGGGAGAGCGATCAAGGGCGACGGCGGGGGGTCATTGTAAAGGAGAGAGCAAGCCCTGCGAATAGCCTTGTAGAGGATAAAATATCCACAGCAGGGGATGACATCATACAGGTGGGGGCAGAAAGCCAGGGAGCGGGAGGCTGCAGATGCGAAAGAGGGAAAGGGAAAGGGAGAGAAGGAAAAGGAACTGGCTGAAGAGGCAGCTCTAGCTGAGAGATATGAGACCGCACGAAGACCTCCAACCGCGACCTTCCTGAGTCCTCCGAAAAGACTAAAGACACATCAGCCATACTATCCCGCGAGACATCCTCCCGTGAACGCGAAGTCCTGCCCCCCGAAACGCAGCGTGCAGCCGCGGTCGTCTACGAGGTCAATTTTTTAAATCTCCTTACGGCCCGCCCGTGCCGAGCGTCGCCAAAGAGGTAAACAAAGGCCTCCCTTACCAAAATACACCACCAAAATGAGCTTTTGAAGCAACGGATCTACAAAGACAACAAGATCTACACCTCTTTAAACACTCTAGAAGCTGTCTGGTATACTGCATGGGACGAGTTAAGTCTAGAGACGTAAATGAGTGTATTTTAGGGTTACCAGCACGTATTCAAAGGTCTACGAGAACGAAGGAAGAAACAACTTCCATGGGTAAAAAATGGGTATATAGTATACAACTGGCTTTACGTTTTGTGGTTAATATTTCGATGAGGAAAGCCTGGGTAGAGGCACGTAGAATAAAAAACCGACCTCGTATGCGAGCAAAGCGCACCCCGCTCAGCTGCGCCAGCCCAACAAACATCCGAGCACTACAACCGCTTCGGGATGCCTACAGGCATTCGTGCGCGGCAGGACAGCTTATCTGCGCGCGAGGAACAGCCTTCCCCGTCGCCCCCGCCGCCGCTAAACACGGCGAACAGGTACGCGCGGACGCCAACGCCAACAACAACGAGCCAGCAGCAACCCTTATCGCCGCCGCCCTCACTGACGCCACCGCCGGCCGGCTCGCCAAACCGTCGCGAGACGATTCGCGAGCGCAGCGAGCGAGTCACCTTAGAGGAGCACGCGCGCGGGGAGGCGGAGGAGCTCAGGCGGCGGCGGGAGCAGGAGCTCAAGGAGGCTGCGATGACGACGCGCGGGTTAGGGGATGACGACGACGATGAGGCGGAGGAGGATTGGATTGCGGAGTTTGGGGCAAGGTTCGGACCAGGTAGGAAGGGCACGTTGGGTGATGGTAAGTGGAGGAGATGTTGGTTGAGCTAGTGGGGCTTTTGAGCTTCTGGGCAGGGCTTCTGGGTCGGGCTCGTCGAAGTCCAATTTCTAGCCGAAAATCAGACCGAAGGGGCGGAGATGCGCGTGGAAGCAAGACAGGAGGAGAAGAGGCGGCGGAGACCTAACGAGCGGGAGGGTGCGAATGTGGAAGAGAGAAAAGAAAAAGGGAGAGAGGAAAAGACAGGGGGAAAGGGAAGAGAGCCGATAAGGAGAAACAGCCTGAAAAATCTGCGACTCAAAAGGTGGGCGTGGGGAGGACAATATTGTAGAGGTGACTGGCGTGCAAGGCGAGGAAAAATATATCAATAATGAATCCAGTAGAAAGGAGCACATCAGAGCAATAGCTTAGCGAATAAAGAGAATACGTCAAACAAGACCGCTTCGTCGATGATGACAAAGAGGAAGTCTACGCGTCATGTGTTGAAGAGTTCAATTTACAGTCCCTCGTCAAAAGTGTCCGTGCCAGGCCACACCAAAAATGACACTCCCTGCCAAAATGCTACATAAGTAAATCCCAAGGATATAAATGCGATTAGTGTCCAACGGGTTGATATATTAGGAGTCTCTGAAATCAGTGAGTGCAATTAGCAACTAGGAAACTAAACTGGGAGATTGGCAATGTGCTTAAGAGCTATTTCGCCCTGTTACTGTTCGAGATACTTAAGCTTCTATTTTCTAGGTCGAGGGTATAAAATCTAATTCGCAACCTTAATACATGAATTTCACTAACCCGTCTCTTCCGCAAACTCCACAAGCGCTGTACCCGCTTTACATAGGTCCTACTAGCATGTCAGTGACATCTACAAAAGTCAACAGGCAGAAAAAGCACTTACCCCTTTTCCATGCACAATCTTCGCAATGACTCCATCATGCGGACTCCTAATCACTGTCTCCATCTTCATGCTTTCAATCACCACCAGGGGTTGATCTTTCTTGACTTCATCCCCCTCCTTGACCTCCACTCGTAATACCTTGCAAGGCATGGGCGCAAGCACACTATTGGTGACATCCTTTATTCCAAGCGCTTTCTCCGCCCACTTAGGCACTGCAAGTTGCAGACGGTATTGCCTCCCCTGCTGGAAGAGGATCAGGCGGTCTTCATCCCGGATGAAGGTCGTAGAAAGGCGGGTGTGTGGGTAGAAGCTCGTTATCTTATTCGAAGCATCCAGGGAACTCGTGACGTTGACGAATTCCTCGCCGTTAACCTCAACATCGAATTTCTGTGGCGCCGTCTGCCTAATGCGGACAGTGGTGGTAGTGCTGTCCCCCTTGCCATCGGCCGGCATTTCTACGAGGTGGAATTCGCGCTGTTGATATCCCGCTCCGAAACCCACGATTGCTCCTGATGAGTTGGAGAGTGGGTCGAGCTTCGCCTTCTCCGATTCCTGCAGCAGCAGGCCGATTACGGCTTGGGCCATTAGCTCTGGCTTCACTTCCTCGCGAAGGAAAAGCTCGTCGTGGTACTTTTCGATGTATCCGGTTTCGACGTCGCCTGCGACGAAAGCGGGACTGACGCAAACCTCCTTTAAGAATTCAATATTGGTGATCGGACCGGCAACTTCATATTCCTCAAGCGCAGCGCGCAGCTTTTGCAGCGCAGCTTGCCGTGTTTCTGCGCGCACTATGAGTTTCGCGATCATGGGATCATAGTGGGAGGAAACCTCGTCGCCGGCGACAAATCCGGCATCGATGCGGACGGTCGAGGTAGGAGTGGGGGTGCGGAGATGAAGTAATAGTCCAGAGTCTGGGATGAAGTTCATGTCAGGGTTCTCTGCGTATATTCTGGCTTCGATGGCTGCTCCTCTTTCTGATATCTTCTGCTCGATTTCTTCTTGCGTAAGGGGTAGTTTGCCGCCTTCTGCAACAATTAGTTGCCATCGTACTAGATCTTCTCCCGTAACCATCTCAGTCACCGGGTGTTCGACTTGAAGGCGAGTATTCATCTCCATGAAGAAAAATTCGCCGGTGTCGTTGTCGAAGATGAATTCGACGGTCCCGGCACCTTCGTAGTTGACGGCCAACGCAGCTGCTCGTGCCTTTTCCCATAGATCTTGACGAACTTCTTCTTTCAAGTGGGGTGCAGGTGATTCCTCCAATATTTTCTGATGCCGGCGCTGGATACTGCAATCCCTCTCCCCAAGAGCTACGCAATTCCCGTGTTTATCCGCAAATACCTGCACTTCAATATGCCGCGGCTTTGTGATGTATTTCTCTACCAGCATGACATCATCGCCGAATGAGTTCCGTGCTTCTGATTTCGCGGAGGCCAATTGGTCTAAGAATTCGTCCGGGGTCCTCGCAATACGCATGCCTTTTCCACCGCCACCTTTTACGGCTTTAAGAAGGACAGGGTAGCCGATGCTTTCTGCCTGGTCTTTTAGATATTGTGGATCTTGATTGCCACCATGGTAGCCGGGTATACAGGGGACTCCGGCGGCGATCATGATATCTTTTGACTGGCTATATTGTGTCAACTTAATTCTAGGATCTGCATTAGAGAGGCATACCTCTTGCTTCCCATAGCTTCTATGGCTTGCCATGGCGGACCAATGAAGGCCAAGCCGGCTTCTGTACATTTTCGTGCGAATGTTGGGTTCTCGCTCAGCTTTGCGCTCTTGTCAGCACTTGTGCCATTGCTCGATATCCTCACCGGCAACTTACGAAGCCGTAACCCGGATGTATGCCCTCGCAACCCTCCCGTTTCGCCACCTCAATTATCCGATCTCCATCAAGATATGCAGTTGGATCGCCTAGGTTTATCGCGTAAGGTGAGCTTAAGGCGTGTTGGGATCGTGCGTCAGGGTCGGTGTAGAGGGTCGTCGTTCGAATGCCGTACTCAGATGCTGTTCGCCTGACGCGTCTGTGGGTTTTCAATCAGTTTAATGCTTCATATCAGAGCATTCCAAAAGCCTACAGAGCTATCTCGCCACGATTTGCGATTAATACTGAGGTTAGTGGTTTAACGACCGAAGCAACTGTCGAGCTTCGTCGGATTGCAGAAGCTCCGCTGTGGCTGATGAGACGAGACAGATGGGTTGGTTTTCGGAGAGCACGCATGATTACAAGGGAATTGCTATTAACACAGGAATGAGGAGGTCAGATCACAGTTTCCACAAAGTGGAAATGTCCCTCTGAAGGTGTTTATGTATCTCAAAAAGCGTCCCCGACCTGCATATTCAAAGTGCAAAGCCGCGCCTAGCCGAAACGCGGGGAGCCACGGGAGGACAATTGAAGACATGCCTGCGAGGGTCCTGACGGAACATATCAACTTTCGAATATTCCTGGATGCATTTCAGTACTACAGTTGATGCTTGCCGAAAGCGGGGAATAGCTGGCATCGTCAGATTCAGAGAGCAAGAGGGGGTAAATGGTGATATCGAGAAGTCGTCCAAGTCGTCCAAGTCGCACATGACGCCGTGACTATCCAGCTTCTCCGTCGAACCAGGGATTCCAGCGTTGCAAGGTCCGCTCTCTTTCAGATGGTCGAAACCTTACAACAACATCAACCCTTCAATTGCCTTACCTTCCCAACCTTCGTCTCCTCTGCTTGCGACAAAAAGTCCATTTCTGCATCTCTCTTCAGCTACTTCATCTCACACGTTTCTTTCATTTCCCCATTTCGCATTGCCCTACCAATCAACCATCGACGCGTCCCAGCTGGCGCTGCGCTGCAGTGAGATGACCGCACAGGTGATCTCCAAAAAATTATTTCACTACGGTACATAGCTTCGCGTTATTCCAAGGAGCTCTTCGGCGCCGAATTTTCTACAATTACACTAGTTGGTGTACCCCGCTCTTCTCCCGCTGTCGCACCGCATTAGAAGTCAGAAGCATGTCAGACCTGGGAGACACATGGTCGGATGGTGATTACGACGATTTCGATCCCTGGTACTATATCGAGGAAACGTATCATGTAGCAGTAAGTCGATATTGGATCCAGCAGCATGCGCCCGGAACTTAATGAAGTGCTGGAACTATGCACGCAGTCGCTGACTCGTTTGCGCTGCAGGATGACCTCGCTGAACACGCCGTTGCTTCCCCGCCGCCTTACGAAGATGAAAATTATGAAGATTGGGATCGCTTTGATTACTGGAATGACATAGATAGTGGATCTGAGGGTTATGATGACGAAGGACACAAGAAAAAGTCGCTCAGTAAGGCGTCAAAGACAGGCCAAAAGCGGAAGAATAGAGCGGATGTGAGCCGTAGCAAGAAGAAACGGAAGATTGAGGGTGGCGCCAGTCAAGTTGCTCAAGATAGGCCATTGTCGCCCACGCCAACAGTTTTGTGGCGATCTCGGGAAAGTCGTGAGAAGGAGGACAACGTGCGGGTCAGACCATTCAATGAAAACGAGGAGCCGTATGCTCTGCTCAAGGATTGGAGAGAGCGACTTGGAGGGACTCCCAGACCTACCTCTCACGAATCCATCGTACCTGAAGACGTTCCAACTCCTGAGGAACGCAAATCTGGCAAAGCGAGGCGGGGGCCAAAGACAGGCCCGCTATCACCATCACCGGACGCATCAGACGATGAGTTGGAAAGCCTCATTTCAGCAAGTGGGTTAGATTCAGAAGCTTTGAAGACTGTGTTACAGAAGCGCTTGGCCGAAGCTGGAGGTCCCCCCGAAGGATTCGATCAGTCACTACTACTGAAATACGCTATGAGGATGATGACGAATGAAGAGGCTTCTGACGACATTGCTGGAGAATTAGCAGAAGACATGCTCAATCGTTCTGACGACGACCCTCTCGCCGCTGGCATTTCCTCCTGGCTCTCTCAAATGGGTACGCCAAAGAAAAAACAAGAGACTGACCCACAGCCAGAGCAGACTAAAAAGGCGGCGAGCTCCTCTTCTCAATCCCCGTTCGTAGTTCCCATGTCTCCTGCTGTAGCGGCTACAGATCAGCACCCACCTACCCCTTCATCCACTGAGACAAATACCAGCGCGAATGCCCCCAAGAAGCGTGTTAAGGGACTCGCTGCTACAACTGCTCCCGCTAAGAGAAAGGTGGCTTCGCAGCCTTCAAAACGCAAACCAGAACCTAAAGACACAGCTACACCGGATGCACAACCCACCACACAACCCCGCACGCGCAAACGCAAAGCTGAAATAGATGAGGCGGAAGGTTCCGAGTCGGCTCCGAAGCCCAAACGCACTGCTCGTTCCTACAACGCTTCGACCACGACGAACAAGGCAAAAGCCATACCGCTCACTCTGGCAAAAACGACAAGAAGTGGTAGGGTTAGGCGTGGTTAAGAGTTTTTACCGGGGATTGCTACAACTTATATCCATGAACGGTGGACTAGTTTCTACTTTAAGCGGAACGAGAATTACTCAGGGGATTTGATATTTCCTTACGCCAATAACTTTCTACTTGACATGGCCGAGTCACTTGGCGATCATTTTTCCGGTCGTCTGCTAGGGCCTCTGGTTTTCAAGGGCATTTCAGGGATTGTGTTGCATTACATTACGGTCAGGTATTGGGCGGCTATCTGTGTTTTTACTGAGTCTACTAGGTAGGTGGTCCTACCACTTTCAGCATGTCATGGAACATGAATAGCATTGTGAATGGAATGAACAACTTTTCAATTATCATTCTCGCAGTGTCGTATTATTGCTCTGATGCTAATCTTGCATATTCAAGAAGTTAAGGGACTTTTCAGACCCTACGTTTGATCACACAACATTCATATAAGTACAGAATGAAAAATTATCTTGAAATCATCCAAGCATTAACAAAAGTACATGACCCTTAACGATATCGAGTGGGAAATGGCTTTGAGCTAGTATTTGACGAAGATCATAAATGTGGACTTTGACTGAATGCGAATGCTATTAGCATGGTCCCCAGTGACGGCATGTTCGAATTCTTCTTGCTCATAGTTAGCATTGTTTGAATCTCGTTCTCAAATGGCACTCTTAGTCCCATTGGTCTTCGCTTGTAGTACGACTCAGGAGAAAAAGTACGAGTACACAGGAGACTCCTAAAATTTATCTCATAAATCATGCCCTTCGTGGATCGTTAGTGTGCACAGACGAACTGCTCCTTATCAGCCAACGAATTCTTCACGAAGGGTTTGAGAGCTTATGGTCGCAGCTTTAGTTGTAACTGAACGCTTTAAAAATCAATTTTTGTCCTTGTCTATAGGCTATGTCTCAACATAATAGTTATAATATATATGCTTAATATAATATTATTCATTCATTGCTTAATGTCTGATACGGATCCTATGCGGCCCACGCAGACTACTCCGTACATAGGGGAAACTTGTAAATTTACAGGAAGAAAACCCCTGATATGTTAGGGGAGGAAAAACCCTATAAGCCACCTCAGTAAGATGAAAAACCCCAAATTGCCATGCCTGCACGTAGCAGCGGCCCTGTGGGCCTACAGCTACGTCCTCCTTGGATGTTTTGAACTCTTTGGGAACCACTGCTTCCTTCTCTAGCTTATCCAAAGCCAGGGTTTACTACGTCCTAGCTAGGCCTTGCCAATTAATTGCCGTGTGCTTGTAGTTGTGTCTTGTATCTTAACTACCCCCTATATACTATCTCTTGTTGACTATTGCTATATACGCCTTGCCTCCCCCCCCCTAAGGCCTATTGAAGGCATAAGGGGGATTCATCCGTTCTACTATCCTAATACTAAAAGCCGAAAGCGGGATGTATGTGTGTGTATATCTGGGTATCTTTTGTGTCTAGGCCCTAGTCACTAGGCCCTCTCTAAGGGCACCACTCCGTTGAAAGGAGATAAGGAAAACCGTACGGGGTTATCCGGCTGCCGGTTTTAGTAGTATTATAGTAGTACGGCGAGTGACCGCATGCTCCGCGGGCGATCGCCCTAGGGGTTAGGAGGGGCCGTATATTTGCTCATTTGTTCGTTCATTCGCTCGTTTGTTGATGTGAGGTTGTCGATGCCTTTAACTGGGGGTTAGGGGATGTTATCGAATACTAAGCATCCATGTTGGATCGTACAGGTGCCCTGGATAGGAGAACAGTGTAGTAGTCGTCGTATTGTAGAGGGCCAACAGTAGTGGTTTCTAAGATCTTACCATCCGAAAAATCCTCACCACCGCCCTCAACGCCTACAACCACCACCAGGTCCTGTCCGCACGCTATGCGACGTCTCTGCGTTGGCTCTGGGTCTGAACTTTGAAGACCCAGGTTCGTAGCCGTCACCACGTACAGGTACAGAGTCCGATTTCGACGGCCTGCTTAATATAATAGATTCTTTAAGTGTTTATATCCTAAGCTATATATATTATAGGCCTGTATCTATAATATTAAGGGGGGAGATATAGCGTCACGAAAGGTGAGTTAGTTTTCCGGAGCGATTACAAATTTTCGCGATTTTAGTAGATTTTAGACGGATTTTAGCCACAACGCGACCGATTATCTATGTCTAACTTTTTATATAATATAGCTATAACGCTATCATTAGACATAATAGATAGAGAAACTAAAGAGCTCCCACCTCCTAGTTTTTTTATAATAATTAGACGTTAAAAAAGGGACGAGATACGGCAGTGAAAAAGGTAGGTTTTAGTTGTATTTTGGGCCAGGGGGTATCACAAGCTTCGCGGAGAATTCAAGGGACAAATGGACAATAAGTCGTGGCACCCTTTTTTTTGGCCATGCGAAGAACAACTAAGGTTTAACAACCACACTTTGAATAAAATCTTCTAAAGTTTCATATATAAAGCCCATTAGTAGCTTTATACTTAGTATAAATCTTTTAAAATTCTATCTCTTACCAGCTTTTAGAATTTTATGTTAAAGAAGCTGCTTAGTAAGAAAGTTGTGCCACGACTTATTTGTCTTTGCCTGGGGGGTATAGGAAGTGGTATGCACGTGCTCCCCCATTCTCCACGAAGCGTCTGATTTATGTCTAGCTACCTCAACTCAAGTCACCTCTTATTCATTTAGACCTCAGCACTAGTCACACGCCGGTATTAAGCAGCAAGAACACCCAACATGAGAGGTCAGACAGACCCAGAAGCGTTGACACCCCTGCTGCCAGGCCGGCAGAGGAGCAAGGCTACGCCTTTCAGCCGCATCCTCATCGACCTTCTCAGTACCCTTATTAAATGTCTCGCCATACTCCTTGTCATTGCTTTCCCAGAAATTTTGCTCTTCACAGCTGAGCAAGCCATGCGCTTCGCCCTCGACATCTCCGCCTCCACTCCTGAGCAAAGTGCATCCCGCATCGCAAGCTTGGAATCAGCTTTCCTTGTGATATGTGGAATCATAAACTTCATAGGCGTCAATATTGCCTGCTTTGGCTTCTTTGTTGCTGTTGCTATCCCCTTCAAGGTCCTCTTTGACAGCAGTTCATCAACCGGCGTCCGGTACATTGCAGCGCTAGCCATCCCGACTGTCTTCATAATCGTCCCGTCATTTATTCTGATGGAGGCAGGCATCGTGCGCAATCACTTGGACCAAATACCCAAGGACAGAAGGAACCTGTGGCAATTCAGATGGTTGGCGAACTTTACGCTGGCACTAGTCATGACTCTGGTCATTCTGGCCCTGAATGAGGAGGGTTCCAGAAAGATGGGGTTCGGAGAGATGAGGTTTACGATGGTCTGTATTGTTGTACTATTCCTCGTATGGTACGGTTTTTTTATCGGAGTCATATTTCCTATCTAAGCCGGAGGGTGGTTTTTTACAGAATCGTATGGAACTGTGTGAGTGATCTTCTCTGTAATTGTTCTACATCCATCAATATAGTCTTAGAAAAGAGGTTCTTGTTCCCAGATATGACGTTGCTTTACTTTCAATTTGCCGTAGTATATGGGACGAACTGCAAAACTTTATATTTCCCGATTTTCAAAACGGTCCCGGACAAATATGCTAGGATAGTCCATCTTCGCTTCAGCGATGAGCAGTACTGATTTAATGCCTTTAGCATTCCTTGAGTTAGGTCTCAGCTAATTTAGTAACTTCTTCCTCCTTCAAACTCAATAGCATGTTTTGATAGGGTGAAGAAAGACTGATTATAATCCGTTAGCTTCTAATTGACTAAATGCCTGTGCAAAATCACGTGAGATATTTTGATGCTAGGTGAAAGGCGGGATTCTAAAACTATATAGCAGCCAAAGACTATGAGATGATGTATTTAAGTCGTGTTATCAGAGCTACGTCAGCTTTGGTGAATCAATCCCAAAGCCACTCGAATTAGTTCCTTGAAGATTCAAAGGACCATACAGCCATGGAGAAATCATTAGGATAGCCCTCAGTAGCCAGCCTCCGGAATCATCCGCCATCCATCAGACTCCAGAGCTCTCACTCTTCTCTCTGGCCTATATATATGTTATTTTCTTTTTTTAATACTAGCCTTAAAGATACCAGTATTCGGACATACCAGTCGTTAGTGTATCTTAAATCCTGTTATACCGAAAATCTAAAAGTAGCCCCGGTGAAATTCTATTCCCTCCATGATCGTCTCGATTGACTCATGGGATATCGAAAATCTTAACGTCGTTTCTGCGCACATTCGGCGTGCTAGCGCAGCCCAATCAGTAGCTGACGATGTCAAATATGCACATATGTAAGACAAGCTGCAACTCATGCCTATGCACCTCTGAATGCGCAAACCTCGTATTGTAGCCCAATAGCCTCATGCACATAAAAAAACGACGCATGCAAGAATCCAGCTAGCGACGCGCTAAGGCGGACGACTTCAGACCGGTGAACGTCATGTGCAGTGGCAAAGGGCTTCTTCGAGAATGTATGGCTTGCATATTTTCTGCCAAAACCTAGCCTATAAGGCTTCATCTTATCTACCAATCCGGAGCTCCCAACGACTAAACTTCAACCAGCTGAGATACGCTGCCTCACATGATAAAAATCTCTCTTAGTATGCCAATTTTGTTGACGTCTTCATGATTTAACTCACCAGGCAACGCCTCGATTTTTGTTTCCCACCAGCGTCTATGCAAGAGCTTACCTAGCAGGGCTGATTCTTTAATCGGTAAATGGAAATCTACACGGAGGGCAGAGGTTGAGAACAAGCCAAACTGCCGAAGAGAACTGCGTAGATGCATACGATACCATGGTGGTGGAATTGTCTCAAGCTCAAGTATGACGAAATGACTCGGCGTCAAAGGTGCATATACCCCTCCAGCTGGAACTTCATTCCGTCTTATCAAAGACGACCGGAGCTGCACTTGGAGTACCGCACTCCAGCACAGACGACAGGACAGGGGAGATACATCGATTTCTATCAGCCTATATATTGGGTCTTTTTTTAGTTCGCTCCACTTATTATCAGCGTCCTAAACAAGTTATCCGAGCGTTTTCCGAAATGCAGCTCTATTGATCACGCTCGATACTCTTGGGGCCTTTGCTCTTTAAGCTAAGAATATTAGCTAGTGTTGTTGCAGCGTTGGCGTCGACACGGATGTGTTTATAAGAAGTAGAATTCTCGGGAGGCGCAGATAAGTCGCATCTAAAGTCTAGGCGGCATTAAGGCAAGCTCCTTCCATAAAAACATATCGTTACAAATATTTTCTTACCTCTCCACTCGTCTTTGTCTTTGTAATTCATTCCTCAAATGTCCAGAGCTTGCATGAGACGTGCAAATGTTATAAGGTCACTAGAGGAAGGTATGTGTTTCATACTGGAAGCTGTAAATTTAAAGAAGTTCACATTATCCCAATTACGTTCTTTGCACCACGCAGACCAATTTGACTGATCACTGGGTTGATACCTTGAGTTCAGTTCCCGGTACTAACAAGTATCATCTACCATTAACAAAATTATCTTAATATTAAGATGCGGCTATCAACTCATTGGCTCGATCAAGAGTGTGCTTTGATATCAGTAGATGGGTCATGATAAACTTCAAAACAAATTCAACCTGTGTTATGCAGGACATCAAGCACGCCGAGTTGCCGGCCCGGTATGGAAGGGCCGTGGGTTGACGAGTGTTCATAAGGCAGGAGCGCCGAGTCGGCGACTGTATGGATGCGGAAGGGACGGCGACTCGGCGGGTGTTATGCAGGACTTCGTATGAGGAAGGAGCGGTGACTTAGCGAGTCTGTGGTATGAGATGAATCGCCGAGTGGCCGTATACGTGGCATGAAGGCACGAGTCTTTCATTGGGAAGGCACGGCAAGTCCTCGTATCCGTGAGGAAGACAGCTTCAAAGAAAGCTCCTGATACGCTTATGTAAAGGGCAGAATGTTCGAGGAAGTCTGCTGGAGGATTAATCTAGGTAAATCTTTGGAGGCCATTGGCTCTATCTACGCGACGACACCATTCCTCGAGAGACCATAAAAGCAACTTCAGCGACAAGTCGAGCTGCATCAACCCACAGCAGCAGGAATGATGGCGTTGATACTTGCACTAACTGCACTTGATGGGTGCTCCTTTGCTCCCGTGTCTTATGCACTAAACCACGATGATGACTCGCCGACTTCAATTTAGAATGGTCTCCGAAACGGAAAGACTATCAATATCACCACAACCTGTAGACGATGCGTTTCACCACACACAGCTGGCTAAAAGCTCCATCATTAGAATCCATTGGTGGTGCGGCTCCTCCCTCCTTGTTTTGCTCATCATCTTCAGTTTCCATGTCCGATTTTTCGTCTTCACTGACACTGTTGTGCCCGCTATCGATGTGCTCCTTGTCGTCATCTTGGGGTTCCTCTTTGGTTCGTGAAGATTTTTTAGCAGCGGCTGTTGTTGCTCCAGAGGCTTCATCTGCAGATGCAATGTGCATATTGTACCGGGTCATCGTGAAAATTCTCTAGAAGTTTGGACATGCCCCTAAGGAGCCGAGCGCGTGTTAGTGAGCGGTATTGGATAAAGAGCCACACCTACAGTAGACCAATCCAATATCTTTGAGTGCTATATCCAACAGATCCAAATCGATTAGAAATGGCGAATATGCAATCATAGAAGCGACCATTTTCTGACGCTCTAGTACACCAGCATCATAGTTTCAATTTGGGTTAAAGTGAAGGAAACTGAGTGGTATGGAAAGGAAAACCTGGTCGTTCTCGGGCGTCATGGATGAATTGTACCATCGAGTCGTTTTCTTCATCGTACACCGCCTCTCTTCATCAATCGGCACTTACTCGAATTTCTGATACCCCCAGAGAATTAACCCAGCAGCTAATTCTCCAACAATACAACAGCTCTCTTCGGTCACCAGGAACCACCGCAGCACTCTTAAACATCTTATATAACCCACCATTTTCCACAGATTCTCCCAGCACCGTCATATACCGCGCAACAACACCCAAGAACAAGAACCCAGTCCCCGCTACTTCCCTTACATTTTTGATATTGGAAGCTGGCCATTCCAGCCAATAAGAAGCGGCGCCAAACCGTTGCCGAGCCCCAGTTCTTAACTGCGGGGGTGGCTTCATAACCAGCGCCATGGCTTCACGACAACGGTATTGGCATGTAGGGATCGGGCAACTGAGGCTAGGAGATGCTGGTACTAGTTGGCGGTCTGCTGGGATGCGCGGCCGGAGTCGGGGACGGCGTTGAGCACATCAAAAGCCCTGGAGAAGGATTTTGAATAGACGAAGGGTCCCCTACTTCTACCCTCAGCTGACCCACGTTCCTGAAATCCTTCCCTTTAGCCGCGCTGATATGCATGGGCCGGTCTAGTTCGCTTCTCGCAAAGACCGCAGTACTCGGGGATACCCGTAGAATATACCATTGAAATATCTATAGTCACCTGTATAGAGGAAGCGCCATTTCCCACCCACCCAGCATAGCTCAGACAACCGGCATGTCAACCGTATTTTATATTCCCCACCCAGCAAAGGAATAGATCTCCCCCCGGCCAACCACCAGTAGAGCAAAAGGGACAAACATTACACAGTAAGTGATGTCTCGTTTGAGATACGTTCAGCTGAGGCCGTTCCTATCACACCAACAACGGAAAAAGCTGTTCCGCATTCTGGAATACCCGTAATATATCCACCCATTCATAAAATCCACTAAAAGGGAAACAAAGAATGGAAATCTCCCTATAGAAGTCATTCATACCGTGAAGAGTTAAACAGAAAACATAACATGATTGGTCTTAACACAGGGATATAAAACAAGGGAAGCCTGACAAAAAAAATAATAATTGGAAGAGCTAGCAGAGTAGGCTCGTAGCAGTATGAGGCATAATGCTGTAAAGTAGGCGTCAAGTGTCAGCGCCTGGGGCCTAAGAGCCGTCTGCGATGTTTGATTTGTACTAGTACCATGCAGCAGGGAGAGATGAGAGTTGATGTGGTGTGAGAAAGTAAGCTCAAGAGCTAGGCGGACGAGATGAAGTACGATCCACGGCTAAGTTTCAGAAGGATTCGACAAGTACTGAGTATGTATGTGACGATGTGTGGTGGGTCTAGGTTTGTACATCGGTTATTTGGACAAGAGACAAAGCCGTGATGAATTAGGAAAGAGGCCCGTCCGTCAACGGGGGTACCCTGGGTCGTTTCGAATCGTGCGGTTCGGCTACAGGTTGGTGCTAGAGCCGTGGGGTCCGCTTTCTTAAGGAGACTGTTCGCGCCTTGACTTCTTGTTCCTCTCCATCCACTTGCGCTTCCCAACGCGAGTCTCGAAATGCGGTGCGACGTTTGTCACATCCTGGCCTGCCGCGACCATGGTGCTACGCATCTTATTGCGGTAGGCGTCCACTGAGGCGGTAAGTTAGCACCGCAGTTCAAATATCGCTATAATCAGGAAGCTTACAAGACTTCTGTAGGAAGAGTGTGCGCCCTGCAAAAACACGGCTCTGGCTCCAGCTCATCCGGTACCCCAAGTCGTTCAGAGTGATCTCCTTGCCTCGCTTGGCCCTTGTTAGTCGCGGCTTCGGCACTCGTGCTTCGGTGCCATCCAACATTGGGACAGGAACAAGCTGAGAGCCTGCGACAGGCGTACTTTCGTTCGCTGGCTCAGACTCATCGTCGAAGACCCTGCTACCACGGGGAGATGCTGGTGGCGAAGTCATTTGCATTGGGAAATAAGAGCGCGGGAAGACAGAGTTCAGCTTGCGGTATGAATCCGGCATCTCTTCCATTTGAACTTGGTCGAGCATGACCCGGACGCGAACTCGAGTACCTCTTTGAACGTCGTCTACAAGGATAAACTTGCGACGTTTCGAGTCCGGTAGATCCCCAAATAATGCAATATTGCGATCTTCCTCGTCCTGCTTAGAAACCGGCACAGCTGTAGCGTGAGAAGGTGCGTGGCCGCTGACGTGACCCATGCCGTCATGAAGAGAAGGCATATCTGACCCACCCACGGAAGAATTCGTAGGAAAGGTGGGGTAGAAGTTTTGTGTCTGTCGTACGTCGTTGGGGGATGTGTTACCCTGACCATTCGGGGCTTGGTGATGATGGGTGTGCGCTTCAGAGTATTCATGTCCGGCTACAAAAGAAAAGAAAACAGATTAGCTTGCACACGTCATTTACCTCGCCTTTTCTGCATAGCCGTGTGGTGTGTAGTATGGGGGAAAGTGTTACATCAAGGAGTGTAATGTACATGCGATACAGAACGACAGGATGTTTCTCATTTCAATATCCGTCAAGCTTGCTTATTGCACGTATCGTCACATCTGGTGAAACATACCGCTAACATCATCATTCCCACCAGGTCCGCCACCTGGATGCTCATGGTGGTGGTGTAATTGCGTACCTCCTCCCATGCTCATGCTAGGTTGCCTGGGACCTGGTGCTGCCAAACCGGCTGAATTTGGAACCCCTGCGGCACCCGGCCCACTGGGTCCTGCCATGTGGGTACCATGTTGTGCTTGCTGAACGGCCTTTCTGTTGCTGATCTTGGCCATCCTCCTAACTCGCCTACTCCTTAACCGCGGATCTTGATTGCTATTCCTCCAGCTATCCACCGCTCTCTGAATAAGACCTCTCTTCCCCCTTAAGCACGGATTCAATTGGGCCAAAGCCCATCCCACGGTGTTGCACTCGGTCTCGTAGTGAAGTCGGTTGCCTTTGTACTGGTCTTTGTGGCAGCACGCTCGAGGATACACACAATTCTCTGTCTTGAACTCTTGGGGAAGTTCGTCCACGTTAATCGACTCGACATCGCACCGAATCGTGTACTCCATCTTAACGCGGTCCCTGGAGTACTCGAAAGCAATCCACTGCACTCCATTCTGATCCTGTCTAACTACAAGTGGTGTCGTCGCCGGAATTGGACCTGGAGCGGCGTTGGGATTAACATTAGATCCCCCTGGAGCGCCCGGATGCATATTTGGCGCGCCTACTGGTGGCCCAGTTGGCGTAGATTGAGGAGGTCCCAATCCAGATGTCGGTCGTTGCAGTGGGGTTTGCGACATCCTGGATTTTGGGCTTCCAGTCAATCCTGGCGTGTGAGGATGCGAGCTTTGATGTGGCATCGGTTGGCCTTGCTGATGAGACATTAAAAGTGAGTTCGTAGCCAACGGCTGATGTTGCTGAGAAGATGGGTGCTGGCCATAGGGAGATTGCTGAGGAACTGAGTATGGCGTGTAGTACATTCCCGGCTGCATTTGGCTGGTAGGCTGTGCGTAAAGAGGTCTCCCGTGTTGGTCATGCTGCGGTGATTGAACAGACGCGGGAGAATTGGACTGAGGCGTATGATAGATTGGAGGGAACGTGCGATTCATGGTTGCAGCCATGAGCTCTGGAGTTTCTATCCTCGTGTTAGAACATCAACTGGCGATTTTTAACGGAAAATCTACGCTCTGACCCATAACAAAGCACGTAGAGACGCGTAACTTGCATGGAAGACGCGTTAATTTGGCTAATACAATTAATTTTACTGACCTGAAGATGAGTAGCTTCCAGAAGCGCTGTTGGCGCTATACGGACTCGGATGGGCAGGATAGTAAGGGCCTTCCTGTGGTGGCTGCCCTGGTGGTCCTGGAATCGTACCCACGTACGGCGATTGATGCTGCTGTGGAAGCGGAGGGTTCGATGGATGCGGCGACGCGTAGGGACCTTGAGCGGGCGACTGAGCAGGTTGAGACAAATGGGGAGAGTCAGGATGATGCTGCTGAACAACGCCTGATCGCGGATGCTGAAGGTGTTGCGGCGGTGGAAGGCCCTGCGCAGAAGGGTGGGGGTGATGCTGGTAGATAGGTAAACGCGTTAGCCACGTTACAACCAGCACCTGGGGATGGTTATGCACAGAGTGATGTTTGATGTTGCTCAAAAAAGAAAAGAAAGCAGAGTTGTTGCGCGAATCCTGGCAGGTATAAAACAGGTAGTAGTACCGGAACACGGCCTAATCAAGGATACGGGAGACGCACACAGGGCAAAGCTGAAGATTAAAAGAGATGAAAACGAAGCGGTTGCAGGGTATTAATGGAAAAGCGAAGAACGAAGCAGTCAATGAGGGCAGAGGTTGCGGGGATGAGGGGCATATGAGGTGAGTCTAACAATTGTTGATTCGCCTGCGATCAACAAAATCTCGGCGAAACTTTGCGACAGAGATATGCGAGCGACAGGGAGTTGCTCAGTACAAGACGGAGTGATGATTTAGTTATAGGATCAAGGAAGGTTCAAGGAAAGATGAAGTGACGAGGATGGAGGTGATGAATGAGATGGCACGACGATGCACAATGGTAGGCCTCGAAAGAGCCCCAAGCATGGATTCCACAGCAGTGAAAGGCGGCGCTCCACGACAGGACAGAATAGAGGACAGGGTGCGACAAGGAACAGTGAAGTAGTGCGCTGTAGGGTTGAGCCAGCAGCTTGGCGAGAAGGCCTACCATGTAGCCAGAAACGCGCGTGAGCTGGGGTAACGAGGATAGCTCGGTATGCGGCGTTGACGCAGCAGCGATGTGCAGAAGAGGGCTGATGCATGCAAGAGGAGCGAAAAGCCAACGGGTAACGGGTTTGCGTGGGCAAGCAACGGTCGTGGAGTTGTGTGAACAGGGAGGCACTCACCAGCTGGGCCGCCACAGGAGCCGGCTCTTCCTTATACCTCCGGGGCGACTTCGCCCTATCTTGCTGCGACGCATGCGACATTGTTATTATTACTCCTCCTGCTCCGTCCTGGGGAGTCAGTGTCTGTGTCGGGCGATATGGCAGGCTAACAACGGCCGTCCGTGCAGCTGCAGTGGAAGGCACTAGCTGCGTAATTTCAGCACACCCACCCAGGCTCCCAAGGGCTCCACCCGCACTGAAATAAACTCAAAACACCCTAAGGCGCCCGAGTCCAGCCACCGCGCAGCGAAGGGGCGAAGCACCTTTTGGCCTGGCCGGCGCGCGCCCTGTGACTGGCTGCCTGCCCTGCGAGGACGGGACGACCACCCAATCGAGCTGCCCTCGCCGCGGCTGTTGAGCGCGGATAAGGCTTTGTGCAACGGCCGCTGTCCGCAACGGGGGCACCACGGCCCAGATCGGTTGGAGGGATCACTGCGAGCGTGCGACCGGGAGTCGACGACGAGGAAGATGATGTACAGCACCGCGAACGAGGCCGTGGATGTCGCGTGGGCCGGCTGTCTTCCGAGGAGCGCAACGCCTGGCTTTGACTGGCCGTTTGACCGGCTTGCCTTGGAGCTTGTGGCCTCTAGCCTCTGGGGCCTCTGTGGCCTCCTCTGGTGTGGGTGACGGCCACTGACGGATGGCAATCGAGGGGCATGGCGTCGGCCTTGGACGCCCACCCGGTGAATTTAGCCACGAACAGCAAAGTCACAGCCGCACCCGCACTCTTCAGGCGAAAGATAACCAAACCGCCAAACCGCCCCTTTGTTATTTTCGGGTAAATATCCTCGGTGTTCCAGCAGCCACCTGGGCACTGTGGACAATGTGGGCAATGTCTCTCCCTGCGCTGCTGCTTCGAACTTGCCCACCGTCGCCCCCGGCCGTCGCGCGATGCTAGCGAACCGCTGCGCTGGATTCTCAATAATGCTCCTCATACGAGGAGCGCACCTTCGAAACACGCTCGACATCCGAGTGGTGCCGCTTGGGAAAACCTGCGCAAAAAAGCACCCACGATAATACTCCGCGACCGATATAGGCGGGGGTGTGCTAGATTTGCGCATGCTAGCCCCAACCGCCGAAAAGCACCAGGGCACACGTTCGCTCGTGTATCAGAATCCAGCCAAATTCTCAATAGCGACCTGCTCGGTACCATCGAGTTCCCCTCCAGCTAATTGACCGTTTGTGCGCGGCGTCGAGGCGACAAACTCCTCCGAGCTGCGCTCATTGGTGGGGCCTCGCCCTCAGAAATGCAAGCGATCAACGCCAATCAACGGCCACAGCTGAATTTGCCCCAAGCCGGACGCGTGCCTGACGGACCCGTTGGCGACGAATTAGACTCGGATCTACGCAGCTATCTACGGAGGCCTGCCCGAGAGGGTGAGAAGGATTCGAGAAAGGAAACGACTCATGCCCTAGGATCCAACGGCCATTTCATACCCTGCGCTGCTTGTTGATCGTTTGCAATCAATCAAAAAGCCCTAGCCGAGATCTTTGGCAAATTGACCATCAGAGCAAGAGGCGCCGCGAGATCATCATGCTAAAAGGATCTATTCATGCCTAGGAGAGCTCCGACACCGCCTTGATTCATTGCCGAGTTCTCGAACGCTGCTCCGACCAAGGGTTATGCCTGTCCCGCTGTTTATGCGATTTCTTGTCGTCACGGACGTTGAGCTAAGAATCAACGCGAAATGCCGGCAGATGTGTACATCTCAAGGAGTGCCCTAATCCAGTAAAATTACCTCCAATGCTGCCGGCTCACGATGAGCGGCTACGCGTTCGACAAAAAGGCTAAAACCTTTGCGATATGGCCTGGTGAGCCAACCACATTTGAGTACCGAAGCCCTTCACCACTTCACCCGCTGAGCCGTCGTAGATGTCATGATGGTGTGACAAGGACAGACAAATTCCTGCTACTGCAAGCCTCTCACACTGACCACTGAAAATAAATTGGCTTGCTCTAACGTTACAGCTAGAGAGTGATTCTGTATAGGTTTTAGTACGTGTTCCTCTGACCGAACCTCAAACGCATTGTCGGCCCCGGAAAAGTCGAAGCATTGACGCGTGATTAGTTTGGACTTAATCTCTGTACCCTGAAACGGGTCGCGTTTAACTGCACTTTAGATAGCAACATAGTATTGGGCATTTTTATAGAAGCTGACAAAAAACCGCCGGGCTGTCGTCGTTCACTGGTAAAGCAACCCTTGCATACAAAATCCTCCGAGAACGAGGTGTAGAATGCGGAGAAACCCTAACATAACAGCTTCCCAATCAAGCAGGTCAGCTTGACAAGGGAGACATTCAGGTACCGAGAAAGGGTTTATGCCTGGTCTCGCGACGATAACTCTAAACCAACACCTGGGAAGTACAGTAAGATACTACATCAATTGTTGTTGGCGCAAGCAACACAACGCTTTCCTCTCAAAAGCCACCCCCATCTAGGCAAACGCTTGGACGAAATCAGAGAAGCTATTTACGGCAAGCTGCGTCTTTGCAGAATCATGGGTGGCCTGTGGTATCGAGATGACCACGGGCGATAAACCTGTCTTGTGAAGTTGTGCTCGCAATAGTCAATCGCTCGGAACCCAGCGTTCAGGAAACTCTGAGCTGGCTCAGTTAAAAAAAATCGCTGGGGAGACAAAGGAGTTGCACAAGATGTGGGCATGTGCTGGAGATCTCGTCACATATGGCGGGAACTCCCGCCGGAAGCCACACGGGAAGAGTTACTTCGAGTCGTTCCCGCCTCCATCACGATAAAGCCACGGCTTGTTGCAGTGGGGGTAGTCCATCCGAAAGCAGTCTCGCGGCGAGTTGCATTCAACGAGGAGTCATCTGGAGCACGCTCGTGGTGTGCGAGTACGATGGAATGGGAGTGCTGCTATAATCATGTGCCAGTTCTACTGCAGAAAAGAATTCCGATGTCAGTAACACAGCCAGCCAATCTAATACCGCGTAACTGTAAGAGGAGAGTTGCGCCGCTGCTGAGATTGGTCTGCGGCACGCTCCCATCAGCAGGTCATCACAAGATAGTGGAGGATGGCTGAGGGTGGGGTTGGTCGAAGATGATGCTCAGCCAGGCCGTTGAGCTTGTGCTGACGGGAGACATGGATGCGAGTCGGCCTCCCGTCCAAAGCCTGTTGACAACGGCAGGCGATCTTCTCGCTGAGGGGGTGGGAGCACGAGCTCGTGGCTGCTGCCGGGATCTTGCGCCATTGGCTTTTCTTTACGTGACGGAAAAATTACCGCTATACGCCTCTCCTTGGCATCAGGCTGGAGTTTCCCACAATCACCTCACAGTCCTTGAAACAACCTGAAAGCGCGGATGACTTTGTTATTGGGCCTTCCCCCGAGCAATTGTCATATTTTCTCACTCCCAGATTCCAGCTTTCTCAGTGAATATAATAAACTGCGCACGGCTAGTGATTATTGCCGGAGCATACTCAACCCAGTTTCAATAGGTACTAGTCCCGGCTGAAGTGGGATCAACACTGCAAGGCGTCCGACCAGAGATGCCGTTTTCTGGAAGAAGACTTACGGCCATCCTGCTCCGCTCTCCCCTTCCATGTTCGGTGCTCCAAAGGCATCGCGTCCTTCACACCGTTGCTGCTGACTGTCAAAGGTGGCCGGGAATTTTTAAGTTAAGGTTCCTGCCAGCGGGTGTGGGAAAGGGGTAGAGAGCAATTGCGCTTCCACCCCTCCCCAGGCGCGCTGACCCTCTCAGGCCTCACCTTGCTTCCCGAGCTTCCTTGAGGGCTCCCGGAGCATCGCAGGCAGTGCAGACGCAGAGTCATGGTGGTCTTTGCGTGTACGATGAATCTCCCCGGAAGACGGAAACAACACCAGATGAGATTTTGCCGGCGATCCGAGGATGAAAGCATGGCCAGCTGCCAAGGTTCTTGCGATTGACACAGCGCCATCCGCCTCGAGATCTGAGAAGAATTCGCTGCTTTGAAATGCGCTCTCTAACCGAGCTCAGAAATTCAACGTCCATGCATAAGCGCCATTCTGTCCGAGGCCGCTGATTTGCCCACACGCGGGATTCTGTGCTTTCGGCTTTTTCCTTCGATGCCCATCAGGCCGTGCACACCATGCCAATATCAGATGAGCAGGGACAGGGAGAGCCTTGCTTCCCGCGGATTCCTGGTCGACTGCCGGGGGAGGCCTGATGGTAGTGTCTGACGGACTGATGGTGGGGTTTTAGCATCACCTTAGCTTGTCTGCCATGGGCTGATGTTTGCATCTCAGATTTTCTGCGATGTTCTGCTTCGGCCGGCCATGATGTCAGGAGAGCAGAAGCTAAAGCCGGCAAATGGCCACTAGGAAGAATGGCCACTAGGAGGATTACACCCTCGGCCCACCGACATCACGTCGAGTTGTGATTTGATGCGCTCTTTCAGGAGAAGAACTCAGCGACCCAACAGGCCGGGTCACCAGCCGTGTCAAAGACTTCTCGTATCGCACAGGGTGGGCTTCTCAAACATGCCACAGGCGCGCCCAGCTGTGAATGTTGTGACAGATAAACGTGTTTTCGACACAGATTGACAATCTCCCAACTGCCTCATGCGTTGCATGTGACATGGCCGTACCACCTCGCGTAGAGTGATGCCGTACTCTAGATCTCTGCGGTCTTTTGTTTCTGCCTGCTGCGCAACAGTCAAAGCGGCATGGCAACAAGCTACGGTCGCAAATGGACCAATCGCAGCGCGCATAACAGCATGCGATACGTACTCCTGATGTCGACCGCAGAGCAATCAATATATTACAGAATTCGCACGGATAGAAGACTAGAAGACGAGGCGCTTTTGGAGAGACTTGACAGGCTGACGTGGCAAGCAAGCAATTCGAGCAGCACACTTAGGATATTTCTAGACTGTTGGGGGCCTGATCGGCGGCCTTCTTGCTCAGCACACTCCGCATAACAGACGAAAACCCCGTGACTTGTCTGCGACTACTGGGGGAGGTAGAGGTAGTAGTGGGTAACTAGTGGGTGAGTTATTTAGTTTAGCTAGGTAACTAGTTAGAGTAGGTGGAGCAGGTCCCGAGATTGTGTTTCCAGTGGAGTCGGGGTGGCAGAAGAAAAAGTCGGAGGCTGAAGAGGAAAACCCCCGAGCGCCCTCTTCGCGCGCACCAGCCCGACCGTTTTTCTTCACATGTGCTTGTGATGGCTGATCCTCATTCTACCCCATGTGCCCGAGAAACAGCGTCCACGTCCCGAGCCCGATCAGCATTCCGGGCAGCCGCATACCAAGCTTGCCAGGCCAGCTCCCCACGAACCCTCCAGAGGTATGGACTCGCAGCTCTTGTCCCACAAAGGTACCGCGTGTTTTCGTCTGTTCGCCCCCAAAACTCTCCACCACTGCACCGCATTTATCCCAACTTGTCCCAACTGCCCGCCAAGCGTCAGCTCAATGCGCAGGACACGCGAAATTACCTGGCGCATAGGCGCTGTTGTGGCACGCATCCACGTTCCCGTTTCTCGCCAGGCCCAAAGCCAAAAAACCAATTGTCGCGGAAATTTGACGCTGCACGATTTTGCATCCTTCATATTACTATTGAGTATTGAGATGCACTATTCTGCCTCCAGGTGCAACGATGCACTGGCACCGACCTATCGACCAAGCAAGCCACTATTTGCAGTAGACAGCATGAGAACAGTGCTCACCTTCTAGCGCAATTCTAGAAAAAGCAAAAAGGGGCACGTAGCATCATGCTTAGCTATCGTGAGTGGACGACATAAGCGAGAAGGCGCACGCCCTCGACGAATCTTCCAACAGACCTCTTACTCGACTGCTCACTGGAATCCGACTGAATGGACCCATATTCATGCAATCATCGAGACTCAGCTCGCTTCCCCAAAAAGACGCGTATCGCGTCCTCCAAAACATCTAGCTATATCCATATCGTTGAGAACGGGTTACTAGCCTCCGCCCACGCGATGAAGCAGCTCTCGTCTCACGAACCTTTGTAGCTAATCCACTCGCGCTAGCAACATGGGACTTGACTATCTAACTGGCCTTCTCCAGCTCCATAGCCTTGGAACTCTGTAAGGAGGCGCCTACGCGTGTCTATGTCTCATCATCCCACCAAAGACTCTTCATTGTATGCAAGTCCACGGTACAAGTGTAGACACTAGACGGTATCGCATAGACAACCTTTCGAGAAGTCCGAAAATAGTAGCAATATGATTGGATCGTTTCCGTCTTTGACAAATCACCAAACAAAGGCATTGTCAACCGAGAACATGTTTGACAAGTCTTGTGAAACCCCGGCATCCTTCGAGTCCATTCCGCTGTTGGGTACGGGTGTGTTGGTGTTTCAGGAGGCACGTTGCATTACGGACGAATGAGCGCATCGCAGCTATGATAGTCTGCAGTTTTGCAGGCTGCTGTGCGAATGCAACGCAAGGTGAGGATTCAGTTCAACTCCTCCGTTGTCAAATCCCAGAATAATCCAACGTTTCGCGGCCTCTAGAGATCATAGTTACTTCACTATCTTTCAATAGGACGATTAAGTTTGTAAGCTTTCCACGAAGCTTCAATCTCAGTGTAGCAATTGTTATACCTATCAATAAACGATCAAATTATCAATAGTTCACCAGTATCTTCACTTGACTGAACCTTCGAATTGCACATCCGTCCAAAAGCTTCGGGCACTATTTACAGTACTACTTCATCGTAGACCACGATGTATCTTCTCTAGAGCAAATAGCTGTCTGAATAGACTCCATTCGAATGCCTCGTGTCCTCAATGGCTAAATCCGAAATCGATCAGTCGCAAATCGAACAGTACGAAGGCATAAAGACGTCGTCTGAAATAAAAGTTATACCAGTATTTTCCAAAAGAGCACCAGGTAAAGGCTCATAAAGCCTTGAAGAGCTTCACCAGTTATCATATTGTCGTAAAGACTACCAGTAGGCTGGACAACAATACTATAAAAAGTCGCTAGAACCTACGGAATCATTCGCAGCTACATCCTAAATCAGACTTTCTTGATTCACTACTCATTCATCCATCCGTTACTACTGGAGTTGCCGAAACAACAAACAATTCCCCCCATGTTACTCTAGATGGGTCCACAATGCTATAGATCGCGGAATGAGTGTCCATCGCGCTTCAAAGTAACCCTATATGAAACTAAACTAATAGTAGGCCCTAACGACTCCCTCAAAAGATTGAGAGCGATTCACAGCTAAGACATAGCTAAGGAACCCTGACCCTACCCAATTCAACAGGACTCTCCCGGCGGCAGTGTTAGACTTAGTCCACTCACTCCAGGAACGCCTTCAGATCTCACTACTAAACTCCACCAAAACTCACTAAGATATCTCCATATCTCCCACATCCGCACCGAGCCGGTGCATATACCGGAGGCCGGGAGCGGTTCATCCCGAATCCTTCCACTTCCCAATCTATTCTACTGCTCTAACAGCTTCTCTAGAAAGATCGTTGAAAGGATATCCTACTTCATTTCTGACTTTACATGTCAGCCCACATCTCCCAACAGAAAGTGTCCGAACCGCCTAGGCCAAAGAGGCACTCACGGGCTGGATGCGGTATGGATCTCCAAACGCAATATTTTTCTCCGAATCCTCAGTACAGGCAATGTCCCGGTCGACAATCCTCTGTAAATCGCGCAATCAGGCGTAATATCGCAGGAGAGACAGAGGGTCGGCCGCATGGTTGTACATCGTGGTCGCTTACATGCTCAATGCGGCGGAAATAATAGTCCAAACCCGAGGATGCATGTCTTACGACTCAGTTCACTGTTCGAGGGGCGATTATGCAGCTCAGCATCGAAATTTGTGTTCGAATTCATGCCTTTGCGCTCGGTTCATCACCCTGCATTCGCATAACCTTGCCTTGGGCATAGATGTCTTAAGAATAAATTGACTTACGGCTATCTCCATATTGTGGTGCCTTATTGCGCTCGTCATCCTATCTCCCGCCTTCCTCGTATCTTCCGTCCTGTTGGTCATACTTACATCATTCCACATGTTTCACTTCTAATATCCCAACCTCGAGTCGCTAGGCTGCAGTTACCACAACTCTTCAGCTCGAACGCGTCGAACATTACAGCACCCATGATCACACTCGCTAGGAATACTAAGATCCTAGGTTGGGCGGCTGGAGCGGAGGCGCAGAACCCAACAATGGAATACAGTGAGTTGATTGCGAAGGCGAGGAACGGGTGAGCAGAAAGAGAGTGCACAACGCGACTTTATATGGTTTTTATTCTTGTTGATAGCATGAATGTACTTGCTGATCCCAATGCTATTTCCCGCCCATTGGTAGTGAAAACGTGTAGAGTATGCGAATTAGTAGAATCGCGTGTTCGCCCTCTAAAAACAGTATTCCGTAGGGAGTATTTGAAGGATGGGATGGGCGTATTTCTCCTACAGGCCCAAAGTATCTGCTTTACGTACTATATGTTGTCCTCTACAGCAGCGACGCACGTCTCTGGAGCCTCAAATCCATATGGCATCGTGAAAGCTATAGCCGTCGGCCTCCAATCAGTGAATATGCGATACTATGCAATATAGCGAAAAAAATCCTCAGGTCACCTCAGCATACACCAAAACCGCTCTTGATACCGCGCCCAATCCTTCCTCGGATTAAGTGAATGTCTCTGTTCTAACTGCCAGCCGTACATCAATACCCACGAAACTGGCAGCATTCAACAGACAACTCCGTATCGATCGAACGTAAAGGACACTATATCAAACGTTAACTATCACTACAACTACATGAAAGTCTCACTCAGACGGTTAACAAGACCCTAACCCGACTACTTAGATTCTCAGCTCCATCTTCAGCCTCACCTCCGTCCTCCTCAGACTCCCAAACGCCGTGAAGCCCACCTCTACAAGCCCCACAGCTCCTTCAAATCCACGAGCACACCACGTTAGTAAGACCACGAGCAAACAAAGGGGTGTAGAATATACTGCGTGCTATCTTGTGCCTGAAGAGACGAGAAGGGACTATATAAGACTCTCCCTACCCTCCTGCCTTGTACCAAACGCGGTACTCAAGCCCTACACTCTAGTGAACACTTTGTGTAATCAGCAGGCAGGCAGATAGATACCCACGGCCCGTTAAAGATAGTACAGGAAACACCATGGCACCGTCTCAGCGATCTTGAGCTTGCTGACGCATAGAGTGCCACGGAGACCTCGAAAGGCTTCCACGAAAATATTCCCTTATACCACACACGAACAGCTGTAGGATCACAAGCAGAATCTGAGCAACCATATATACGCATCTCACTCGATCACAGCCATGAACAAAACCTTCCTCACGCGCGTACCTTAACCTCACGCAACTCCACGCAAGCAGATGTCTCACAAAGAATGAAGGGTATATTTTCATATCGATCATTTATAGCTACATACATACCATTACTCATCACCGATCCACCCAATCCGACCCCTATCAATCACTCGAAAAAGGTACACAGTATTAGCAAAAGCAGCGACAATGCAACTGCAACAGCAGCAACAAGAGGGGTAACAAAGTAACATGCGTGCCTCCAGCCCAAGAAAGGGACGAGAAAAGGGGAAATGGTGGTGGTACAAAGACTTGACGCTTTCAAAGCGTACGGAGAAAAATGAAGACAAAGAGAGAAAGAAAGAAAGAGAGGGAGAGAATGATACAGTTCGTCGATGTTCGTAGCTGGCGTTTTTTGGTCTGCGTTATTTAAGGGTTTTTTGGCTGTGTGCAAAGGGGAGAGGAGTTCATACGCGCCGTTATTTCATGTGTCTGTTTCTGTCTTCTTTCCATCGATCAATCGAGAGGCGGACCTGGAGAGGCATGAAGGCGAACTCTCAGCCCCCCTCCTACCTCTTCTGCACTATCCTCCTGCTTATTCCATCAAACTCGCTTACAGCTCGTCCCTTACTCTCTCCGTAACCTTGCTCGCAGCACTCGACACGCTGCTAGCGAACTCCTCAACGCTCGATCTAGCCCGCTCATACTTCTCGCCGACGGCCTCCCCAGAGCGCTCATACATCTCCGCCAGCCTACTCCTCGCGCTTTCCACAGCCGCCGCAATCCTGCTCGACGCGCTCTCCATCGCACCCTGCTCAGGCCCGTAGATCGCTTCGCTGATCTGGGCCCTCGCGGCTTCGTAGCCCTCTCCAGCCGCAGACACCGCACTCGCGACCTTCTCGCTCGCCACCGATGACACAGAGGTATACACGCTGGCGGCGCCGCTGGTCGCGGTCGGGGTGCCGTAGATGGCGACGCTGATGGCGCTCTGGGCGCTCGCCGCGACGTTTACGAGGCTGGCCTGGGCCTGCTCTGCGTAGCTGGGCTGCGTACCGTAGATGGCTTTGCTGGCCTTGGATTGGACGGACGAGTAGGCGCTCGCGGCTGCCGAGGTTGCCCGCTCCACTGTTCCCTTTTGTGTACCGTAGATTTGTACGGAGGCGGCTTCGACGGCGGCGTTGATTTGCTCGCTGACCGATTCGAGGATTGCTTCGACTGTCGCTGGGGTGGTGAAGGTGGTGCTGATGATCGAAGATGCAGTGGCGTACGCCTCCGCTGCGTATGAGCTGGCGGACGAGGCCATGGCTGGGTAGCCGGTGTAGTATGCCGATGAGAGCCTGATCATCACGCTCTCTGTGAAATCCGATTCTCTCCCGATGATCAAATCTGATACAAGTCCTTGAACGGCTGCATATCGCGAGGCTACTGCGTCGGTAGCTTGAGCGCTATACTCGCCTGCTTGGGAGAGTGCGGACTCAGTGAAAGGTGTCGGTGCACCGTAAACCTGCTCACTGGCCTTTGAGATTAACGCATCCCAGCTTTGGCTTGCCCGAGAGGCGATGGATTCAGCCCAAGGAGTTTCGGACCCAATAATGCTAGAACTGGCTTCCGACGCTGCATAAACTGCAGATCCGGAGATGACTGAAGAAAGAGACTCGATGGTGCCTTGTGGGGTGCCGTAGACAGCTTCGCTAGCTTTGGATGAAGCAGCCGATAGGGAGGAAGACGCTGCGGATATAGCAGCCTCATATTGAGATGATGCGGAGTCGATTAAACTTTGTGTAGGAGACTTACTAGTCTTTCCTACGGCGGAGTTAGCAGCGCTGAGGACGCTGTCCATGTTGGATGATGCGGCGGCAATGGCAGCAGAGTATTGGCTTTGAGCCGCAGACATATAGCTTTGGTAAGCTGGTGTAGGTGTGCCGTAAACGGCGCTTGAGGCTGCATTGACGAATTCTGAATAGCGTACGTGTGCAAGACCGATACCTTCGTAGTAGCGACGCTGGGCTTCGGCCATATACTTCTGGTGAGCAGGAGTGGGTTGAGCACTAACAGCGATCTTGGCACTGGTATACTGCGCAGATACAAGACTTAGACCTTTAGAGAGCCGTGAAGCAGCAATGGAAGAAATTGATTCTAAGACGCCTTGAGTTGGGCCTGACGCATAGCTCTTGATGGTGTTGGTGTATTGAAGAGCAGCTTGCCATTTCTCGCTTGCGGCCGACAGTGATCCAGAGTAAGCCTTTTCGATGGAGGAGAACATCTCTTCATGCACAGGCTTTGGAGTTCCCGACACCATTTCTGAAACGCGGGCTTTGGCGATTGAATACTGCTCTTGAGCCAGACTTACTGCATCAGCATATCGGGAGCTAGCCTCTGCTTGCATTGATTCCAAAACTGGAGTTGGAGTGCCGTAGATGGCATATGAGGCACTGAACCTTAATCAGCCAAAATATTCATGTCATGTCAATAGATAGTTACTGACGCTGTGACGGCTTGAGCATACTTGTCAGAAGCTACGCTAGCCATGCTCTCCACTGTGCCTTGCTCTGTTCCGTAAAGCACACTGGAGGCTGCTGACAGGGCCCTTTCGTATTGTTCACTTGCTAGGGACGTTACGGATTCCGCGGTACCTTGCGTGCTTGTTGGATTGAGCAGTGCCTCGCTGATTGCCTTGGTCAATTGTGCAGCGCGGTCGCCGGCTTCGCTCACAGCGCTTTTGATCTTCTCAGAGTAGCTCATGTCGTCAGAATCATCAATGATATCATCGTAAATGATTTGCTTGGCCTCCACTTTCTGAGCCATGGCGCCACCCCAGGCCTTTTTCGGAGCCCCAGAAGCAGCCGAGGCCATGGACTCTAGACTGGACGATGCTTCAGATAGTACTGACTCGTGCGGTGGCGCAGGAGTGCCGACGATATCCTCCCTGACTTGATCTTTCTTATGCTTTGCAGCCGAGACGACACTTTGGCCAGCAGAGGACGCATCATTGATTTTGGAGCTTGCAACTGACGATATGCTGTCAATGGTTGCCTGTGAACCAATGACAGCTTCTGGGATGGCGGTCGCCGCTTTCTGGGCAGCGTTGGGATCGGTGCCAATGATTGGCTCGGACAACTTGGAGGACACCTCCTCAATCTTGTCTTTCACAGCAGATGCTGCGATTTCCGTTGCAGGAGTTTCAGAACCCAATATTGACTCGGATACCTTTGATGCTGCCTCATCCACATTTTCCATAACAACTTGAGCAGTTTTGAATGCTCTAGCGGGTACCTTTTTATTGCTGAAGTCGCCTGTTGAATCACCAGCCCAGAGCTTCCACCTTGCAACGTCTTTGAGTCTGGCAAGCTCTTTCGCAGCCTCTCCAGCGATGGCCATGGCCTTATCCTCAACCATGTCGCCTTCTTCATGGGCTTTGTGTAAGCCATTATGCTTGGCACCAACTTCTTCGACCTCACTACGCCATTCTTCGAACGTATGTCGGAGTTCGTGATATTTGGCCCAGTCTTTGTACGTCACACCTTCCATCCATGCCCATCGCATACCGACTTCTTGTAAGCCAAGATCCTGGATATTGTCGAGGACTGCAACAGTCGATTCTACTGCAGATTTTACCAAGTAATCTGTTTCTTCGTCGTACGTTTGCTTCCATGATCTTACAGCTTGGGCTTTTTCTCTGATGGCCATACCGGCCGTACGAGTAGCTGCGACGAGTTTCTCGTAAGCAGATTCAAGCTGGTCTTCTGTTACGTCTTCTGGAATATTCTTTACTGTTTGCTTAATGGTTGACTTCAATCCGTCAATGCTGGACTTGGAAGTCTCTTCAAGCTGGGCGAGCAATGCATTGCCGACTCCATGTGCTTGGCTATCAATTTGACGGTTGGTGATCTCTTTGACGCGTTCATCCAAGTCTTCAGATCCCTTGTCAGCGGCCGCGGCGAACTTTCCTTGCCAAGTTCTAAGATCATTCTTGATCCTTTCCCGCAGCTCAGAGTCATCCCAGGTTGCTTCTGGTTGAGCTGGTGCGGCTGTATTTACACTATCACTTGATTGTGTTGCTATACTAGCTACCGACGAAACTGACGAAAATTTGGACGAGGCCGATTCGATGCTTAAAGATCTAGGCAAAGTGAGAAGACTTTAAATGTAGTAAAACGCGCTGTAACTTACGCATCGACGGCATCTGTGGCTGCTTCTAACTTCTTTCCATCTTTATACCTGCCCAGCCTTTCCCCGATTCTCACCAGTTGGGGCTCAACATTGTCGCCATAGAGTATTCGCACTTGCGGCCAGAGCGTCCGTGATAGAAAAGCGAAGGATGAATCTTTTACGGATCTAACAAACGGGAAGATGATGTGCGCGGTAATGTGATGACCTTGGGCATATCCTTTCTGGGCATAAGGTAGAGCAGCTTGGTAAGCTGGGAGGAGTGCGTTCTGATATTTATCCAAAGAACTAGCTTTAGTCTTTTCATAATATGGAACGACAACATCGGAAGCTTGTTGGACTTGGGGAGCAAGATACTGATCGTATTGAGCTTTCGCTTTCGCTTGCACGATATCTAGCTGTGGCCGAATCGCCTTATTCCACTCATTCCGAACATACTCTTGAGCTTGCTCAACGCGTTGAGCTCCGTATGTATCGTATTGTTCTTTCGTAAAAGCCGCCGCAGGTGTGTATATTTTTTCGTTGAAGCTATTGACGTAAGGACGAATCTTGTCCACTTGTGGAGCAAAAAAAGTCTTATAGTACGGGTCTACATATGGAGCTGCATATGACCGAGCGTTTAGGTATGGTTTGCAGACTCGGGGAGAGTCTTCTGATAAGTCGGAGATGGAGGACGGACACCAGAATATTACGGTTATTAAGAGAGACCACAGTACAGCTCTAGAATCAACAATTAGACAATGGCATCAGAATTACTGGCCGGAGAGGGGTCCAGGATACCTAGCGCTAATGCTGAAAAAGCTTTGTATCATGCTTCTTCGTGGCTTAAATGGCTTTACTGGCTTTACTGGCTTTACTGGACGGGAAATTTGTCCGTTCATTTTGGTATCGGCATGACCGTTTGGCTCCGTCTTCTTTGACTTTTTCGCCCTCCCATTCATTTGGGCAGCCATTACAGGGCAACCGAAAGAGTGTTGGGCACCTATCCAGAACTGTCTGACTGCACTCTGTCCGGATCGCGTGTAGAATTCGGTCCAAGTCGGGAGGGAGGGTTAAGGAAAAGTCTGCGGAGCCTCTGTAGTGGAAAATTGTCAGGATTTGGTGACAGGAGATAAGGGGATAGACTCACGAGGCATGCCTCAATGTCAATATTGCAGAGAGTATGGAGAGGAGATATGATGGTGTTGACAGGTTGACGGGCAGGTTTGATGCACTAGCTTCAAGCGAGCTTCACACCCATGAAGTCATCGCACCAGCCATCTGCACCTCGTGTTCGCATGTGCCAGAGATTGAAACAAGCTGTAGCAAAGATGTCGCGTGTGGCTGGCGCTAGTTAAGGCTGCAGTGCTGAAGAATGAAAATGAGTAATTTGAAGTGTTTCACATTTAATATGGAGGGCGAAGGAAAGAAAGACGTCCTGCCTGCCTGCCATGTGCCAAGGCGATGCTCTTTGTGTTCTAGGGTTGGCCTCAAGCGCCTCTACATGACAGCACCTCTATCGCACGCTGAAGGATCACTGGGCCGTCGCAAGTGGCGTTTGTTATCCTCGCTACGATTTTTAACACTCTGAACTGAAATTGTCTAAAGTGCTATAAACAATCTAACTACTTGGTCAATCGTGTGTTGTGATGACGGGACTAGTTATCGACGAAATGTCCCGTTTGCTGGCTCTGGGGAAATGCAGGGCCAACATGTGAAGGCGGCCAGGCTAACACCGGTCACTAATATTCCGCCATCGACATCAAAACGCTTTCTTAAATTATCCTCAACTCTACTCCACCTATACACCGCCTCCTACCACTTGCTTCATACCACCATCTACCTGACGACTCTCTTCCATTCTCCCTCCCGCCTGCCGCGGTCCTTCCGCCGACTCTAATCGCCGCCTCCTCTTTGTCTTGCGACACTCCCACCCCGTGTCCTAGACGCTTTGTCTTCCGCCACTCTTCCGATGATAACTTGAATTTACTCTATTAGCGGCTTCACGGCTCGCATCGGTCATTCATAACATTACATCACCACACTCTCTAATTCTCAGTCTCCGCAGCGCCCTCTGCTTCCCTAACACGTCATAGAGGACTGATATTCAAGGCCGCAATTATGGACAGCACTGGGCAATCACACACCGAAACTGTTTCCGCCCCGGATCTTATGAACGATCCTGCCTATGCAACGAACACCAGAAAAGAACACGATAGAGCTTTTGATGAAGCTGATACCTGTCGAATTTGTCGCGGCGAAGGCACTACCGACGAACCACTATTCTATCCCTGCAAATGTAGTGGTAGCATCAAGTTTGTGCACCAGGAATGTCTGATGGAATGGTTGTCACATTCGCAGAAGAAATATTGCGAGCTGTGCAAAACCCCATTCCGCTTTACCAAGCTGTACCATCCGCACATGCCACAACGCCTGCCGACGACCGTATTCTTTCGACGAGCTATCATACATATTCTGACACATTTTATAACATGGTGTCGTGGGTTATTGGTTACGTCAGTCTGGTTGGTGCTACTACCATGGTGCATGCGTGTGGTATGGCGAAGCCTTTTTTGGGTAGGTGATGGAGGTTGGACCCGCGATTTGTATGCGGACAACACTGGACGAGAGCCACGACCCACGCCATCGCAGGCCCCTAATATGGAAATTATAAAGTCCGCAATCGATGCTGCCCGGACCGTCAACTCTACAGTCTACATAAACATCACTATCCCTACATTCACGCCAATCGCTCGGGCCCTGAATGCGAGCGGCGGCGAATCTACTGCATGGGGTGTGGTCAGAAGGTTTTTCTTCGGCATTTCACCTTCTAATAGCGAGTATTCACATGGATCCGGTATGAACGACACCGCGAATAGTACTACTGTCGATCAGTCGTATAGAAACCCCTCGCTACTTTCTGATATTAACTTTTTCAAATGGTTCAATTCGTCTACCGCGAATCGTTTCGTTCTCGATGTTCTCGAGGGCCAAATTATCACACTCCTGGTTGTGATTGCTTTCATTCTAATTTTCCTTATCCGTGAGTGGGTTGTTCAACAGCAACCCGTCATTAACATGGCCGCGCTCGATGCGGACAATGCAGGAGCACGCGCTGCAGAGGAGCAGAATGCCAGACAAAACGCAGCTCCAGACCCAGTTGAGCAGGCCGCTGAGCCTATGGATACCCGGGGTCATCAAGACTTGGAAGAAAATGCGGGCGACGCAGATGAAGTGCTAGAGGCTCAAGACTTACCAGGAGCAGGGACAGGTGACGCAGATGATTCTCCAGAAATTCGATCGCATCTTGCACCCCGCCGCCGCTCTTCTATTCGAAGACAGCGTCATGCTGTTTGGCAGTCATGGCAGACGAGCGAAGATCTTCCGGAAGATATACGGCGCGTAATGCAAGAAGGTACACTTGAAGACCTTGTTGGTATGGTCGAGAATATGCCGGATGAGGAGTCGACCAAATTGAAGCAAACACTCAAGAAAGTATACGACGAGATGAACTTAGATGTGCATAATTCGTCAGATGATGAATCAATTGGCTCGAGGAAGAGAAAGAGATCAGATAAAGAGAAGCAGAGACGGGAAACGAATGAGTTCGATGGCGGTAGTCCCGCCGAAAGCTCTGCTGCTAATCAACTAAACCAATATCCGGAACGTTCTAGCTCTTTTGAGCCAATCGAAGTTCCAGAAAGCTTGGGCGCACAACACCGTCCTAATATGCCTGCCCGAGAGCGCTCTTTCATCGCAACTGAGATTCGTCGAAACCTCGAAGAGAGTGACCCTTGGTCCTTGCCCTCACCAAATGACACCTTTGGTGAAGTTCCAGGTATCAGTCAGGAGAGTCGTGACGGCGAAGAAAATGTTTTCGAGGCATGGAACAATCCAGAAGACCAACCAAGTGGCGAGCAGAACAACAACCGGGGCTACGCTCAAGACGTAGAACACGACAGTGAACACAGCAGCGAGAGTTGGCAGCAGGTTCCTGATATTATCATGGAGGACAATAACAAAGCCGACATGATAGGTGATGAGGAAACACCGAAAGGTAAAGACAAAGCAAAAACTGTAAACGAGAGCAGCAAGCAGTTGCATGAAGTCGCTTCCGCGGGGCCCTCATTCTTGCCCGGCCTTGCTTCTTCCGAGCACGACAGCTTGATGGTAAATCCAACAGACGAGCCTATTGATCCTTCCGAGACTGCTGCAGATATAGAGTCTCTAGATCTTTCAGATTCCGAGGCATCTATTGTTTTCCCTGAAGATGACCTGGTCCAGCAAACTGAACGGGTTATTCCTGTTGAAGCCCAGCCGGCGAGAGAGGCTCGACAGCCTCATCCGGGGCTCATAGAACGAATAATTGACTGGCTATGGGGAGATGTCGCACCTATCGCGCCCCAAAATGCTGAGGATGGTGACAACGATGAACATGTGGTTCAAAATATGGCAGATGAAGCCCCCTTCGTACCGTTCGGAGGACAAGCCCGTAACGGTCCCCGAGAACCGGCAAATGCTCCCGCTCAGGACCCCGAAGTTGCGGCTGCGGCTGCTCAAGCTGGAATTGATCTTAACGAGCAGGAAGCAATTGAGGACGCTGAGGATTTGGAAGGAATCCTCGAACTAATAGGCATGCAAGGACCAATAACAGGGCTTTTCCAAAATGCCATGTTCAGTGCTGTTCTAATCTCCGCAACACTGGCATGTGCCGTCTGGTTCCCATATCTTTGGGGCAAGGTCGTCCTGCTCTTCATGGGAAGCCCTATAGCGCTGTTTGTCAAACTTCCTCTGCAATTCATAGCTACTTTCGCCGACCTCATTGTGGATGCCTCTTTGTGCATCAGCGCTAGCATTGTGTATTGGGCAGTTCAGCTTATTCGCTGGGCAGTTCTTCCATTTACCTTGGGCTGGTTCTCTAACGCTGTGAACAAGCCCGCAGACTTCATAGCTGCTCCGGCCCAAACAGTGGCTGAAAATGCTATGGATCGTATCGCGAAGCTATTTATCGAGTCGACCACATTTTCGAGCCCAGATTATTTCCGCCTGTCCATTAGTTCTCATGCTGCGCTGCGTACCATTCAGAACACAACATCTGAGGCCTTCAACTCCACCGGAAATGCCATCGTTGGATGGTACGATAATATTGCCAACGCTACCTCTGGAGCACCCATCGAGATTGTCCGTCAAGTTCCTGCAGCAATCCAATTTGTTTCAGGGTTTGCACTCAATAAAACGCAAGAAGCCGCTTCAGCCCTATTCAAAACAAGGCCTTACAAAATTACCCTCGACCTAGGCCACAATGTCACATCCGCCTATGTGAGCTTTGAGCAATGGACCGCAACAGACCGACTCATTGCTATTTTTGCCGGTTACGCCTTTTTTGCGGTTGCCGGTGCTCTATATTTAAAGAGAGCTGCTCCAATCAGCTCATCGCAACAAGGGCGGAAAGTCGAAGGCATTATTGCAGATGTCCTGCAGCAGGCTGGCGGTGTACTTAAGGTTATCTTGATCATTAGTATTGAGATGATTGCCTTCCCCCTATACTGCGGCTTGCTCTTGGATGTTGCGCTATTGCCCCTTTTCGAGAATGCCAGCCTCTATTCGAGATACATGTTCACCGCCAGATCGCCTTGGACGTCCGGCTTCGTACATTGGTTTGTTGGCACATGTTACATGTTCCATTTCGCACTCTTTGTGTCGATGTGCCGCAAGATCATGCGAAGCGGTGTTCTCTATTTCATTCGCGATCCTGATGACCCAACCTTCCACCCTGTTCGTGATGTCCTAGAACGGAATGTCACCACACAGTTGCGGAAAATCGCTTTTAGCGCACTTGTCTATGGAGCCTTGGTAATCATATGCTTGGGCGGTGTCGTATGGGGCCTTAACTACTTCTTTACAGGCGTCCTCCCAATTCATTGGTCTTCTCATACACCAGCTTTGGAGTTCCCTCTCGATCTTCTCTTCTACAATTTCCTCACTCCTATCGTCATCAAGGTCTTTAAACCAAGCGACGGTCTTCACAAGATGTATCAATGGTGGTTCAAGAACTGCGCTCGTCTCCTACGCCTTTCAAACTTCCTCTTCGGCGAGAAAGCTGAGGACGAGGAAGGCCACCACGTCCGACGAAGTTGGTCGAGTTGGTTTGCCGGCGAAAAGGGTGATGTGGAAAAACCTATTATTGGCGAAGATCGAAAGCTGCTGGCTGAAGATCGTTCCACTGAAGTTTATTTTCTCTTCGACGGCAGATATGTTCGTGCCCCAGCCTCAGACCAAGTCCGCATTCCCAAAGGCGACCCTGTGTTTGTGGCAGTTGATCAATTCAACAATCGTATGGACGGCAAGCCTGAAGAAGGCGGTGTGCACTCGCGAAATTCTGATATGGTGACCATGGTATACATTCCGCCGTGGTTCCGCGTCCGTATTGCTCTCTTCGTCCTCACAATCTGGGTCTTCGCTGCCGCAACCGGTGTTGGCGTCACCATCGTCCCGCTCCTCTTCGGCCGCTACATTTTCTCCTTCTTCATACCCCAAGACGTCCGCATGAACGACATATACGCCTTCTCGCTCGGAATCTACACCCTTGGCAGCATCTTCTACGCAGCCATGCACATGCGACCTCTCTTAGCACATATCCACTACCCTCTCCCTTCGCCCCTAACCACCCTCCGCACCGTCGCCTCCACCATTACCAAATTCACCTGTCGCATCCTCAAGATCGCCTACGTTTACACCTCGCTAATACTGCTCCTCCCAATTCTCTTCGCGCTGCTACTCGAGCTCTACATCCTAATCCCACTGCACGCCTACCTGGGCCCGCACGAGCCGCACGTCGTGCACCTGATCCAAGACTGGACGCTAGGATTCCTGTACGCGCGCCTCGCGGCGCGCCTCATTTTCTCGAACCGCAATAGCCGGCCCGCGCGCGCCTTCGCTGCCGTGATCCGCGACGGCTACGCGAACCCCAACGCGCGCCTCGCCACCCGCTGCTTCATCCTGCCCGTGCTCGTCGTCTTCGGCGTCGCGATCCTCGTCCCCAGCGCGCTGGCCTGGGGTCTGAATCGCACGCTGTGGGCTGGTGCAAGCGAGGCCATCAAGAGCCAGGTCTGGCGCTTCAGCTACCCGGTCGTCGCGGCGTGTGTGGGCTGGGTGTGGGTTGTGCGCGAGGCGATTGGCGTGGTGGGAAGGTGGAGGATGGTGGTGCGGGATGAGGTGTATCTGATTGGAGAGCGGCTACATAATTTTGGCGAGAAGAGGCCTGGAGCTGTGCCGAGGCGGATTTCGGAAAACGTGCGAACATGATCGGACGTTGGATTTCTTTAAGGGGTCGAGAGGAGTTTGGGCTGGACTGGGTTGAAATAGCGTGGGATGGGGATCCGGGGCTGCTGATGGATGGGGGGATAAGTCAGTCACTTGATGGCGCTGAGGGGTTGGGTGGGCTTTTGTGTTTATTGTTGCTTGCGCTCGCTTTTACAGGAGCGCTGTCTCTGGACGGATATATCCCCTTTCCTTTCCTTCTCCTCAGATGCAAAAATTGCATGTATTAATTCTTACATCAATCCAGACTCTCACCAATACTTATACGTTTATCTGATAAGTACCCTCGTATAATTGTGAGGTTCTTGCTTTTCATGACTCCGTACCTTCATATCCCGCTCCGGTTTGGAGTCTAGTTTGTTGAGCTTGCGGGAAGGTGTTTAGCTTCCTTCGTGGGCGTAATGACAAAATCATCCACCCTCTTGCAGTCCCAAAGCCTGTCTGCTGTCCTCTAAACCCTCGTTCTAAAGCCCTTTGCCCCACGCCAGCTTCTAGGCTTAAAGTGTTGGAATAATTGGCATCAACACCTCCGTATCGCAGGTTGGCAAAACGGCATGCTCTCGCACGCTGTGACACTCCAGGATCTGCATTCCCCAGAACAGTTTAAATGCCGCCACTACCTTCCCCCCCATGTCACAAATACTTCTTCGCAGCCCCCGCCACCCGCTGCCGAAACACCGGGCTCGTGACGCGCTGATTGAGCAGATAAAATGGATTCATGATCGTCTTAACCCACGCATCGTAGACATCGACAAAGAAATTCTTAACCGCCTCCTCCGTCGCCGGCGCCGTGGGGTTATAGCTCGCCGCCAACCCGCCCCTGGCTGCCAGCCCGCCGCTCGACCTACCTGGCGCGGCTGCGCTCGGCGCCGTCAGCAGCAGGAACTTGACGTTGCCGGCGGTCAGGAAGCATGAGATGTAGGAGCCCTGGAAGCGGTCGATGTGCTTGAGGTACATGGGCGCGCCGCCGGAGGTCGGGGTTGTCGAGGACCATTGGATCTCTTCGACGATGTCGAGGCTGCTGTGCACGATGAATTGGTTCAGGTGCCGCGATTCGGTGTGGAAGCGTGCGATGCCGTCGCCGCCTTGTTTTGAAGTCCCGAATTCGTGCTCGAAGAGCGGGTTGTCTTTTGTGCCGATTATGGCGAAGTAGTAGGACATTGTGGTTGTGGGTTAGAAGATATAACGAGTAGATGAGAGTGGAGAGTCCTGGGTTGAGTTGGGGGTTTGGAGAATTCCCTGCGAAGTTGTAGATGGATTTGTATTGCGGTGATGCTTCGGTGTTGAACAGGGGTCACTCGCCGAATTGCCGCTCTAGACCGCCTGGACATCAAACCTTCAATCAACCTTGAAGCCTTTCTGTGAGTAGGAAAGACATCCATCTCCCAATTCTACATCTAACACTATGTTTGGCCCTTTCCGCCTCACCCAGCCACTATCCGGTGGTCTATTATGGTAAGCTTACCCCCACAGTTAAAGTGGAATCGCCGTCAATTGAACCTTCTATTTCCTTCACTGTCGGTTATTACGTTCACTATTTGTTGCCTCTAGGCCAGACATGAAAGCCAATGTTAGATGATATAGGAAAATCCCCTGGCGTCTCTCCCGTCACCAAAAGGCGCGGCATCGAGCTCGCTTACGGGCCGTCGATAGTGTAATCTCAACCCTTGACACAGCGCTGGCTAAGAAAGGTCTCTCCACGAAACAGCTCGAGCGCTGGAAGAAGGAAATGCCGACAGAGGAGGAGATGCTACCGAAGGATAAATATACAGTGTTTGATCGGAAGGTTAAGCGATATAGGAAAGGCATACATAGTGAGTTGACCTTTTTAATTCGGGTCGATACTTGGTAGGGAAGACTGACTTTTCTCTGCAGAACTGCCAAAGTGGACGAGAGTATCCCAGCGACTTAACCCGCCAGGTTTCTGAGTATCTATTGGGTTTTTCATGGAGCATTGGTGTTCTTATGTGTATGATATTGTGGCAAATCTTAGAAGAATGCGTGGAATGGGTACGGAGATCACTCATCTGGACTACGTTTCGAGGGGTGGGTGCACTGTATTGTTGTCTCTGTCAAATTATAGCCCTCTGTCAAACTCGGAGAATACATGACCGGCTATCCAGTTTGCTCTGGAAGAAGCGAAATAGAAGGAATCAATTCTAAGCCATTAAGCCTCTCTCCTCTAGGTACCATCGTCTCTCTTGTCAAATCTAACATTTATTCATGTCAAATTCACTACCGATATATCTTGTATCTCTTCACTCATTTACCTCTATTTCAACTTATAATTTTTGTACTAGTATTCACCTCGCTTTAAAGCCGTTTACTCATTCACTTAACCAAAATGCCCAACCATCTTGTCTTCCTTCGCCCACCTTCAACTCTGTCCAACCTCCTCAAAGCTCAACACCAACCAACATGGCCACCCGGTCCGCCACGCAGCTTCTGGCCGAGCTCGAAGCAATGAGAAAGCGCCATCTAGACGAACAAACCGCACTGCAAGCCCACCACCGGGCTCTCGAAGTCAGGCACCTCCAAAAAGCGCACGCCACCGAATCCGCCCTTCTCGCAACCCTCCTCGCCCTACCGCACATTCACCCAAACCTACCGCCGCAGACCCCTCCTCCCGCCGCAACCTCACCCGCACGCACGCCCGTGGCCCTCAATCTGCAGGACTCAGACCTGGACATCGGGCCAATGACTCCAACGCCCGCGCCCACACTCGCACCCCCGCTAACACCGCGCACCCCGCGTGTCCCCGCGCGCCTGCTACAGGCTTTCAAGCAGCACTCTGGCCCGCCACTCCTGCCGCACCACCCCACGCCCGCGCCCTCGCCATCCTCACAGCTCCCCAGCCCCCTAATATCGAACGCCTCTCCCGCGCCCTCAGCGCCCCTCACCCCGTGCCCGCACGCCCCGTCCCCGAGCGCGAAGCGCCCTGCGAGCCCTACGGGTCCGGGAATCATCCTGTACGACGCGCCGCGCCGCGCGCCTAAAGCGGCGAAGACGACGGCGGGTATGCCTGCGACGCCAAGGCCTGCGACTCTGGCCGGCACGCCGAAGACGCCGCCCGCTAAGATGGTGGCTCCTGCTCCCCTTCCATCGCTCAGTCGCGCCCGTACGCTCCCGGTGCGTGCGGCGCGGGTTAGTGGGGCGAGTAGGACTAGGGAGATTATCGAGGGTGAGATGTTCTGGCGGCGTATGAGCGCGGTTGCGCAGAAGAGTTTCTGTGAGGAAGACGAAGAAGGAAGAGGGGGGAGGAGGGAGGAGGTTGTGAGGAATGGTGAGGGGCGGAGGGCGCTCTTAGCGGAACGGGCAAAGGAGATTCGGTTCGTTGCGAAGGAGACGAGGAGTGTGGATGTGGAGATGGGAGAGGAGGTGGTAGTAGCAGCATTGTGAAGTGGTGCGGATGTTGAAGTGAGGTGTTGGCTGAGTGGTATGCTTCCCTAGGCTTCTAGTCTGCATTTGATGTCGTATACAACTTCGCACAAGAGATCCTTCCTAGTACAGCCGCCGCACAGCTTGAGAATCTCGGAGAAGGTATCGTCCATGCAGTTCTTACCACTCAATAGGTCAAGCAATTCACGCTCTTCTCTCAATTCTAGATATAGTGCTTCGTCCATTTGTTGGCGAGAACGTCGCAGCTCTGTTGAGGTACTTCAGTCTGGCGGTTGTTATCTTCGCAATCTCCACAATCCTCTCGCTCTTCTCACATGTGGCTGGAATGGCGTGGTCGATTATGGCGTGGCTTGGACATTGCGCAATGGTGGTAGTGGTGAGTTCAGCCTCTTCTATTCAATCAACCTGGACAAATTTCTGACCTAGCTTGCTATAGGGTCACGGCACTTGGTAGGATTCCACACGCAGCACAGGATTATTATCTTTCTTGATAAGACGGTCCGTTGGATGGGTGGGACTACTGTGGGAGTCTTTGTTAGTCTGCATATAATTGTATTTTATACTTTCACACCTTTAGGCTTTCACCTCTTTTACTTGGTTATTTGCTTTGCTTAGTGCCCGTTACTCGGGCTTGTTTAGCTGTTTTTCCTATTATCTGAACGGCTTCATCTCTCCTTCTGCCCCTCATGTTTGCCTTGTCTACATGCCAACCCTCCACCACCTCTTCTACCGTAGACGTACGCCCGCACCTCTTCCTTCCGTTAATACAAGCCTCTCCCTTAGTCCCAGACACAGGTCTAGCAACCTACTACCTACCTCACCCCACGCTTCAATAGTGAGGCCTGTACAGCTGCAGTGCTCTGCAATTTGCCTAAAGAGTTCTTCACTGGTAGAAATCCGTTGATTGTCTTTATTAAGCATTTTTGTAAGCTCAAACAGGCTTATCTTTGCCATTTTGGAATAATCCTTGCTTGGAAGACTACACAATCCAGTGCCACTAATCCTCAAAAAACAGCGTTATCTCAAACTTCCCAACCAAAAGCCAACTCCACAATCCAAGAAACACCGCGAGCACTACAAACGCGTCCAACCACTCCGTCCGATGCCATCCCACTATGCCATCCACCCCATCCGCCTCCACATCCCCCGTCACTACCGCTCAAACTCCACCACCTTCCGACTAGCCTCACTAATGCTCCTCTGTCGCCCCTCGGTTCCTTTCCCAAGCCCATTCGCCGGCTTCTTAGCGGGGACCCCAAGCAACTCCCCACTAACGCCCCTCCCAACCTCCACATCCGCCGTCTCCGCCCCCTCCAACAGTTCGCGGTCCCTCCCACTCGCCTCCTCGCCCTCCTCCTCGTCCTCCTCCCTCCCCTGCCTCGCCTCGCGGTCTAACTCACGCTGCGCCTCATCCATACGCCGCTTCACCTCCGCCGCCACACGCATGCCATCACTCACGATATTATCTAACATACCGCGCAGCCCCTTACCTGGCGGCACAACGCCCGCGCCCGCACCGCCGACGCTCGCGCCCACACCCGCCAGCGCGGCGCCAGGCGTGCCGGCGCGGCCGGCGTTGGAGAAGGTGGTTAGGTTTGAGGAGGAGGCGTGCGAGGGGAGCGGGGCGTCGGCGAGGCGGAAGGAAGAGCCGAAGCCGGATTCGAAGAAGAGCTCGAGGACCTCGTCGGCGAGGATGACCATGCGGAACGTCGGGAGCGTGATGTAGAGCGGGTTGTTTGGGTCCAGGGCGAGGTTGGCCGCTTGGGCTTTTTCCTTGACGGGGGACAGCAGGTTGGTGGAGGAGGGCGAGAGGGGGGGGTTGGTGTTGAGGTTAGGGGAGGAAGGTTTGGGTTTGGGGGAGCTAGGGTCGGTGAGGTCGAGGAGGTCCTCTTCGTCGTCGTCGCCGATGCTGAAGTTGTCAACGGCCTCTGTGGCCTCTGAGGCCTCTGAATGCGCTTGGTTTGCTTGGTTAATGGCGTGGTCGGGATCGGCATACTCGAAGCAACGGCGTATAAAGGCGGAGATGCTGCTGAGGAACTGCTCGTCTCGGTTTTCGCTGCGCTCAGGAGAGCCTCCGGATTGGAAGTCTGAAATTGATGCGGCGGGTGATAGCGTGCCCTCGAATCCACGGCGAGAGAGGAAGAGCAAGGCCTCTGAAATCCTCAGGATACCCTCCCTATCAACTCTGCCATCGCCATTGTCATCGTAAAGCTCGAAAAAGTAGCTAATGTTCGACATGATGTCTTTCGTGCCCTTTACTTGAGCGAAGCCGGTGACGACGTTTTGGAGACTCAAGGAATCGTTCATGTCAGTATCCCAACGGCGGAAGAGCCGGCCCATGAACTCATGATTTGCAGGTTCTGGACCGGAACCCCAGGGCGATATTGATACACTCCGACCTCTTACACTATTTCCGAAATATGAGTGATTTGATTTATCGCCGTTTGCCTCCGGTGGTGGACTCGGTGAGTCCGTAACAGCCCACTTTGCAATTCCTATAACAGAACCTGTCAGTACGGCTCAGGCGAATGATTTAAATAGAGGTTCTAATGATTGGAAAACGAAAGAACCTCGGAATTGAGGTGTGGAAGTAAAGTCACTTACCAGCTAAGAACTCCCGAAACGCATCATAATCCATCTGCGTCGGACTTGGCCCCAGAGCAACTCTTCCCATCTCAACTGCAGTATTCCCTGCGATACCGGTAACGATCTCGGTAGCCTTGGTCCTTCCAGCCTTGGCTTTTCTTTCGGCTTCATGCTGCATTATCTGAGCTCGTTGTTGTCGTTCATATAAAACTCCATAAAATCGATCATAAAGGAATCCCAGATCGTTCACGCTTAACCGCTTGCTCTCAGGTCCAAGGTTACGAATCGACGTACGTTTTGCAAAACTCTCAATGTTCTCCAATACAGCATCTTTATGCTTGGAGCGCTGCTCGGATATCGTATTCTGAGTTATACTGGCAAATTCTTTGAATGCTACAACCATAAGCTCCTGGAACCTCGTAACCGCCCGCAGTTTTGGGTTCTCTGATTTCGGGTGTGCAGATTCGTCTAATCGAGAAAAGTATGATTTTAAGACAGAGATGAAAGTTCCGTCATCGGTTGCGTCAAGCAACTCCTCTCCATTGATTCGTAAAATGGCCAAACCGATTTGGAATAGAACCTTAGGACCTTCGAGGAAGAAAACATCCAGAACGCGGAATGCAAATACGAGAGGCATGGAGTTGATATAAAGAGAAAGAAACCATGGGAGAGATACAACAGATAGCTGAACGTCAGATTTAACAAGGTGATCCCAAAGAATCGGCATTGTCTTCTCAACAAGTGACTCAAACACGCGCTGATCCAGCAATGTCCCGTACATGGTTGTTGAGTAGTATCCTGGAAGAAGTCGATCGCACAATACCGATAAAAGGAAGAATGCTTGAGATTCGGACATATATCTATTCTGCTCAGTACATGCTGCACAATTGGATAAGCGATATACATACATTAACAGCGCCGCTACGACGATGTTCATTGCCTGACAGTATCCCACTTCTTCATTCGTCCAACTGTAAGCGGTCAATACACGGCGTAATCGACCAATTCCCTCTTCGCTTTGGAATCCGGGATATTCCGGTAAACTCCTGTTAAGATCTTTTTCAATCTCATCTATTGCTAGAGACTCTTGTCCGGAATACTTTGCAAGGGTTTGAGTGTACAGCTTCGGGTTTTGAAGGCGTAAGGAAAAGGATCCTGAAGTTAACTCCCATATCTCTCCTCGAAGACGGTTCGGAAGACCGACACGAATCAGCTTGTGAAATGTGGGCTGTCGTATAAGTGTTGCGTTTCGGCCGTTCTCTAATATAAATCAACACATTTCGTAGGTATAGTAATCTATCTAGGTAGACCTCATACCTCGTAAGTATTCGCGCCACAGCCGGATCTTCGTAGCATCCCGCAGCTTCCGAGCGTTACCAGGGTATTTGAAAACCATGCCTAGCCCGGTATCAGGGTGTTCTTTGACTTTAAATTGTTCATTTTTGGCGCCCCTCTTATCGGCTCCGTCGTCGGAAAGAAGATATTCAGAGTAGCATTCAGATACGACAGCCCGAAGGTTCTCCACCTCCCTAACACCTTCTCGAAGGCCTTTTTTCAGACCATCGCAGAATCTTTCACATGCTATACGGCTGCCAGCGAGTTGTATCGTGAGCTTCTGGCCACCAGCATTGCCAGTTTGTTTCGACTTTGTATCAGTGGCCCCATTCCATGTGGTTATAGCCAAAGCGAACATGTAGCTCTGGCTATGCAACCGCTCAACCCTCCGTATTGCACATGATGGTAGAGTGAAGCCATTTCCAGCTGGACCCGCTCCATGCGTCTGTCCTGTGAAGGTGCTAGAGGCACTTAAGCTAGCTGTGCTCAGGAAACTTGACCCCTGGGTCGAGAAACAGAGGAACTGTTCACTGAGATGTAGCTTCCCCACATAATGGTTCCCTTGGGGCCGGTCCCGCTCCTTCTCAGCTGTAACTTCTCCTGCTGCAGCTCGTGTACTATGATGAGGGGAAAGCGTAAGCTCCGCAGTGATTTCCTGGAGGGGGGATTGAGTATCTGGAAGTCTGAATTGGTGTCGAAAGAGGGTAGCTTTGGAAGGTCTTCGATCGGAAGTAGGACTAGTAATAGACAGAGTAGGGTCAATGAGCTGCTGCGCCTTCAGTACCAAGTTGGAGAGGTTAAACATTGCGTTTCAAAAGGGTTATCTAGCTGAGCAATAGTTAGCAAGGCATACCTAGAGTAAGGCATTGCAGTTTACACTTCATTCTAGGCCATAAATTCCTTGGGGGTACCTTTGAAGGGGGCTTTGATGTAGGGCTGAGGGCGCGGATACGGCCTTGATGCTTGGGGTTCACCCGGCGATTCCTCGGGAGAAGAAAGCTTGTTTCTCTGAGTGTTTTAAGCTTATGCCAGCCTCAACACTCTAGGAGGATATTCTCCGCAGAGGGTAAGATGCCCCTTAAAAGTATTAGCAACGGTTACAATCATACGGACTAGGTTAATAACTTGGGGCATCGCGGTTTGCTCAAATACTAGCGTCAACCAGCACATTCCACCATTTGACGAAGTACTCCATAAAAGTGCGCTGATACACAGAATGTTACCCAAAGGAGTTCGAAGGCTTATTATGCCTCCAATGCTCCAGAAAATATTCTCCAAGCACATCTACCAAAGTTCTTCGGTATGTGGCAATAGAACTTATAAGGGGATAGCATGAGTATTCCTCCGTGAACATCAGCATCAAGCTTCTTGAGCAACTTGAGATTTGAAAACATATAACATGTAATTAATATTTAAACAAATCCCTAGGCCCGTAGCTCTCCAAAAATAACGTTTAGATAACTAGCACATAGCCTCGGTATCAATATTATGTGCTCGCAGGTATGATGCAATGCAATGAATGAGGAATACTACTTTTAAACGTAAAACTCCCTTTATAGACATTACCATAGCTAAGTGATTGTGTATCCACCGTCAACACGCAGGTCCGCACCCTATAATTTCAGTAAATGGTGTTGCACGAAATAGGTACTCTACTTACGGTAACATAACCGCTTGCATCGCTGGCGAGGAAGGTGACAGCACCCATCAAATCCTCGGGACGGCCCATCTTACCCTGCGGAATAAGGGAGGTCCATTGCTTTTGAAGGTCTGGGTTGTCATCAAGAATCTTCTTGGTCCTAAATAGGTTGTCGGCTTGCATTTCGACAGGACGAGAGGGGTTAGAGGCGCGCTAGACTTACAAAGCGGTGAGCATGTATCCAGGGCTAATGCAGTTAACCCTGATACCAGCGTGTGCCCATTCAACTGCCAAACTCGCGGCCAAGTGCCTAACTGCTGCTTTGGCAGCGTTGTAGGGAGCTTGCGGCTGAGGAACATTGACAATGGCACCCGACATGCTACCGATAAACACAATGCTCCCAGCAGACTGCCTCTCCATGAGGTGCTTTGCCACTGCCACTGCAAAAAGGTATGTACCATCAACATTCACCCCCCATAGCTTCTGCATTCTGTCATGTGGATATGATATAGCATCATAGTTTTCGGTGAACCCTGCAGAAGTGACAAGGTTGTCAATCTTGCCGTGTTCCTTCAAGATCTCTGCAACGGCCTGATTGACCGAAGTTGGGCTCGAGACATCAGCGAAATGTGCAGTAACTTTTGGAAGCCTAGTTATGAAGTTATTGAGGGTATATACTACTAGCAATCCTGTTGAAGCCTACTTGTCTGCTCCCGGATTCTCCTCCTTGAATGTCTCTACTAGTCCTATGGCGGACCTTTGAGCTTCTTCCTCTGTATTACGTGACGTGTCAGAACAATGTCAAATAGATGCAAACAAGGCAACGGACTGTTCAAATCAACAATGGCAACATCTGCTCCGCTTGCAACCAAAGCTTGGCTCATGACCAATCCTAATCCTCTCGCACCTCCCGTAATTACACCTACCCTGTCCTCGAGAGAGAAGGAAGCTAATGTTCGCTTGAAATGAAAACCTCCGCGGCCTTGGACGGGCCGAGAAGATGGAAGGTCTTCTTCCTCGGGGTACTCTACTCGCACTGATTTGTCTGTACGGGCATATTGACCTTCGTGGTCGCCCGACTCACCCGGCTCACCAGCTGTGGTAGCAGCGTCAATGTCGCCCCGTGAGGGTTCTTTGTCAAATCGATGCGGTGTTCGCGAGAAATTTCGAACAGTAGAAACAGCAGGTTGCGTCGCCCTAAAACCGGAGCGCGGGGCCTTGGAAGAAAGCGCGCGCGTAGCCTGTCGTAGGAGCTGCGGCCTGAGCATTGTAGCAATGTGAGGTTCAATTGGTAGCTAAGGAGCTGAAGAGATTTTGTCACGATAGCACAATTACAAACGCTAAAGAAACCGCAAGACAGCAAGACAGCGGAGGGCTCTAAGACGCAGGCGTCTTTTACCGCAGATGAATGCGAATATAGGGATCGTGTGCAGAGGAATTGATGGTGGAATTGATGCCAACCTACCTCCTGACCTTCCCACAATTAATGAGCTGCAAGCTGGGAGCTTTCGTCCCCCACCACATCTTCTGCATCCCGCATACAAGGGCTCTAGCGGCAGCGCGGGGAAGCTTTGCCGAGAGAAGATCAACGGTGATCCGCAACATTCATGACTTCCTCCTGCTGATCAGTCCTCTTCCGCGGCACCTCCGTGTTAATATCTCCTCTTTTAATTCGCACCGTCTGTGTTAGGCGTCTCCACTTCCAACATCGCCACGCATCCTGCATCGTGTCGTGTCGTCTTGGCGAGCAACTTCCCAATAGATTTCAAAAGCTGTCGTTGGCCAACAGATCAGCCATACCAGTTCCCGCCATGGCTTCTTTCGAAATCTATCTTATAACCTTCAACTGTGCACGTAATCTTGTGAATCCACATACCCTAGCTCCTCACCTATTCAACGCCCTGCCTCAGAATGCCTCTCTCCCTGACATTATTGCCGTATCTCTGCAGGAGGTAGCTCCTATCGCCCACTCTTTCCTAGGTGGTTCTTATCTTACACCGTATTTCGATCGTGTTGCTATCACAGTCAAGCTTGCAGCTCACCGCCACGGCGACGAACATGACTCGTACCAACAAGTTCTTACCCGGAACCTGGGAATGACTGCCCTCATGCTGTTTGCAAAGCCCGCATTAGCAGAACGAATACAATGGACACAATCAGCGGGAGCTGGCGTGGGATTTTGGGACATGGGGAACAAGGGTGCTGTAGGAATACGACTTGGATTGTCGTTGAACAGGAATGACGAAGAATTGGATATTACTTTTGCGGCAGCCCACCTCACTCCCATGGAGTATGCCGTTGAGCGACGTAACCAGGATTGGGAGAATATCGTGCGCAATTTGGTCTTTATCAATGATGAAAAACCAAACAAGTCTACGGATGATCAGGAGCCTCTTCTGTTCTCGTCTTCCGAGACACCAGTAGATCAAAATGGCTTATATACTCCTGGGAATCATGTTTTCTTCGCCGGAGATCTCAACTACAGGACTCACAACACCTCACCAGGCCCGAAAGGATATCATAGCTTTCCCCAGCCCACCAAATTTGAGTTGTCTCCAAATCATTTCTCACATTTCCTAAAAGGTGATCAACTGATCCTAGAGCGGGAAGCCAATCGAACTTTGCACGGGTTCCAGGAGCTTCCTATTACATTTCCTCCTACTTACAAATACTCTAATAAGCGACCGATAGAAAACACAGCTTCTAATATATCGCGCTCTGGTGGTGACGATGCGGATCAGTCTTCTCGTTGGCTATGGGCCAAACACCGCTATCCTAGCTGGTGCGACAGAATTTTATATCTCCCTCCTCCACTCTCGTCTCCGAAACTCCAACCACACATTTACACTTCATTGCCCTTGCAACCCACTTCCGACCATCAACCAGTCGCGCTCTCAGTATCGATCAGGCTTGAACCTCTTAGCCAAGCTGGAGAAGCTCGTGAGTTACGTAGCAACCCTCCCTTCCCAGTTGATAAGAATTGGAAATCGCGGAGAGATGCAGCGAGGTGGAAAGAGCTCGTTGTTGGTGTCTTAGCATATCTCACGTTGACCCCGAAGGGTAATGCAATTCTTGTAGCAATTGCTGGAATCGCCTTCGCTGGCTGGTGGATGGCCCAGTGGATATCTCAGTTTTGAATATCTCCTAGTCCCCTTTAGAGAACATACGATCACCAAACACAATGAATACACTGGAATGTGCAGAATCTCTACCTAGCTCTTGCCGGAAAACGCTTATCTTGAAAAAAGCTAAATAATCTCGAAGAACGTCCGATTGCTGCTTCATAGAAATCTCGAAGGATCTGCTGAAGATGCAAGAATGCTTCTTGATCTGCAATCAGAAAGACTACATTCAACAGCTTCGAAGCATTTATTCTAGTTAATGCTCATTCAAAGCTGCTTCATCCTTTCTCCTAGCTTGAAAAGCTACTCCGAATATAACTCTCCCTGCTCCTGCTCCATTTGCTAGTCCGGAGTCTTAATATTCCTTCTAGAACCATTTATTGAAGGAAAGATGGAGGATTGCTACTATACTTCCCGAAGGCATTCTCCCTCAATACCTGTTCTCCCGAGCATCTCAATCGTCCACATATATTATCGTTTCTCTCGTTTTCGTGACTACTAGAGTCAATCCGTTTTAGCCGTTGCATTAGACCATCAATCGTACTCACTAGCTATCTAATATTCCGACTGTGTTATCTTTCTTCCCCTCAGCTGTTTTAATTCACCTAGCAAGCGTGTAGACATTCGCACATCCTTCGTTTGATCCAGAATCATGGACTTACAACGATTCCGACTACGACTCCATACTCTCAGATATAGCAGCTCTTGGGACAATCAAGAATCGGCCTCTCGGAATGATCAGGACTCGGACAATGTCATTTCCCCAGCTCAAGAGGATAGTACAGCTAGCGAGCAATCCGATCAAGCAGATGATGAAGCCTCGGACACACGCTCTTCATCGCCTGCAGGAAACACTACAACCAATGAACGCTCAAAAGGCAGTACAACAAGCGTGACCAATCCTGGCAGTGCACTCATCCCTTTCTGGCGACAAACACACGGGTCTCCTTCAAACAGAGTCTCCCGCCCGACCTCAAGTCTCGACTTCAACTCAGACACGCAATCCGCGCCACCAACCAGCTCAGCCGACAGCGACCCTGACAGCGACCCCGACAGCCTCTATGGCTCCCCCAGCCTCCGCCTCTCCACCGCCAGCGTAGCAAGCCCAAGAAATTTCAGCAATTCAGGTAGCCCAAGCACCTCAAGCAATCCAAGCGGTTTAAGCAGCTCCAGTAACCCAAGCCAGCCCGCCGCTGCGCCCGCTCCCACCCACCCCATCACCCCATCCCCTCCCCTCTTCACCACTAACTCACACTACCCCCATGTCAGCGGCCAAGTCAGCGATGAAGACTCCGCGCCCGCCGCCTCGCTGCCGTCGGCCCGCTCCGAGTCCCGCGCCAACGGCGTGTCCAAGAACGCGCGCCTGGCGCCAGGGCCCCGCGGCCAGCGAGCTGCGCAACGCGCTCGCACTCGACGAGGCGCTTTCTGGGGTGCTGGAAGCTGGCGGGGGGCGCGGCGAGGACGATGACGCGGCGGCGGTGGGGGGTGAGGCGGAGAGGCGGAGGAGGGTGGAGAGCGGGATCAGATCGCGGCTGCCGAGCTGCCGCAGCCGTTCTTGCTCACGCCAGCTAACTTTGCGGGCGGGTTCGCGGGTCATGTAGGTCTGCACTGCAGGGTTCCATGGAGCGGTGCGTTGACTGCGACAGGTCCGCCAGATGCGGGACGCGCAGCCAAGTTCCGCAGACGATGCGCCGGCTGCGCAACAAGATGCCGCAGTCGCTTAGCAGGACGCTGGGCCCTCTGCATTACACACACCCCAGGGGACTCCGCAGTTGCATGGCGCCACCCGCTGCGCAGTGAATCCGCATGTCTGGAGGGAGGCGGTCAGGAGAGTTCAGCAGCGCCCGCGGGGCCCGCAGCCGGTGGGTTTGGGGCATGGCTGAGGGACGGCGGGGTTGCAGGGACGGGGGTGTGAGTTGAGCACTTTTTTCTGTGAGGGGTGTGGACTCGAGCGCTTTATGATGGCTGGTTGCAGACTGGGTTCTGGAGGAGGGGGGGAGAGCGTTGAGGGTTTTTTGACGCGCTTTGGGGAGTTGAGGGCATTGGGTCGGGATAGTATTGAAATATATAATTACAGCGGAATGCACGGCACCAAAGTGCCTTATTTGCAAACTACCAAGCTCAAATCGTCTCGTTGTGGAATTTTAATGCGGTCGAAGAAGTGATCTGGATGATATTGATACTAGACATAGACTATAACCGCATACCTTGAGTTCGGCTTGAAGAGAAAGGCCTTTATGACCATCATTAGATACATCAAGGATTCTCCTCAACGGGCTGTAGTCTAGAGAAGCGATCAGTTATGGAAGGAGCCCCCAAGGGCAAATTAGACAGTAAATTATCCTAGCACAAAAACTGTGATAGAAGGGCTGAGATATCCTCTCAAGAGGAGCAGTAACTGAGTCAATTCACATCTTCGTATCTCTTATTTTAGAGCTCTAAAATATGACCACTATATGAGGACAAACTTCTGTGGTCTGAGACGTTCTGTATCATTAAAGACTCCGAAGTGGTAGTATGTCCAAAAAAGTGCACTACTTAGTCTTGTAGCGGGCCCGTGAAATTCGTACTTAACATTACCGACATGGCGAAGCACAAACAGCACGTCGCTCCCGAAGAGCCACACTAGGAAATCGTTTTTCTTTGCTGAAGAAGATACACATGCCCTAAAATTCATTGATCCCTGCTCATCGAAAACGTTCTTGTCGAGTATCCCGTGGCATAGTATTCGGTCGTGAATTTTAGCATCGAAACGAATCAACTGAGCAAATTCTTTTCGAGGGGCCACTGTTACGAGATCATCGGAGATATTAGCCTCATAAGTCTCACCTGTTATTTCTAAGATTATACCGATGACATGCCCGCTGACTGACAACTTTCCAGGTTGGTCCTCTCCCTCTGGTCGAGACCGATTCAGCAACCCCCCGTGCATTTCCATCAAGACCGGTTGTGGTAATTTTCCTTTAGGTTTCTTTCCCCAGTCCGGCGTCCAAGATGGAAGGCCTAAGGAATAGTCTTTTTGAATTGTAAAATTGAGAAGAACATGTAGTAGGTTGTGATGATTGATCAGGTACTTTGTCACATCCTGATATACCTCTGAGACTGTCTTCTTGTAGTCAACGACTATACTGTTTGGCGGTCTGTCCTGGCCTTGGTTTCGTGTTGGCGTGTTGGTCATATCGAGAAGGGCGTAAACTTTATCCCTAGGGTCCGTTTCTTGGAAATACCAAGAGCTCAACAGCAGGCTGAAGAGATCAGATTCTCCAACACCATTCCCATGGTTTATCAAGCTCAATACTTCGGATTGATTGAATTGATCAGTGTATCCGTCAATGACCCTGAGTAGCTGATTAAGTGCCGGGCTCTTGTGGAAGACTGCAGCGAAAATGCCCCAGTCAATTACGGCATTTCCTAGCCTAACAACCATTTCCCTAGCAGCAGCTACTTCCTGTCTAACCCATGTTCTTCGAAACCATGGACGGTTGGTTACTCGCCCATAAGCTCGGACCATTGCGTTTAGGTGAAGAAGACATTTATTGGAATGGACAGTCTGCTCCAGGCCGCCGATGTTGGTTCCATTTACAAGTGCAACCGAAAGCTCGCTCTGGTCTTCATGCTCCCCAAGCCATGCTATTACCCTCTCAGCTTTCTGGAAAATAACGAACATTTTTCTGACCTGCGCAGCCTTTTCTTGCTCGTCTAACTGATTGATACACACGGCATCAGCCCAGAGATATTTAGACTCATGGCACAGTCGAATATGACGTAGTGCATCGGAAAGATTTGAGGTGATGGGGTAAAGCGTGTCATTACAAAGTAGTAACTTATCGAACACAGATGTACCCCATGTGTAAGAAACGGCCTCATAAAATATAAGTTCAGACTGTCCGTGAAGCACTGCTCCATTGAGGTAAACCAGATCAATCGTCAGAAGTTTGCATCGTAGTGGATCAGAGAATGATCCAGGTTTCAGTTGTAGAACTCTGGTCTGCCAGTGTTTCAGCGGCGTGTATAAGGTCTTGGCAGCCTGCTCTCGAGTGATTAGAGGTTCATTGATGTATTCTTGCTCTTCTGCAAGAATTGTTTGCGGGGGTTTTTCTTCTATAAGCTGTCTCAGCCAACAATCCTGCGGACAGACTTGCTTGGAAGATAAATGCGGAGGTGGTTCGTTAGATACATCAGCGAGCTTGCTGGGACCATAGCTTGACATAATCAATAACGGGATTGAGATGTTAATAGAGTAAAGATACAGTAAACAAGCTGAATTTGAGTGGATTAGTACGGGCTAATTCTTAGTCTATGGTTTTCTTATCTACAGTCATCACCGAAATATCGGTAACTCGCGTAGAGCCGAACGTCGCGCATCTCCCACCCTATCAAAACGATACACCCACTATAACTTTACCAACGTAGCTCTAATTTACATAAATAGTAGCTTATGTTATAGCTTTATTATAGGGCTATAAAATAAGACTTTATTTTTAAAAATAAAGCTATATTGGTGGAGCTATAGGGATGTATTACTAGAGCTGTGGAAATTTGAATTGACGCTCTGCGCTGACTAATTTAAGCTACCCCACCCCAAAAACTAGTACCCCATAATACCCCCTACAGTCTTACCAATATAGCTCTAGTAAAGGGCTATAAAATAAGGCCCTATTTATAAAATATAAAGCTATATTGGTAAAGTTATAGAGAGTGTATCGTTTTAATTGGGTAGGAGATGCGCGACGTTCGGCTCTACGCGAGTTACCGATATTTCGGTGATGACTGTAATCTTTTGCAACCGACAGTAGCATAGCCACAGCTACGGAGTGGGTAGGGTCTGGAACCTGAGCATACAGCTCGGCCAGTGTTGCCGAAAGCTCCGGGAGTGTTGAAATACGCCACGTCGCAAAATCTTACACTAGATGAACTTTAGCACCGTGCGCGCATACTTCATAAGCTTTTAATACAAAATTCTTTAAAATTATCGCCATTAAAGCTACACTTGATCGTATAATATTGCAACTATACTCTATTTTTGGTATATCTAAGATTGTGTGATTTTAGTATTGGAAATAGCTAATAATATGTAGCCACCCTAAAGTGCGCAGAGATATATCTAGGATAGATTAATAATATATCCAAGATATAATCTAGGCACCCTTATGTACTTACCTATCTTAGGTAGTTCTTCTATACTACTACTAATAGAAGTAACTTAGTCCTTAATTAAAGACTTGGAATAATTATAGGAGGACTTCTTTTATAAAGGGTAATAGGTGCAGGAGGAACGCATATATATAAATATTAAAGATAGTAATTAGGACATATCTAGCTTATATTAGGAGTATTACAAAGATATACAATCCCAAATGTCTACGCTATAACGATCTGCTAATGCCTCTTCTTTAACGCTAGTAGTAAGTAGAATTCTATAATGTGAGCTATATATAATATATAAACTAATTATTTCTATAATATAGCTAGGCTTAATATTAATTACATAAACTAGATCGCTTGCAGTAGAAAGACTTATATTTAGTTAAGAGATACCGGAATATCCTATATCCTCTAAGCATGGGATTGGATATATAATAGATTTATCTAGCCTATAGCTAAATAATAAGAATATTACCAAGATATACAAAAATGTAAGAGACTATATCCTAGATAGATCTTATATATAACTAGGTTCTAATACAGATAGATATAATACTCGTGCATATTAAGGAATAAGATAAGTATAATATACCCTCTTCTTGGTCTTTAAAAGTGCTTTAGGAGATAGATACCCTGTATAGGCGTGTTTTACTGTGAATACTTAGACCCTTAGCTATAAAACTTTTACTACAAGCAAGTTATAGAGGAAGACTAGGAAAGAATATATAAATTATAAGAAAAGGTATAATATATCTATAATATTATGTTACTATATCTAAGTTATAATATAGATATTATATACTCTTATACATTTCCTCAGCGATTTAATAGAATTAAATTAAGATAATTTTAAACAAAGAGACACAAATATATAAGATACTTATTTATATTATCTATTCTTATTAACGTATATAGACTTTATAACAGTATTTATTATATATTTCAGTACTAGATTGCCTGCATAGAGTAAAGTGCTAGTTATAAGCCATATCTTTATATTATAAAGTACACAGTTAGTGTCTAATATATCCTAAATATATTATAACTATAACTAAGCTATAACTAGTCACTTACAGATAGACCTATGGTAAGCATATACTATACCAAGGGAAGTTAAATATAAAACTATGAAAAACACTACCAAAAGTCTCTTTCTTTAGTTTTAAGATACTTATTAAAATATTTAAGAGATTTACTTAACTAAGGCTATTAGGGCACTCCAGAAACCTATACAGCAATAGAGCATAGAAAGAAAAGATTAGATAATTGCGGTAAGTTATTATAATACGCATATAACTATAATATAACCTTAATATATCTAGGCTGTAACTGTCGGGAATGAGGCAAGCTGCCATCACGCCAGGTATGTTGCCGTCACGTGCTGACGTGGCCCTAGCGTGGTAAGGAACCTTAAGTTCCTTACCCCTTTCCTCATTCCTATTAAAAAGAAGAACAACCATTATACTATCTACGAACTATAGCTATGTAATATCCCCTTGTGTAACCAATACTAATTAGTGGTTAACTTCACTGTTATACTACAGAACAGCTAGGTATCACTAAGAAGAGACGAGCTACTGTACCAGTGCTACTCGTGCTAAAGGAAGCTGTCTTTTAAGGTTAGAACTAGTCCTAAACCTTAAATAGAACTCTTTTACAAATCTAAGGATCTAAAAGGCTAGAACTGGTCCTAAGCCTTTCTAAGATTACGGATTCTTGCGTCTATTATATAGAATAATACGCTTTACAAGTCTTCGCGATTTAAGGCCAGAACTGGTCCTAAGCCCTATAATCGCAAATTCTTATCACGAACGCGTACTAAACCACAAATGCGTACCAAATAACAAATACACATTACAAACGCGTACCAAACAATAATCCCTATACCAATAACACTTCCCTCCCTCCGAAAATATAGCTACGCCTACTTTAAATAACTAGAAAGACTCCTTACCACTAGGGGTAGCTAAGCACGCGAAACTTATTAATGAAGATTAGGATAAATTTGCCTTTAATATAACAACTTATACCATAAAATAAGTTAACAGCTTTCTCCTATACCATATTATATTCTACTGAAATAGATGCTACGCCGATTTATAACTATAGGAGTATTTTAGGGAGGATTTTATAGGATGGACTGCTGATACCTAGGCACTTAGCAACGTTAATATTATTTAGGATTTTTAAGACTTCCTCCATAGGAATAGGGTATATATTGCTGAGAACAGTAACCTAATTGCTAGTAATATTTAGGCCGTTATTACTAGTACAGAAGAACCAATATGGACGGAAGCTGAGATTATATGTTAACTATAGAAACCTAAAAATAACCTATATTCTTTGGAAGGCAACTTTAATTTATATTAAAACCCCTAAAACGCTAACCTTCTACCTAAAGCTACTCTCCTACCTAGAGGTGCCTTCCTACTTAGAGTTGCTCCGCCTCTACCTCCTCCACTCTAGCTAACCGGTAAGCCTTTACTACAAGAAGTCACGAATCTGATAAAGGTATATTTAGATAAAAAGAAGAAGTTTAGAGGAGAACTATATAATATACTTAGAGCAAAACTACAGGTCTTTTATAACTGTTGTAATAAGGTCGGAATTTAACGCTACTAGTACCATTATGCTTTCTCTGTTATATTAAAGGGATAGGCAGTAATATTCTATTATAACTATATTATGGGTAAAAACTATAGCTTTAATATAATGCTTTAGCTTACTAGAGCCTACTTTAAGACTAATAAGAATTACTAACTTTATATATCCAAATGGCGAGAGACTATGTTTTAGAGAGTTATTACTTCTAACCCAATAAAGACTTATTTAGAGTGCCTTTAACTACTCTTTAATAAACTTTAGAAAATCTAATATGGCCTTACTAAAACCTACTAAAATAAGAACAGCCTAAGGGACTAGGTTATCTTAGCATGCTATAGCGTTCCTAAGTGTAACTTGGCGCTATATAAACCTGCGGATATATTTAAAGGAGTATATGCTAAGCTACGCTCTGCTATAGGTACTATAATATAAACATAAGAATCTTAACAGCTCTATACCAAAAACCCTACCTAAACAAGTATTCCTAACTAACACGATTATAACTGGACTAATTGAATATATGGTGGCCGTGGTAGGGAATACGGAAGAGGGTATAATTAACATTAACTATAAGGCAACCGTGGAGGTCCTTATAGAGGTTCATTTTAAAGTAATTACTAGAAGAAATACTATATTTGTAAGAAGCCAAAGTGCTAGTTAACTAGACACTCCCTTAATAAGCAAAAAGAGGTATATAACAAGTTCCGTCAGAGTACAAGAAACGTTAGAAATTATAAGGTTACTATAGCCTACTTCTAAAGCTTCCTGGTTTAATATAAAGGCGTAGAAGACCTTAAGGGTAAGGTTAATAAGGTTAAACAGCTCCTTATAGATATGGAAATTGAGGACTACTTTTCTAACCAATACTTTACTAAGTATAGTAAGGTAAATGGTATATAAACCGTTGCTGTTCTTAATAACCAATCTATGCTCTATTTTATTACGAAGTTAGATATCTTTAATAAGCCAAAGGAGAGTTCTATGTTTTCCTTTAATAACAGATACTCGGCGAACGTCTTCTATAGTATTATGCCGGATACTAGAGCCGCAGGAGTATCTATAGTAGGAGAACCTTAAGTTCGAGCCCTTTAATAGCTTAATAGCTCTATTTAGATTAACTAATTAACAGCAGGCCAACATACAATTTGCTTTAGTAAAGGTACTATAATCTCTCTTAGTATAATTAGGGTTTAAACCCCCTTAGGATATATTACTTTCCACATTATTCCTATGAACACTCCGTTTCTATTTTATATTAAAGATATAGATAAGTTAGGCGTTAGGCTTAACAACCTTAAGAATATACTTATTTAGGGAGACAATTGGGTGCCTATTATACACAAGTGGGGTTACCCCTAGTTGCTTCTTTATTAACTAAAAAAGAGTGTTACTTAGAGCCACTTAACTAAGTCAGAATTACGCCAACTGCACCATTATTTTGGCCACCTATCCGTTTATTAATTGCTTAGGGTTCTTTAGCGAGCAGGCTATAAAGTTAAGGTTAAGGCAATTAAGTATCTTATAAAGTACTACTATTACTGCTAAATAAACCAGAAGTCCCCTAGCCGATTTAAGTTTACCCTTAAAGATAACTACAACTTTAACTTCTGTATTATCATTAACGTTATATATCTTAGTGGCAAGCTAGTACTCTAAGTTATTAACTTCTTAACTTTCTTCCAAGCTGCACAATTCTTAAAGGATATATTAGCTAGGAACGTATAGGATACCCTTTAGTTATACTGGATTAATATCTACTTAGGACCCCCTAATTAAATTATCCATAATATAGAAAAGAACTTCTTATCTATAGAGTTTTGATAATAGATAAAGGCAATGGCAATTAAGGTTAAGGAAGTCCCTATTAAGGCATATAATAGTGTTAGAAAAGTGGAGCGATATTACACACTATTATACCGCGTATATAAGATTATCTCTTTAGAACTAGAGGATGCTAGTGAAGAACTTACCTTATAAATAGCTGTTAAAGCTATTAATAATTCTACTAGCCTAGATGGACTTGTACCTATATTGCTAGTCTTTAGCGCCTACCCTTAAATAACTAATAATTCTCCACTATCTCCCTCCGTTATGCAATGAGCTAAGGCTATTCATAAAGTAATAAAGGAGGTATGATGTCTCTACGCTATACGCCAAGTCAACAACACACTAGGAATAAGAAATGGCCCAAATACCTTAACTACGCTTGATCTGCCACTCCAGTCTAAGGTATGCGTATGGCGTAAAAAGGGAGAATAGTCAGGCCCACATTAACTTATTGCAATTAATGGCCAGACTTATACTATTTAGATGCCTTACGGACCTACTTAATTCTATTTAACTGTTATTAAGCCTTACTATAAAGATAACAGTTCTAAGCCTTTATAGAATGCCCTAGAAGATGCCCTAGAGGAGAATTATAATTAATATGCTCTAGAAGGCGACTACAATCCCAATATAATATTAGTAGATGCGCTATAACTATAACGCGGTAAAGGTCGCCTAAAGGGATTATAAAATTGCCAATATCTTATTAATTTTGAAGAGTAATTTATTACTGCTATTAAAAATGGAGTTGAGTTATTAATAGCCTTTATAACAGCTAAGGAGAAGGATAACTTTAAACTCACAAAATAGCTTTAAAAGGAAGGTTATATTATAACTTTAGGAGCTCCTTTCTAAGCATCTAATAAGCAGGAGATTAAGGGTCTTATTATAAGAGGAGTCTTTAAATTTAAGAAGTATAACCCTATTAAGTTTAATGGAGTTCGCATCTTTAAGTCAAGAATAGTTAACGAAATTAAGGGCAAAGCTACTAACGCCCTATTTAAGAAATTAAGGCTTGTTATCTAAGGCTACAATAATAATAGCAAGGAGGTAATTCTTATATAGTCTCCTATGATTTAATAAGCTAGTTAGTAAGTTATTGTTGCGCTAGCTCCCTCCTTAATAAAGAATAGAATGGCGGTTTATTTATAAGATATTACTTAAGCCTATACCCAATTAGAGACGCACCTTTAGCGCTTAATATTAGCATACCTTTTAGAGCAAATTCGCCACTAGTATCCTAAAGATACAATTATGGTTATGCTTAAGCTATTATATAGGATTGTAAAGGTAGGAACTCACTAGTAGGCTACCTATAGCAAGCACTATAAAGAGAAGCTTTTGATAACTACTTCTATATTTAATCCCTGCTTCCTTATCATAACTATAGGAACTCCATTTAGAATTATTGGTATGTAAACTAATAATATAATTATCTTAGGAGACGACCAATTCTTAGCTCTTAAAGAAGACGAGCTAGTAAAGGCAAATCTTATAGTAAAGCTAAAGGAAAAGCTTAGTTTAATAATACTATTACTCTTTAATGGATACATCCTCTCCCTAAATGAGGATTCTATTGCTCTACGCCAGAAGGGTTAAGGTAAGAAGATTAACATTATTAATGCTAATTCTCTAAAGTAAGGATATGTGGAGTAACGCGCTTGCAAAGCTTATATTACTTCTATCTGTTAACCTAAGGCTTTATTTAATCTCTCTATTGCCACCTAATACTAGAAACTAACTAAGGATAACATTCTTGCCCTAAATAAACGCCTTTCCTGGCAAATAAACCATCTTGACTGGGGCCTATACTATATGCCTATTAATCTTCCCACCGCTAAGCTCTTTGTATTTATTAATAGATTGTTTATAAATAATAAAGATTTTAGCTCCTAGCTAGGATATAAGATTATTATTATAAATAAGTTTACTGGAGAGAATGACTTTATAATCTATGGCAACCTTATCTATTAGAGCTTAACTAAGAGCAAGCGCGTTACCCGAAGTGTTTTGGCGTTAGAGATATATAGAATGGTTAGTGGAGTTAATATAGCAATTGCAATTAAAACTACCCTAAAGATAATTATAGATTAACTTAAACTTCCTATTATCCCTATAATTATATACACCGATTTATACTCCCTCTATAAGTGCTTAGTTAAGCTTAATACTACAAAGGAGAAGCGCCTTATAATTAATATTATGGCACTTTATTAATCCTATAAACGGCAAAAACTCTTTAAGATTTAATAGATTAACGGTTAAGATAACCTAGTAGACGTAATAATAAAGGCAAACCTAAACAAGGCTTTAGAAACGTTTGTTAACACAAACACTCTATATATATAAGTTAAAGGTTGGGTTAAAAGGGAGTAGAAGTATAACATTCTATAAACCCTAACTTAAACTAGCTAATTAGGATTTTCTATCCCTAGGATAGAAAATCACTATTAGCTCGCTTACTACTAGCGCCTTAGTAGCCTACCTGTCTTTACATTATCTGCCAACTACCGTATTATCGCATATTGTCGCATATTGTTTGGTATTGTCGTATATTATTTGGTATTGTCGCATATTATTTGGTATTGTTGTATACTGTCTGGTATTATCACATCCTGTCTGTTTGTCTATATATAGATAGCAACCACAAAAAGAAGAGTTGCCAGTATTGGGAATAAGGCAAGCTGCCGTCACGCCAGGTATATTGCCGTCACGTGCTGACGTGGCCCTAGCGTGGTGAGGAACCTTAAGTTCCTCACCCCTTTCCTCATTCCTATTAAAAAGAAGAACAACTATTATACTATCTACGAACCGTAGCTACGTGATATCCCCTTGTGTAACCAACAGTAACCACACCTAAGGACCTAGAAAATGGGTACTAGCCCCTTATAATATGGAGTTCAACTATATATAGCCAGATAATATTAAGGATTGCCTATATATTATTTTAACTTCTTATAGCAAATATACACATCCTCTAGTACCTCCGTTAAAGGTTCTAATATAGCTTATTAAAGAACTTTAATAATAAATCTAGCAACAGTTGGGGCCAGGGCTTACTTTAAGTACATTATATCTAAGTTATATTAATACTCTATCCTTATTCTATTAGGCTCTTTTATATACAGCCCTTTAATAAAAGAGTTTTGCGAAAAATATAATGTTACTAGCCTTCTAAGCCTTTACTAAAGCCTTGCAAATCTTAATAAGATTTAATACCTAATTAAAAAGCAATAGCTTTTATCATTTCCGCAAGGTTAAGATATATAAGGGGTAATATTTAAAAAGCATTTGCATTATAAAATAGGTCCTAGATATATACAAGATATATTCCACTAAGATAGTAAGCTAATAATTATATACTTTTAAAAAGGCCAGGTGGAAATACTCTTAATATTAAAAACGTTTGAAATTGATATGTCTTTTAAACGGGTTAGTACAGCTAGGTTAGATAAGGTTATAATTACCGCAAATATCCCTAGAATTAATAAAGGTATTATATAACCTAGTTATATTACAGTTATATTACGGTTATATCTTTATTCTAATAAGGCTATAGTTATTACACTAACAAAAGTTTTTGTAAACCAAGCTATAGGTCAATTAGTAGAAATATATTAATAACTTTTCCATACTATATTCCGCTTATATGAGAATTGCGGCTATCCAACTTATTAGAGTCATATTTATAAACGTGGATTTTATGCAGCTCTTATAGATATAGATAGGGCGCAGGCAAAAGGTATTTTATAATATATATATATTAAAGATATTACTAAAATATATTAGGGCTTGGCCTTTACCTAGTAGATATTAACCCCTTGTAGACCTAGTAGGGCTATATAAAGTCTGCAATTATATATTGCCAAATCCACATTCTTCGCGGTATTCGTTGGGTTATTAGAGCCGGAAATATAGGCCAAGATAGTGTTAGGTAGCATATAGCTTCGATTATAGAGGCTATAAGCCGCAAGCAATACTACGAAATTTTAGACGTAATTAAAAGTATGGAGATATTATATCCCTAATTTATCTATATTATATCCACATTCTAATATTCGCGGTTATAGAAAAGTACAGTAATAACCATAAAATTATAAACTGGTGTTAATATAAGCAATATATATATATTGCATCTGGAATAAATCCGTATTATAGTAAAATGGACAATAATATATTCTCTATAATTATAAAGAATACAAACGCCGTTAAATGCTCCTATTTTTGAGCAAATAATCTAGGGCGTTAATTAAGCCTTCTCGCCGCTATTTTAATGTTTGTATATCTGTTATATCCGTTATATAGTATTATAATAATAGATTTAGTGGGCAGAGAATTAATATTTTTAATTATAAAGCATAGAAGGCGTATAATTAATATAGAATTTCATATACATCATAAACTACATCTGTCGCCAAAAAATAGCTCTTATAGAGAAGCGTAAATATATAGCTTTATTATAGCTCTAACGTGGATATATCGCTAATATAATCTACTATAGTTTAACGAGGTTTAAAAGAGCTAGAAAAATTAAAAAAACAGGCTTATACTAGTAAAGGAAAAGCTAATGCTATATCTATAAGTATTAAAGAGGATAAAGATTTTAATTTTAATAATATTATATTAGATATATCATCTTTTGGAACTAGTATACGCCCACAGTCGCAATTATAAAGTTCGCAAGGCGTATAATTAAAATCTCACTTATAATCTATTGCCTCTGTTCGCTCCGGTATATTATATTCTAGATTTTACTAAGTTCTATAAAGCTAATATCTTTTAGTCTCCTCTATTACAACATTAAATAATAGCTAGGTTTCGCTCTCTCCTAGACCTATTTTACCGTTAAGTAAGATTATCTAGATATATCCTTAATGTATCTAGCTTATAAGCTAACTATATCTAGGATATAAGAGTAGCTCACAGTCTTTACTTTATATAACAGTTACTCAACAAGCTTAATTCTTATAATAGTTAACACTACAACAATTCTAATTAAATGTTCATAAATAAGAGGCTAGGGTTCTACATATAGAAGCTAAAGTAAAGGCAATTAAACTATAAAATTAGAAGCTAGAGTTAGAGCTAAGAAAATTAGAATAAGAACTTGGTTAATACAAATTTTTATATTCACGAGTATAAGGAGCAGAGGTTATATCAAGGTTATTACCTAGATATAAGGACATTGCAATATCTAAAAAAGCCTAACCTATATACTCCGCGCTATACTCCATACCCATACTTAATGCTTTAGTGTCTATAATAGAACCAGGATAGAACTAGGATATATCTAAGATATATAAACGCTATAACCTATTTAACCTATATAGCGTAGTCCTCTTTAGTATTAAATGTCTCCCTATTATTAAAGTTATCTGCAACCCCTAGCAGCGTTATCCCGGGTAAAATAAAGTTCTATTTACAGTTAGATTATAAATATATCAGCAATATAATTAAAGACTATAAGCATACCTTATTAAACCATATACATGTAGCCCAGTTAGATAAGTATGCTATTTATATTAGATCTAAGATATATTAGAAATATAACTAGTAAACCTACTCTTACTACTAGTCCTACATAAAAAACACTTCTGCTTATTAGACTTACTAATAACCTTAAATATTACGGTGCAGTTAGGCTATATTAAGGTTAGATTATAGTTAGATTATAATTATATAGTAATTAAAACTACCTAAACTTACCTTGCCTTTAGGTGTTAATGGAATTCTAAAATGGAATATAATACGCATCTATTTAACTGGCTCCTCTATATATTCTAGTTAGATCCATAATATAATAAGATTATAAATAATAATATACCTAGATTTGCTGAAGTTGCTTTATATTTTCCACAACCTTTGGCCGTTAAGGGTGTATTTTCGGCTAGGGGCGCTAAAATATATTAGCAATATATCCTAGATAGAAGAACAATAGTTTATACTATTATAATATATTCCAGCCTTTCTCACTACTTTACTAATAGGGCATATAACCTGCAGTTCCTCTTCCGTATAAATAGCTCTATAAAGTGTCTTCTAAGCCGCTAAAATAAGTTAGATCTAGGATATAATATAGATATATAGACAACCATACTATCCAAATTATCCAATTCTAGCTCTTTTTAACCTCTGGGCTTTATACTTCTAATTATATAGCCTGCACCTTTCTTTATTTTAAGGTTAGAAAAAGGTTATAATATAGATGCAATATAGATACATCTGGGATCTTACTAGGAAATACGACTTAGTATACTTAATTAATCCTCCACAACTATTTACGAATTTTTTTTCCTAAGCGCAAACAGTGTGCTTGGTATTTAGATCCTACTATAGTTAGATCTAGGATATAATAAAGATATATAGCACTTATAACTTACAGTCTTCCTAATAGCATAATCCCATCTACAGAAAATCTCCTCTGGCAGAACATAGATAAGGAAATGTTTACCGTGGGGCTATATTTAGGTTACATCTTGGATATAAGCTAGATACATACTAGATATTACCTTAACGTAAAAGAACGGAACCTACCCTAGGCGCTTATCGAGTCCAAGGTACCATGCCTTGGTATATTGGCTAGGGGCACCAGAAATGCGCCCCTTTATAGTATTTAGCCGAGGAGCAGTATTATAAGTGCTAGAACCCTCGCCCTTACTACTATCTAAGTCTGGATTAGAATATAGCCTAAAAGCTACTACCCTATTCGCCGGAGTGCTATATATAGCCATTATAGTGGCGTCTAGATCTTAGATAGAGCTGCTAGGGCTACTAAGGACTTTATTAATAATCTATTAAGGTTAGATTATAGATATAATATAGTTTTGTCTAAAATATAACTTATATCTTATGCGACCTCTATTCTACTAAAAGCATTTACCTGCCTATTTTAGAAAAAATTCTCGGTTTATATCCTAATTAGATCCTTCTTATAACTACCAGAAGTCACTTTACCTTATTATAAAATTAGGTGTTTAGACTGTTGAGTAGTATCTATTCCATGTTAGATTATAAATATAACCTAGATATATACCTATGGTGCTTATATAAAAGTTATCGCAGTTGTTCTCTGGGGGCTAGAAGGGATTTGGCGGCAACTAATATAATTAGGCTAGATTAAGATAATAATATAGATAGAATATTAATAAATACCTCTCTAGACTGCTAGTTCTTTAGGGTCTATAGCCATATTAGATCCTTAATAAAACCTTCTAAAACTCATATTGTCCATTTCATCACTAATATCTTTCAAAATCGTAATAAATGGTAGGAAGTATTTAATTAAAGGTTCAAAATAGCTATATTAACGTTATAATTGAAATATAATTGTGTTATTGCCTCTAGACGTGATTTAATGAAAGTTTGAATTGTGTACCAAGTGAAGCTGGGTTGGTGTCAGAATATCAACACTAGCCGAGGTTTTAGTGCCTTGGCGAGCACTCCCGGAGCTTTTGGCAACACTGGCCGAGCTTCAGACTCCTAGAACCTTAAACCACCAATAAAGGGTCGTTGAGACCAGGGATCTAGAAAAGGATCGAACGATAGTCACCCTATAGACGAACAATTTTAACGCCTTAGAACTGTAATATATTTCCAAGTCTTAGACCCATGCTTAAGCCTTAATGAGCCACTAAAAGTGAGCTGATCTCGAACAGGCACTTACCCCCTAAGCTACGCAGTTATATGAAGCCACAAAACGCCACACACGAGCCTCCCTATATATTTTGGCTAAGACCTCCATACAGCTTATACGAGCTCCGGCGTCTCCCCCGTTGCGCAGCACGGTACACGCGCAACTTCGCTAATATTTAGTCGAGTGCACAATCCAGCGTAGATACTGTGCGAAAAAGGTTGTGCACTCCTAAGCAAGGTACTATGGTATCAGGCATGAGTTTCGTTAGCATGCGCGGGGCTTGGCAAAAGAATTCCTTTTTTCTCATTGGTTACTTTAGAAGATTATTAAACATTATTGGTCGGATGGCCTGTCCTATCCTTGTCAATAATCCATGTTAGATGGGACGTACTAACGAAACTTATGCCTGATACCGTAGTACAGACGCCTCCCGTTACAGCGATACCTCCTTTTTAGGCTATCGTTATATCGATTTGTTAGTGATATCGTTATAACGAGGTAAATTTGTATGGGAAACCGAGATTTCAGACACAGAAAACTTCAT